>Ga0307518_10002438_pt1 | contig 13579 bp, 18 predicted proteins | sample 25_EM_MG_FD_203889 | JGI IMG/M metagenome (GOLD analysis project Ga0307518, IMG submission 203889) | Populus trichocarpa ectomycorrhiza microbial communities from riparian zone in the Pacific Northwest, United States - 25_EM | ecosystem: Host-associated > Plants > Roots > Unclassified | place...
CTCCATAGTGACTGATGAAGCGGGTGTCTGGATTGCGGGTGGAATATCTCCGTGGGAAATAAACGGATTTACGTCGGAACTTGACAGGCAGATAGACCATGGTCTAGGCTCCATGATGGTATAGTCATGTGCTTGGTAGCTTCAAAAACGATGGAGCTATTCAAAATATCGGAATGCCGGCACTGGGCGCCTAAATTTGACATTTGGGCACTAAAAATGATTCTTCTTTTTCTCCTTCATTTCTCAATCATTTCTTCTGCTTCTTTGGTTGTTCTGGTATGGGAGTTGGACTGCAGAAGCTTGCATTCCTTTCTCATACCAAAAAGATCATCATTCATTGGATTCTTTCTGCTTCTTGGCGGTTCTCGTGCGAGGGATAACTGCTAGACGTCGGCAGTCATCTCTTGCTCCAGGATAGTCATTCTTGTGCGATAGATGGCTACAACGAGCTTGTATTCATTCTTCGCATAAGGATAGTCTTGACTTTGCGTGATATGGATAGCGAGGGCTGTCTGTATCCCTCAAGTCGGGACAATCTTTCAACAGATCTTGGGTGCGTTCTTTGCATTAGTTTCATCGGCTCACTTTCTCCATGTCCACAGTACCAAACACGTTTGGTGCGTGACATCGCCCTGTCCTTCTCCGCCTGTTTGCGCACCTGGCGCTCCCCCTCCTCCCTCGCCTTCCGCTCTGCCTCCGCCTTGGCACGTTCCGCGTCCTCACAAGCTTTTGCCTCCACCTCTTCGCACGCTCGTCGTTCCGCCTCTTCCCTGTGTTGCTTCTCCTCCCTCTTCACTTGCTTGTGTCGGCAACGCTCCTTCACTTTGGCATCAAGGACATCAGACTTGTCCTCACTACCAGACTGTAACTCCGGTGTGGAGGCCTTCGTCCAATCCTTGGACTTGGTGGCAGCAGGGGCGACGGGGCTGATGGACTTAGCAATGTTCGACATATTTCGATGGCAGGAAACTGGGGGTAAAAGCAAAGCCGGTCTGATCTTTATAGATCCAAAATTTGTACTCAGACATTCACTCCAGACTCCACATTGTTCTAGGCGACCAGACGTTGTAGGGGGGGGTTGGGTGTTGCTGCTGCCTCAGGTGAGGCATGCTCGACCCAGGGGCTTCTGGAGGTCTGGCAGAGCTCCCAGGGACTGGGGAAACTAGCAGAACTAGGGAGAGGGTGGATGGTTCAGTCACTCCAGGACTGTGCTCAAAGATGTACACTAAAGAGAAGGATATTGTTCCTTAGTAAGCTAAGTACAAGCCTACATAGCTAAGGTAAGAGTCCAGTATCAGTACTACCAATCTACACACCTAGAGACAGGACTGTCTCTACAATGTCAGCCTCATTGGGGCCTCATGGGTTTGGCCCCTAAAGGGGGGATACTGTTATGACCATGCCCAACTCCGGGACTTATCCGGTTACTCTGGTCGCATCGCAGCTCTGCAGCTCAACTCCGGTCGCTCATCACTTACTCCGGTCACAGTCGTGCAGTTATACTTCTGTTAAGCATGACCCTTGGTCTATACCCCATTCACTCTTTACCACACCCCGCCATCTACTCTGCCCATTCGTGAGTTCTCTGTGAACTCGATATATCCTATACCTTGTAGCATTTTCACCGGACCTGGTTTATTTTACCCAGACCTGACTTTATTTTCACCAGACCGACCTAGTCCTTACTCTGGTCATCCCTTGTCTGCTATTAGGTTGTTTACTTGTCACCGTATGTACTCGACCCTAGTTTCTACTTAGTATAAGTACCCTCTAGTTTTATCTTGTACACCTCAGTCTGAAATCAACATAAGTCACTACTCTTGTTCTTGTCCGTCTCCATCTCTGACTCCATCTCCTCCTCTTGACTGGAACCTATGCAAGGGATCAATGCTTGTTGTCCTTAGTCGTTGAATCCAAGCGGTCTCCAACTCCGGCCAGACTAACCTCTTGTCCAGCCCTCTGCCCTCCTCCTTCATCCGTCTTCATCCAGACTTGACTGGGCCCCCTACCAGAGTAGACCCAGACTTGACAGGAACTCTGAGGAGAATAGGACACAAGACTCTTAGAGCGAAAACCCAAAGAGAGCTCGAATGGAGAGCCTCTGGGTGCTGCATTGAGCAGTATATATACTACATGCCTCAAGGCTACAGCATGTACTTAAGGGTAGGTCTATGACATCACTGTGGAGCTAAAGCTATGCTAATGACATCAGGGGAGGGCGCATGTACAACATGAGGTTAAGGTCTAGACAGACTACCAATAAGATGCAGTAGATAAGATACTATGCTATGATAAGATAAGATACTATGATAAGATAAGATACTATGATAAGATAAGATAAGATGCTATGCTATGATAAGATAAGATGTCATCTAACCACAGATTAGATAAGATAAAAAGTTGGTCTGTTACACAAAAGTGTAGTGAAAGTGTAGTAAAAAGTGTAGTAAAAGGGTAGTAAAAGTGTACCAAAAATGTGTAGTAAAAGTGTAGTAAAAGTGTACCCCAAAGTGTAGTAAAAGTGTAGTAAAAGTGTATCAAAAAGTGTAGTACAAAGTGTATCAAAAAAGTGTAGTGAGAGTGTACCAAAAAGTGTAGTGAAAGTGTAGTAAAAGTGTACCAAAAATGTGTAGTAAAAGTGTAGTAAAAAATGTATCAAAAAGTGTAGTGAAAGTGTACCAAAAAGTGTAGTGAAAGTGTAGTAAAAAGTGTAGTAAAGGGGTAGTAAAAGTGTACCAAAAAGTGTAGTGAAAGTGTAGTACATTAGGTTAAGAAGGGTAGTCATGACTAGGTTAAGTACTGCAGTCATGATTAGGTTAAGAAGTGTAGTCATGATTAGGTTTAGTACTGTAGTCATGATTAGGTTAAGTACTGTAGTCATGATTAGGCTAAGAAGTGTAGTCATGATTAGGTTAAGAAGCATAGTCATGATTAGGTTTAGTACCATAGTCATAACTAGGTGTAGTACCATAGTCATGATTAGGTTAAGAAGTGTAGTCATGACTAGGTTAAGTATCATTAGGTTTAGTACCATAGTATGACTAGGTTTAGTACCGTAGTCATCATTAGGTTAAGAAGTGTAGTTATAACTAGGTTTAGTACTGTAGTCATGATTAGGTTAAGAAGTGTAGTCATGACTAGGTAAATCTATATTGTCATTTATGCAATAAATGGTAATAAGTATCTACTATAGCATCCCATGCACATAAATAGCACCAAGTTTCAATCTATAGCATCTATGGCACTACTGGTTTTTCCTGATGTACCGGTCTTCTGCTCCACAACAGGGACCACCAGTGCCCCACATGTTTGGAGTACCAAAAGCATGTCTCCCTGGACATTGTCCTGGAGACATCCTCCATCATGGGAGTGCACGAAGACTGCCTATGGTGTCTCATGTGCGTTTTCAGGTGGAGCACTCGCATGTCTGGCCTCAAGGGCGACCTTGCATTAATGCATCGTGAACATGACTATTGGTGCGAGTGTGCTGAAGAGGTGGAGAAGGCTTCCACCTTCTCACAGCAGCAGACCTCCACTGCATTCAAGCAGGCTCACCTGCTCTCGATGTACATCCCCTTGGCCCATTCAGAGGATTCTTCTGGGGCAGGCCTGTCCAGTCAGCCCTTAGAGGAATGTTGTAGAGACAGTCCTGTCTCTAGGTGTGTAGAATTGGTAGTACTGATATTGGACTCTCTACCTTAGCTATGTAGGCTTGTACTTAGTTTACTAAGCAACAACTCTCTTTTCACTGTACATCTTTGAGCTCAGTCTTGGAGTGACTGAATCGCCCTTCCACTCTCTAGTTTTCCTAGTTTCCTTAGTCCCTGGGAGCCTTGCCAGACCTCCAGAAGCCCCTGGGTCAAATGCACCTCATCTGAGGTAGCAGCCACCCAAACACTTTGTTGTCTTTTCAATGTCTTGTTTCTCTAGGGGGATGGAGTGGGGTAACACCCACATCATTCTCAATCATGATCCCCAGGTCCCACCTGCTTCTGTCCCAACTTGCTGGGCACCATCTTTGGTGACATGGATGTTGACATTGCTGAGCCACCCAGGTCCTCACTGGCAGGATGGCTCAAAAACACCAAGGAAACAATGTTTCCTCTACTTGGCCAGGGAGAAATCCCTCACTGAGTAAAAGTGCTGCTGGATGGCACCAAGTATTTACACATACAGTTCAACAACTGTGTGTACCAGTTCAAGGACCCCCACAGGGAAAATGTCCTCAGAAACATCTGCCATGGCATCGCACCCCCGATCACCAGTGCCATATGGCCAGGAGCAGTGTGCCTGCTCAACACTGAGTTCTATGCCTGAGTAGTGAAGGAGTTGGACGAGAGTGACTTGCCCAACACTAATTTTGGGCAAAAATTCATAGCTTGGCTCAATCAATATATGGCAGATACAGACCATCATATGAGGGCCAAGCACCTCAAAAATAGCATGATGAGTCACACATTCAAGCACTGGCACCCTCCCACATGGGCTTCAGCCCATGGAAAGAGCAAGTGGGAGGGATACAAGCAGGCAAAATGGGCTGAGTGAGGAAATGGCCACACAGAAGGGGAGCAACCTTCTGAGGCCACATCCCAGCCTCCTCCTCCTGCCCCTGAGGCAGCACAATCCTCTGCCACCTCATTGTCACTACCCCCAGCCCTTGAGGCAGCACAACCTGCTGCCTTGTTATCACTCCCTCCTGCTCCTGAGGTGGCATGACCCCCTGCTGCCTTGTTGTTGTCAGCACTGGCCCCTGCCAAAGTATGCACTCACTCATTCAGAGTGATGTCCTCCAGTTGGCACCCCATGCCAACAACTGTACCTCCACTGATCCTAACATGGAGGAATCACAGCACCCACTGGCACGATGGACTGCCAAAGGGAGCTCCCAGCTGGGGAGATGAAATCACCAAATGGTGCAACTTCATCCACCTGAGTTGTGCTGGCTGTGCAAAGAAATTTGCTGGGATTCATAAAAAAACTGACCCCAAGCACTTCAGTCACCCCCCATTTAGGACCTATTAGGTCTATATATTTCTACAGATGTATGTACCTGAGGTCTCATGGGGTGGGTGATTCTGAAGTCTGGTGATTCTCCAGCTGTTTCAACAGCAGGCTGGGAATTCCCAGAGGAGTGGCTGGGGTCCAAATGAGACTTTCACCAGCCAAAATACACCTATTGCTGATCTATAAAATACCATTTTCACCAGGTGAAAATAGACCTTAATCAGGGTAATGCAGCACTTTCACCAGGCAAAAATAGATCTTAATCTGAGGAATGGAGCACTTTCACTAGGCAAAAATAGACCTTAATCTGGGGAATGGGGCACTTTCACCAGGTGAAAATAGACCTTAATGTGGGTAATGGAGCACTTTCACCAGGGGAAAATAGACCTTAATGTGGGTAATGGAGCACTTTCACAAGGGGAAAATAGACCTTAATATGGGTTATGGGGAACTTTCACCATGTGAAAATACACCATAATCAGGGCAAAATGGCACTTGCTCTGGAAAATTGCTGGGGCTGGTCTGGTGAATCACCATGGAGTTCTGGCGAATTACCATGAAGATCTGGCAAATCACCATGGGTGACTGGTGAATCACCAACATGAGTTGGGGGTTACACAAAAAACTTTTCACTGTGCATCTAAGTGAGAGAAGAGGTCAGAACAACCAACAACCAACACCAAATGACAACAAAAGCAAGTGGTGGTCTTCCTCTGTGGTTCTGGTATTTAATCTCTACAGGGGGATGTGCTGCACACCTTCAGGCAAGGTGCAGGAGGGAAGGGAAGGGCTTCTGATGGGGAATATATGCGACTGGGGATGGTATTGACTCCTCTTCAGCCTACCACAGTGGTTAGGAAGAGTCCTGGGATTGAGCAGTGGTGATAGAACAATGATAGGGGTGTATCAGCAGTGATGGAGCAACAGGGAAGCAAGGGGATGGTTCCTGCTTCAAGAATGTGATGGACAGTGATGGGATGGAGTGGATAGAGATACTAGACTGTGCTTGAGCCTAGAGAACTGATCAGATACAAGATATATCTGATAAACAACAATAATGAAGCTTTAGGCCAGCACTGAGCGACCTACAAGTCCAAAGACATGTTGAAAGACCTACTTCATCACTACCATTCTCTAGGCTTACTGTTAGTTTCCTTATTTGTGCGACGAGTATCCTTACATAAGCATGGAGGATTTTTCATCTGCTCGAGGACTCTTTTCACCTCAGTGTTCCACACCAGACACTGAGGCAAGACATCTAGTCACACTTTCATTTACTTATGACTAACTTAATTAGTTTGCCTCTGAGCTAGGTCAGTTATATATTCAGTGTTCCATACCAGACACTGAGTTTGCCTCTGAGCTAGTTCCCTGCATGAGCCATCTAACAAAAGGTTATGAGCCCTGTCAGCCTACAAAACTAGACAAGCAACAATACTACTAGTGCTATCAAGACTACTACTCCTACTCACAAGATGTCTACCCCACCCTCTGCTTCGACGGCTGTAAAAATGAAAACTTCAACTGTAGCCTTGACAGCATCAGTCAAGTCCGTGGGTACAAGTCATTTATACGATGTACCATCACTTGAAGACGATGGAACAAATTACCAGATGTGGAAATTTTGCATATGCATGGTCTTAGGTGTTAGAGGACTATGGAAAGTTGTCACTGGAGACGAAGCCCAACCAGATGAAGTAACTCATCCAGTTGAACATGAAGATTGGCTCTTGAGAGACTGAGAAGCCCTCATGCAGATAACTCTTACTTTAAAGGACGAACCCCTTAGTGGGGTACTGTACATGACAACATCCGCAGACACCTGGAAAAAGTTGAGTGAGCGCTATGAGGGGAAAGGAAAACAGTCTATTGCCTACCTTATAAGCGAGCTCTTCTGAAATACACTCTCGGACAACAAGTCTATGGAAACACAGTTGAATTCCATGCAGCAGAAGGCCAATGTGCTGAAAATGCTTGGCCAACTGCTCAATGACTCTCTTGTTGTGATTGTTGAAATTCCCGGTCCCTACAGTACCATCTTTCCTTATTCTTAGTATGGACATGCCAAGCATTCCTTACATAATCACGGTTGTTCTTTATAGGATGTTTTCTTTCGTTTTGTACCTCAGTCTCTGTTTGCACAGAAGTACTGAGGTAAGGCTACTCTACACATTCATTTACTATGATACTGACCTATGTAGTCATTTGTGACTCTTGTCTAGGTTAGTTAAATGAAGTCTCTGTTTGCACAGAAGTACTGAGTCATTTGTGACTCTTGTCTAGTGTTGAGCTGTGCCAGTTCACCTCACAAAAGGTTATGAGCCCCGAGCTCTTACAACACTAGACAATATAGTACTACACCCTCCCACACAATGTCCGCTCCCGGTACCTCAGCCTCCATGGCTGGAAAATCCTCAAAGTCTGCAACCACACTTTCTACAGTGTCAAACAAGGCCACATCTGGCTCGAGTCGTTTATATGACATTCCTTCCCTTGACAACGATGGGACAAATTTGCACATGTGGAAATTTCGTGTCCAAACAGTCCTAGGTGTCCGACACCTCTGGTCAGTCATCAGCAGAGAAGATCCGAAACCGGATGCAGCCACGCAGCCAGATGAATTTGAGGAATGGCTCATGAAGGACAAAGAGGCTCACGCCCAACTAACACTCACACTGAAGGATGAACCCCTCAGCGAAGTCCTTTATTCCATGACATCTGCTGAAGTCTGGAAAAAGCTCAGTGAGCGATACGAAGGCCGTGGGAAACAATCTATTGCGTACCTTATAAGTGAACTTTTTCGGAGCATGCTCTTGGATGACACTGCCATGGAATCCCAGTTGAATCTGATGCGGCAAAAGGCTAATGTCTTAAAAACCATTGGCCAGCCACTTGATGACTTGCTCATAGCCATAGCTATGGTAATATCCCTCCTGACATCCTATTCGACCCTCCGCACCATTTTAATGGCCACGGATGACAAACTCATGATGGACATGGTTATAAACCAAGTTCTCATCGAAGAGAGGTCATGGAAATCGCCAGGACAAACAGCCCTTAGTGCAAAGGTGACGAGCCAAACGAAGGGCAAGGGAAAAGCCAAATCTGGTAAAAAGGGTCAGAAGAAGAAGGCCACCTGCACCTACTGCTCAAAGGACAGCCATACGGAAGATGTCTGCTATAAGAAAAAGCGTGATGTAGCTGTGAAGGACGGATCGGACAAGTCAAAAGAAAAGCCTAAGGAGGAAAAGACTGAGTTAGCGGCTCATGTCGCACAGGTGGACGGAAACTCACCTCTGCCTCTCCATCTGTTTGTCGCTCGAAACCAGACAGACAAGGCCACTGCTCGTGACTGGATCATAGATTCAGGCACATCAGCCCACATGTCGTGCCAGCGCAAGTGGTTCACGACATATCATCAGCTTGTACCACCCCAATCCATCACTGTTGGAAACAGAATGTCCATCCCTGTGGTGGGTATAGGACGTATCCATGTCAACCTTAAACTGGATGGCAGACGCACGTCAACTACTGTTATACGTGACATCTACTATGTGCCCAACCTTGACGGGAATCTTCTTTCTGTCTTGTATTTAGCTGAATTCAACCTTGAAGTCACTTTTGGCCGCGACTCCTGTTGAATCCTAGATGGAAGTCAGGTGGTGGGCAAAGGCTACAAACAGAACTCGCTGTATCTGCTAGCTGCAACACCTTCTCCTGAAGACTAAACGGCCTATGTAGTTCATGGTCCTTCATCCTCCCTCGACCCTGAACTCCCTCTTACAGCTCTCGCATCTCGAAAGACATCTTCGGAAGCCAACATTGATGTCTGGCACCATCGACTTGGACATGTAAATGTTCAATCAATTTTAAAACTGCTAAAGAGAGGAATGGTCAATGGCATGGCTATCAGCGACTCAGAGGAAGTGCACGAAGGACAGTGCATACCTTGTCTAGAGGGGAAACAGCACTGCGCAGTGATTCTGAGTGAATCCGATGTCGAAAGTCCAAGGGTACTACACAGGATGTACTTGGATGTCTGTGGACCCATGGAGATGACAGCGTGAAGAGGCTTCCGCTACTTTGTTACGTTTATCGACGGCTACTCCCACCGTCTCATTGTTAAGCTTATAAAAGCCAAAAACAAAGTGCCAAAACTCACCAGAGAATACCTCGAAAGAGTGGAGGCAGAGACTGGTGAACGTGCGAACTATTTTCACAGTGATGGAGGCGGAGAGTACAGATCCACAGCCCTACAAGACTATTTTAAATCAAAGGGAGTTCATCATGAAATGACAAACATGTACACACTGCAGGAGAACAGAGTCTCTGAGTGGATGAACCACACTTTGGTCGAAATGGCTCATGCAATGCTCAGCGACACTGGATTGCCCAACGCGTACTGGGGGGATGCGATCCTCTACGCTATGCATGTCCTAAATCGTGTCCCTACCCACGCTATCGCCAAGATTCTAACGCCGCACGAAGTGTTCACTGGAAACAGGCCGTCAGTCGCACACTTGAGAATTTTCGGGTGTAAAGCGCACATCCATGTACCTGATGAAAAATGTCGCAAACTCGATGCTAAGTCCATTGAATGCACCTTCTTGGGCTTCGCGGAAAGTCAGAAGGCCTATGTGTGCATGCACTGTGCGAGTGGCCACATTTTTGAGTCCAGGGACGTTGTCTTCAATGAGGGGAGCGCCAATGCCCCCTCCCGCATTAAGATCAATGATCAGTACCTAAATGTTGAAGAAACGAAACGGTCAGTGGCTGGAACGACTCCTGAAGCCATACAAATGAGCCCATACTCACCTGTTGGGGATGGGGAGACAGCCAATGCCAACGAGGACTCGGATGGCGAATCCGTCAATGGGACACCTTCAGAAAGGGTCAGCGATATCAAAAATGCGTTGATACACGCACCCGTTTCATCTGATCCCGCTGGATCATCTCCAGATGGCGTTTTGAGCCACCAAATCGCTAGAGTTGAAGTTCCTGTTGAATGGCAAGTCAGTAGGGGCCAATGACAAGGTAAACATCTCGAACGTACCTCTGATGGACACTCAGGCCATCCATTTGCTCCACCGTCACTGTATCCAGTTCCTATCCCCGCTCCAGCGGTGAGAAGGTCTTCCCACACTCGCAGAGCGCTGATCTGCAATGACGACTCACGTTTCTTCGTCAACGCCTACGAGAGGACTACCCTAGAAGAGGAGATTCAACTTAACGACAAAGGGACGGACGACTTACCATGTCGCATTGAGGGTGTTGACAACGGAGGAGAGAGAGATGCATGCACAGATATGGTGGACTGTGACATGCTCACGCAAAGTGCTCACTGCGCTGCCACCGCAACACCTCTAGAGAGTGAACCACTCACCTACAGCGACGCTGTCAGTCGTCCAGACGCTGATCTATGGCTGGGAGCAATGGCGATTGAACTAAATACGTTCAAGGAGATTGGCCTGTACCAGGAAGTCGAAGCACCGCCCGATCACAAGATAATCAATTCAAAATGGGTTTTTAAAATCAAACGTGGGCCAAATGGTGAAATCAACAAGTACAAAGCTCGTCTCGTCATGAAGGGGTACACTCAGGTGGAAGGACTTGATTATACGGACACATTTGCTCCTGTTACAAAGTTCACAACCATCCACTCACTCCTCGCACTTGCAGCTCAACATGATCTTGAAGTCCATCAAATAGACATCAAAGCAGCTTTCCTCAATGGCAAATTGGACGAGGAGATTTATCTCTGTCCACCACCTGGTTTCCGCAATGACCCAAAGGTCATCTGGCATCTGCTCTGTGCCCTTTACAGTTTGAAACAAGCTTCAAAAGCATGGTATGACACGCTGTGAAAAATGTTCGAGTCCCTTGGATTCATGCGCAGCGAAGCCGACCACAGCCTATTCTACAAGGACAAGGATGGCGATCTACTGATCGTCGCCGTCTATGTGGATGATAAACTGATTTTTTCAAAGAATCTCAACGCCATCAAATGCCTGAAATTGCAGCTGTCTGAACACTTTGAAATAATGGATCTGGGCGAAGCCCGCTGGATCCTAGGTATGGAGGTCATCCGCGACCGCCAACAAGGGATTATTTCTCTGTCCCAACACCGCTATGTCAAGACGATCCTAGATTGTTTCAGCTTGAAGGACGGACGATCCGCGACCGCCAACAAGGGATTATTTCTCTGTCCCAACACCGCTATGTCAAGACAATCCTAGATTGTTTCGGCTTGAAGGACAGACAATCCGTCTCCACCCCACTTGAGACCAACGTGAAGCTTGTCAAAATTGATGTCCCTGAAGTCGATGCTAAGACGTATCAAAGCGCGCTCGGTGGACTCATGTACACCATGCTGGCAACCTGCCCAGACCTGGCATATGCAGTGGGTGTGTTGAGAAAACATGCAGCTTGCCCCGGACAGGCACATTTTGCAGCTTTAAAATGAGTTTACTGCTACCTACGTGGCACGATGGACACCGATCTCATTTACAGGAAGACGTCGGAAATGTCCCTACTGGGCTACATCGACATGGACTGGGCTGGTGATGTCAATGACTGCCGCTCAATTTCTGGCTACACTTTTGTTACAGCCGGAGCAGCTATCAGCTGGTCATCGAAGAAGCAACTGTCTGTTGCTCTCTCGAGCATGGAAGCTGAGTATATGGCTGCTGCCGCCGCTGCAAAGGAAGCCACCTGGCTAAAATTATTATTTTCAGAGATCGAGCCATCACTCTCACGCACGCCCGTCAAGCTATTAATTGACAATCAGTTGGTGATGTCTCTTGCAAGGAATGCTACTTTCCATGATTGGACGAAGCACATTGCGATCTGTCATCATTACATCAGGGAGAAAGTAGACGAAGGAGAGATCATCTTGGAGTACCTACCGACTGCGGAACAGGTCGCCGACGTACTCACAAAACCTTTCAGTTGAGAGAAACACATTCATTTTATAGAAGGTATGGGTTTGATTATTTAAAAGGACTATCTCATCGAGTGGGTGTGTTGAAATTCCTGGTCCCTACAGTACCATCTTTCCTTATTCTTAGTATGGACATGCCAAGCATTCCTTACATAATCACGGTTGTTCTTTATAGGATGTTTTCTTTCGTTTTGTACCTCAGTCTCTGTTTGCACAGAAGTACTGAGGTAAGGCTACTCTACACATTCATTTACTATGATACTGACCTATGTAGTCATTTGTGACTCTTGTCTAGGTTAGTTAAATGAAGTCTCTGTTTGCACAGAAGTACTGAGTCATTTGTGACTCTTGTCTAGTGTCGAGCTGCGCCAGTTCACCTCACAAAAGTGATCACCATGGTAATCTCACTCCCACCTACCTATTCTACTCTTTGGACCATTTTAATGGCCGCCAATGACAAACTCACAATGGATGCTGTCATCAGCCAAGTCCTAATTGAAGAAAAGTCGAGGAAGATAGCCTCAACTCATTTGGCTCTCGCTGCGAAGATGATGGGACAATTTAAACAGAAAGGAAAGAGAAAAGTTAGTAAAGAGGAAAAAGGAAAAAGGAAAAAGGAAAAAGGAAAAAGGAAAAAGGAAAAAAAAAAGTTGTGCACTTACTGCTTGAAGAGCAGTCATACTGAGGATGAACGTTGGGCGAAGAAAGCCGCCGAATGCTCAGAGAAAGATGATATGTTGAAGGAGCAAGCCAATGAAAAGGAGTTAGCAGCTCGCATCACAAAAATGGGATCAACCCACTTACCACTGCTCCATCTATTCTTGGCATGACAGACTGGCATCCCTATTCAAAGGGACTGTGTCGTCGACTCCACTGTGTCCACATACACTATGTGCCGTGAACGCGATCTATTTGACTCGCATCACCTACTGTGGCCTCCCCACCTCACTACCCCCAGTGTGAGTCAAAGTGTGGATTTGGGTCAGAGTAATAACCCAAACACAACACCAACAAAGGACTACAATGGAGTAGGGGGGGTCAGGGAGCACAGCCTTAGTCAGCAGGTGTAGTATAGCATGAGAGCCACCCTCTGTAGACCATCAGGTCATCTTTTGATGAAGACACTCTGGGCCTGCTCCAACATGGTGATGAGAGCAGATTCAAACTACACACAGTCGCAGCTATCAGCACAGCAGTCACAGCAGCCCGCAGCCATCGGTAGCAACCGAACACATGACTTACACGTGCACAGCAGTATATCAGCAGTCGAATGAAACCCTCGAACCACCAAAAAACAGTCAAACTGTCCCATAGACAACTACCAGAAAGAGACGGCAGAGGTCACTTCATAGCCAAAATGTCTGCATCTCGCACAGGCATGAATACCCTGGGTACTGACAGCAACTTCCAACTGCTGTCAGACCAAGAGCGACCCCATGCACCTACTTAGGCCATCTTACATGGCCACCCGAAGGTGAAAATTGGCCGAGTGTCATGGGCCAGCGGATGGTAGCCCAAGGATGGACTGTCACCTTGTAACACAGGCTGGGCCCAAGTTGGATATTATCACCTTGTGATATGGGTGGGCTATGGTGCTGTTTTAGGGAGTGGATAAGGGTGTAATCACCATGTCAT
>Ga0307518_10002439_pt1 | contig 13576 bp, 18 predicted proteins | sample 25_EM_MG_FD_203889 | JGI IMG/M metagenome (GOLD analysis project Ga0307518, IMG submission 203889) | Populus trichocarpa ectomycorrhiza microbial communities from riparian zone in the Pacific Northwest, United States - 25_EM | ecosystem: Host-associated > Plants > Roots > Unclassified | place...
GGCGGCCTGACCTGCGTTTCGCGGGCTAAACGCGATCCGGCGGGGCGGTGAGCGGGGCCCGGTCGGCGACGTCGGCCAGGTAGTCCAAAGTGCGCAGGAGCTGCTTCCCGCTCGGCAGCACCTTCGGCACCACCGCCACCGTCCGCCCGGACGTGTGGAACTCGCGGCACCGGCCCGCGTTCCCCGTCAGCCAGTCGCGGACCTCGGGCCGCAGGACGAACGCGGGATTCGAGCAGTCCACTTCGGATCCGCTGATCGAGAGCGTGCAGTCCGGCATGGCCGCGCCGGTCTCGACGTGCACGACCGTCCGCAGCGAACCCGACTCGCGGGTGCCGTCCTGACGGAACCCGGCGCCAGGCTGGTGATACCGGTAGACGCCGAAGGGCTTCCCCCGGTGCGTACCCACCACCGCCTGGTCGATCGACTCGCCTGCCCGCCGCAACGGGGCGGGCGCCCGGCCTGTCGCGGGCTGCTCGTGCCGCCCGCCCGCGGCACCGAGTCGAGCGCCGCTGTAGAAGTCCCAGCCCCGTTCCCGCGCCAACGTGGCCAGCCCGCGTTTCTTCGCCGCCCCGGCGAGGATCCACCAGACGGCCAGCACGATCGGCAACGCCACCGCGACGATGGCGATGATCCACGCGGTCACGGCTCAGAAGTCCAGATTGTCGGAAGCTTCCTCGGGCGTCTGTTCGTCGTCACCCACGGAACCGTACTGGCCCGCCTTGATCCCGCCCGACGCGTACGTGCCCGCCTTTCCGGCGACACCCGCCGCGACCTCGCCCTTTTCGCGACCTGTCTCCGGTGTCTTCCAGCTGCCGTCCGGATTCGTGGCCTTGCCGAGCCCGACGGTGTTCAACGCGGCCTTCTTCGTGGCCGACGTCATCCGCTCACCGAAACCGTCCGCGAGCCTGCCGCCCATGGCGCCGTCCTTCGACGCGAACTTGCCCCACGCGGACGCGCCCGGCCCGGCCGCCAGCTGCGCGGTGGACTTGTTGTGGGCCATCAGCTCCTTGTAGTTGCCCTTCCACTTGCCGAAGAACTCCTTGAGCTTGCCCAGGAACTGCTTGATCTTGTCGAGCAGCTGGCGGAGCTTGTTCAGGAACTTCTGCACCTTCGACGTCGTGGAGACCGCGCGGGTGGCCGTCAGCCCGCCCGCCGTCGCCGTCGAACCGCCACAGGTCGGGACGGCCGCGGCCAGCGCCGGGATCCAGATCATGATCAGCCAGGTGATGAATTCGGTGAGGATCGCCTTGATGAACTCCTCGATCACCGTCATCACCATGCTGGAGATCTGCAGCAGCTGGGCGATGTCCCCGGCCTGCGCGGCGATCCCGTCGATGCCCTGCGCGAACTTCGCCAGCTTCTCGCCCGCCGCGTTCGCCGCGTCACCGGTCCACTGGGACAGCGACGTCTTCGCGTCCTCGCCGAACTTCTTGCTGTAGTCCTGCAGGTAGACACCGATGTTGTTGAAGTTGCCAGCCGCGTTCGACAACGCCGGGCCGTCGCCGCTCACCATGTGGATGGCGTCCTGGATCGGCTGGCACACGTTCATCAGGAAGCTGAGGCCCTGGCCGACCAGCCAGCCGATCGGGTCGCTGGCGATGTCCGCGACGCCCATGCACGAGCTGACGAAGCCGGCGCCGCTGGCCGCGATGGTCCCGATGTCGCTCGCCTGGAACCCGTCCGCGGTCGCCTTCTTGACGGTGTCGAAGGTGCTGAAGCCACTGCCGATCGGCCCGGGCAGCGAGGTCAGCATCTTGTCCGTGCGGATGGTGTCCGGGTTGTAGTCGTTGATCTGGATCTTGGTGTGTTCGCCGGTGATCTTCTGATCGGCCACGATCAGTCCCCCTCGCTACTTGGCCGGCCCCATCTTCGGTGTCCTCGATTGCGCCGGCTGCTCCAGCAGCTTGAGGATCTCGTTGAGCGCCTTGACGTTGTCGTCTTCGTTCCGCTCGTAGGCGGTGGCGGCGTTGCCGAGCTTCTCCGAAGCCGCGGTCAGCCCTGCGGACATCTCGATCAGCAGATCCTGCAGATCGGTGAGCATCGACGTGTACTCGTGCTTCACGAACAGGCCGACGACTCCCCATGACTCGTCGCCGACGTCGGACTGCTGCGTCAGCCGTCCGACCTCGTTCGGGATCTGCACGTCCTGCCCGAGCTTGCCCGAGTAGGTGCGCAGAGCGCTGATCACCACCTCATGCCCTCCGGCCATCGGCGGTCCCTCCCTTCGCGCACCTTCCGATGCGGCTCGTCGTGATCGGCGCCTTGGACCCCGGGGCGCCGCTCACGGTTCCGAAACCGTCGGATCGCGTTTAGCCCGCTAAAGGCGATCCGGGCCGGGGGTCAGTGGTCGTCGTCGAAGAGGTTCTTCAGGAAACGGTCGCCGTCCGAGCCGGTCGACGCCGGGGGCGGCGGGGTCTGGGGACGCTGCGGCTCGTCGGCGGACTTGAGGACGGAACGCTCGGAGTAGTCGTCGGCCTGCTGCTCGGCGGCCGGCCGCGAAGGCGACTCCTCCTCCATCCGCGCCCGCATCTCCTCGACGGTGGTGCCGAACAGCTCAGCCTGGGTCTCCAGCACCTGGTCCACCAGATTGAGGTCGTCGCCCATGTGCTCTTCGACGATCGTGGCCTGTTTGCGGGCCGCCTCGGCCACGGCCTGCTGGATGGTCGACATCAGCGCCGCGGAAAGCGCGTCCGGCCGCTGGCGAAGGGCGTCTTCGGTGAATTTGACGTCCATGATCGCGCCGCCGGGCCCGGCGACCACCGTCACCGAACGGTCCGAAGAGGACGCCGTCGCCTCGATCCTGCTGAGCTCGTCCTGCATCCCGCCGACGTTCGCGAGCCGGTCGTCGACGTTCTGGAGCTGGGACTGGAACTTGTCGAATTGCGCGACGAGCTGCTCGAACTCGGCGGACATGGAGCCTCCCCATAGTGCGGTGCGACGGCCGGACCGACGCTGTGACCAGTCTCATCGTGACTCATTCACCGGTTCGACGCGACGGGGTGGTTATCGGATCCATCCGGCTCACCCGATAGGGGAATAGGTAGCGTGGACCGCCGAGCAGGGCGGTATCAGTACGAACGAGGGGAGGCGTCGTGGACGCCGAGCAGCAGGAAAGCACCGAGGAACCCAAGCGGGGAAGTCACGCGGCGCCGGAGGGGGCTCCCGTGCATCCGTTGATCGATCTTTCCCGTGACCCGCACCCGGGCCGGGCCGATCACGCCAAGCCCGAAGAGGAATAGGGACGCCCGAAACGCCGTTCCATCAGGGTGGCCGCGGCGTGCCGCCCGGCACGATATAGTTATCGACCCCCCGATTTGGTCGGCCCGGAAGTGGCCGGGTATCTTTGGAGACCGTGCCCGGCAGGCGTCGGGCCGTCCCGTGTGCCGTGCGGCACGGACGGGGTGCTCAGGCATCCGGTCCGAAGGCTTCGCCCACGCGGGATCCGACGGAAAATCCCTACGGGAAGTTACCGGTCGCAAGACCGTGACGCGGGCCGACACGCCCGACCGCGGGGGCCGGAGACAACACGTAGTAGCAAGATCGCGAACAGAAAGCTGGTCCATTGCCCACGATCCAGCAGCTGGTCCGTAAGGGCCGCCAGGACAAGGCTGCCAAGCAGAAGACCGCGGCCCTCAAGGGGAGCCCGCAGCGGCGTGGCGTGTGCACTCGCGTGTACACCACAACCCCCAAGAAGCCGAACTCGGCGCTTCGCAAGGTCGCTCGTGTGAAGCTGACCAGCGGCATCGAGGTCACCGCCTACATTCCCGGTGAAGGCCACAACCTGCAGGAGCACTCGATGGTGCTCGTGCGCGGTGGTCGTGTGAAGGACCTGCCGGGTGTCCGTTACAAGATCATCCGCGGTTCGCTCGACACCCAGGGTGTCAAGAACCGTAAGCAGGCGCGCAGCCGGTACGGCGCGAAGAAGGAGAAGAGCTAATGCCCCGCAAGGGTCCGGCCCCGAAGCGGCCGCTGATCTCTGACCCCGTCTACGCATCCCCGCTGGTCACCCAGCTGGTGAACAAGGTGCTGAAGGACGGCAAGCGGTCCCTGGCCGAGCGCATCGTCTACGGCGCCCTCGAAGGCGCTCGCGAGAAGACCGGCACCGACCCGGTCGTCACGCTGAAGCGCGCCCTCGACAACGTGAAGCCCACCATCGAGGTGAAGAGCCGCCGCGTCGGTGGTGCCACCTACCAGGTGCCGATCGAGGTCAAGCCGGGCCGCTCGACGACCCTCGCGCTTCGTTGGCTGGTCTCCTTCTCGCAGGCCCGTCGCGAGAAGACCATGATCGAGCGTCTGCAGAACGAGCTCCTCGACGCGAGCAACGGCCTCGGCGCCAGCGTGAAGCGGCGTGAGGACACGCACAAGATGGCCGAGTCCAACAAGGCCTTCGCGCACTACCGCTGGTGATGAACGCCCGGCTGCCGATCAAAGCCTTGCCGGGCCCCAATTTTGAGACAGGGGAACACTCTCGTGGCACGTGAAGTGCTGACCGACCTGAACAAGGTCCGCAACATCGGCATCATGGCCCACATCGACGCCGGTAAGACCACCACCACCGAGCGGATCCTGTTCTACACCGGGATCAACTACAAGATCGGCGAGGTGCACGACGGCGCCGCGACGATGGACTGGATGGAGGAGGAGCAGAAGCGGGGTATCACCATCACCTCGGCTGCCACCACCACCTTCTGGGCCGACCACCAGATCAACATCATCGACACCCCGGGTCACGTCGACTTCACCGTCGAGGTGGAGCGTTCGCTGCGGGTGCTCGACGGTGCCGTCGCCGTCTTCGACGGCAAGGAAGGTGTCGAGCCGCAGTCCGAGCAGGTCTGGCGTCAGGCGGACAAGTACGAGGTTCCTCGTATCTGCTTCGTCAACAAGATGGACAAGCTCGGCGCGGACTTCTACTTCACCGTCCGCACCATCGAGGAGCGCCTCGGCGCCCGCCCGCTGGTCATCCAGCTGCCGATCGGCGCCGAGAACGAGTTCGAAGGCGTCATCGACCTGGTCCGCATGAAGGCGCTGACCTGGCGCGGCGAGGTCCAGAAGGGCGAGGACTACTCGGTCGAGGACATTCCCGCGGAGCTGGCCGACAAGGCCGCCGAGTACCGCGAGAAGCTGGTCGAGGCCGTCGCCGAGACCGACGACTCCCTGATGGAGAAGTTCCTCGAGGGCGAGGAGCTCACCGAGGCCGAGATCAAGTCCGGCATCCGGAAGCTCACCGTGAACCGCGAGGCGTACCCGGTGCTCACCGGTTCCGCGTTCAAGAACAAGGGCGTCCAGCCCATGCTCGACGCGGTCATCGACTACCTTCCGTCGCCGCTGGACGTTCCGGCCGTCGAGGGCACGCTGCCCGACGGTGAGACCGTCGTGTCGCGCAAGCCGTCGACCGAGGAGCCGTTCTCCGCTCTGGCGTTCAAGATCGCCGCGCACCCGTTCTTCGGCAAGCTGACCTACATCCGGGTGTACTCGGGCAAGGTCTCCTCCGGCGCGCAGCTGATCAACGCCACCAAGGAGCGCAAGGAGCGCATCGGGAAGCTCTTCCAGATGCACTCCAACAAGGAGAACCCGGTCGACGAGGCCCAGGCCGGCCACATCTACGCGGTCATCGGCCTGAAGGACACCACCACCGGTGACACCCTCGCCGACCCGCAGAACCCGGTCGTCCTCGAGTCGATGACGTTCCCGGCGCCGGTCATCCGCGTCGCGATCGAGCCGAAGACCAAGGCCGACCAGGAGAAGCTCTCCCTGGCGATCCAGAAGCTGGCCGAAGAGGACCCGACGTTCCAGGTCAACCTGGACGAGGACACCGGCCAGACGATCATCGCCGGTATGGGCGAGCTGCACCTCGAGGTGCTGGTCAACCGCATGAAGTCCGACTACAAGGTCGAGGCGAACATCGGTAAGCCGCAGGTCGCCTACCGCGAGACGGTGCGCAAGACGGTCGAGAAGCTCGACTACGTGCACAAGAAGCAGACCGGTGGTTCCGGTCAGTTCGCGAAGGTCATCGTCAAGCTCGAGCCGCTCGAGTCCACCGACGGTGCCCTCTACGAGTTCGACAACAAGGTCACCGGTGGTCGCGTGCCGCGGGAGTACATCCCGTCGGTCGACGCGGGCGCGCAGGACGCCATGCAGTACGGCGTGCTGGCCGGCTACCCGCTCGTCGGGTTGAAGTTCACCTTGTTGGACGGCGCGTACCACGAGGTCGACTCTTCGGAAATGGCCTTCAAGATCGCCGGCTCCATGGCGATGAAGGAAGCCGCGAAGAAGGCCGGTCCGGTCATCCTCGAGCCGCTGATGGCCGTCGAGGTCACCACGCCCGAGGACTACATGGGCGATGTGATCGGCGACCTCAACTCCCGCCGTGGCCAGATCCAGGCCATGGAGGAGCGCGCCGGTACCCGTGTCGTCAAGGCACTGGTCCCGCTGTCGGAGATGTTCGGTTACGTCGGCGACCTGCGTTCGCGTACGCAGGGACGTGCCAACTACTCCATGGTGTTCGACTCCTACGCCGAGGTTCCCGCGAACGTCGCGAAGGAAATCATCGCGAAGGCGACGGGGGAGTAGTTCCCGTCCGCTCGCGGGCATAAGGAACACTCCTGAACGTCCGCAGCATCCGTCAAGAAACGAATCCCCGTCCGACAGCCACGTTGGCCGGTGAGTAAGCAAAACAGTCCAGGAGGACATTCCAGTGGCGAAGGCGAAATTCGAGCGGACCAAGCCGCACGTCAACATCGGGACCATCGGTCACGTCGACCACGGTAAGACCACTCTGACCGCGGCGATCACCAAGGTTCTGCACGACAAGTACCCCGAGCTGAACACCGCTTCGGCGTTCGACCAGATCGACAACGCGCCGGAAGAGAAGCAGCGCGGTATCACGATCAACATCTCGCACGTCGAGTACCAGACCGAGAAGCGTCACTACGCTCACGTGGACGCCCCCGGTCACGCGGACTACATCAAGAACATGATCACCGGTGCGGCGCAGATGGACGGCGCGATCCTCGTGGTCGCGGCGACCGACGGCCCGATGCCGCAGACCCGTGAGCACGTGCTGCTCGCGAAGCAGGTCGGCGTGCCCTACATCGTGGTCGCGCTGAACAAGGCCGACATGGTCGACGACGAGGAGATCCTGGAGCTCGTCGAGCTCGAGGTCCGCGAGCTGCTGTCCTCCCAGGACTTCCCGGGTGACGACGCTCCGGTCATCAAGGTCTCCGGCCTGAAGGCCCTCGAGGGCGACGCCAAGTGGGGCGAGAGCGTTCTCGAGCTGATGGAAGCCGTCGACGAGAACGTGCCGGACCCGGTCCGCGAGCTCGACAAGCCGTTCCTCATGCCGATCGAGGACGTCTTCACCATCACCGGCCGTGGCACGGTCGTGACCGGTCGCATCGAGCGCGGCCGCGTCAACGTGAACGAAGAGGTCGAGATCGTCGGCATCAAGGAGAAGTCGACCAAGACCACCGTCACCGGTGTCGAGATGTTCCGCAAGCTGCTGGACACCGGCGAGGCGGGCGACAACGTCGGTCTGCTGGTCCGCGGTATCAAGCGCGAGGACGTCGAGCGCGGCCAGGTCGTCGTGAAGCCGGGCACCACCACCCCGCACACGGAGTTCGAGGGCTCGGTCTACATCCTGTCGAAGGACGAGGGTGGCCGTCACACCCCGTTCTTCAACAACTACCGCCCGCAGTTCTACTTCCGTACCACGGACGTGACCGGCGTCGTCACCCTCAAGGAGGGTGTCGAGATGGTCATGCCGGGCGACAACACGGACATCAGCGTCGTGCTGATCCAGCCGGTCGCCATGGACGAGGGTCTGCGTTTCGCCATCCGTGAGGGTGGACGGACCGTGGGCGCCGGCCAGGTCACCAAGATCATCAAGTGATTTAACGCCGACCGGGGGTCTGATACACCCCCGGGTTCAAGGCGTCAAATCACGTGTGCGACACTATTCAGGTTGCTCGTCCTGGGGCGGCCGAACTCGTTCTTCTTTCCGAAGACAGGTTCCGGCCGCCCTGGTATGAGCGGCCACGGTCCGCGGAGCACTTCCTTCGGGTGAGGCTAGCGGGCAAGGGCGTTTGAGACGGCGGGTTTCCGCCGGCTCGATGCCTCCTCACGTTGAGGAAGACCAGGCAAGACGAAGATCCCGCGGGATCCGTCTGTGCGTCGGGCACGACACGCCCGACCGCGTGGACCGGGGACAGGGCCGTTGAACTGGGAAAACCTCAGCCAGGCTGAGGTTTGAAAAGACAAAAGCGGCACGAGACGACAAGGAACGAGCAGCCACCATGGCGGGACAGAAGATCCGCATCCGGCTCAAGGCCTACGACCACGAGGCGATCGACACCTCGGCACGCAAGATCGTCGAGACGGTCACGCGTACCGGCGCCCGTGTTGTCGGGCCGGTGCCGCTGCCCACCGAGAAGAACGTTTACTGCGTCATCCGCTCGCCGCACAAGTACAAGGACTCGCGCGAGCACTTCGAGATGCGCACGCACAAGCGTCTGATCGACATCCTCGACCCGACGCCGAAGACGGTCGACGCGCTCATGCGCATCGACCTGCCGGCGAGCGTCGACGTCAACATCCAGTAGCAGCGGCTGGCGAGCGGCGGAGAGTAAGAGACTCATGTCTGACAGGCAAGTGAAGGGCATCCTGGGCACCAAGCTCGGCATGACCCAGGTCTTCGACGAGAACAACCGGGTCGTCCCGGTGACCGTCGTGCAGGCCGGGCCGAACGTGGTCACCCAGGTTCGGACCCAGGAGAACGACGGCTACAAGGCCGTGCAGCTGGCTTTCGGCGCGGTCGACCCGCGTCGCGTGAACAAGCCGCGCACCGGCCACTTCGACAAGGCGAGCGTGACCCCGCGTCGTTACCTTGCGGAGCTGCGTACCACCGACGCCGAGACCTACGAGGTCGGCCAGGAGATCACCGCCGAGGTGTTCGAGGCCGGTATCGAGGTCGACGTGACCGGTACCAGCAAGGGCAAGGGCTACGCCGGTGTCATGAAGCGTCACGGCTTCAAGGGCCAGGGCGCGAGCCACGGTGCCCAGGCCGTGCACCGCAAGCCCGGCTCGATCGGTGGCTGCGCCACCCCGGGCCGCGTCTTCAAGGGCCTGCGCATGGCGGGCCGGATGGGCAACGACCGGGTCACCACGCAGAACCTGACCGTGCACGCGGTGCGTGCCGAGGACGGCCTGCTGCTGATCAAGGGCGCCGTGCCCGGTCCCAAGGGCGGCCTGCTGTTCGTTCGCAGCGCCGCGAAGGGTGGTAACTGAACATGACCAGCGTCGAGCTGAAGACCCCGGCCGGTAAAGCCGACGGCACGGTCGAGCTCCCCTCGGAGATCTTCGACGTGCAGGCCAACGTGCCCCTCATGCACCAGGTCGTGGTGGGCCAGCTGGCCGCCGCGCGCCAGGGCACGCATGACACCAAGACCCGCGGTGAAGTCCGCGGTGGTGGCAAGAAGCCGTACCGCCAGAAGGGCACCGGCCGCGCCCGCCAGGGTTCGACCCGTGCGCCGCAGTTCACCGGTGGTGGCGTCGTCCACGGCCCCACGCCGCGTGACTACACCCAGCGGACCCCGAAGAAGATGAAGGCCGCCGCTCTGCGTGGCGCCCTCTCCGACCGGGCCCGTGCCGGACAGCTGCACGTCGTCACCGAACTGGTGACCGGCGAGAAGCCGTCCACCAAGTCCGCCAAGGCCGCCATCGCCGCGCTGACCCAGGCCAAGCGCGTTCTCGTGGTCCTGCACCGCGACGACGAGCTGAGCTGGAACTCGCTGCGGAACCTGGCCGAGGTCCACATCATCACGCCCGACCAGCTCAACACCTACGACGTGTTGGTCAACGACGACGTGGTGTTCACCAAGGCCGCTTACGACGTGTTCGTCGCCGGCCCCGTCCGGGGCAAGGGCGCGAAGGCTTCGGCTCGGTCGAGCGAGGTTGAAGGGAGTGACGAGCAGTGAGTGCGATCGCCATCCCCGATCCCCGCGACATCTTGCTCGCGCCGGTGATCTCCGAGAAGTCCTACGGGCTGCTCGAGGACCACAAGTACACGTTCATCGTCCGCCCGGACGCCAACAAGACCCAGATCAAGATCGCGGTCGAGAAGGTGTTCGGCGTCAAGGTGGTCAGCGTCAACACGGCCAACCGCCAGGGCAAGCGTAAGCGGACTCGCGCCGGCTTCGGCAAGCGCAAGGACACCAAGCGCGCCATCGTGACTCTTTCGGCTGAGAGCAAGCCGATCGAGATCTTCGGCGGACCCACCGCGTAAAGGACTGAGCTGACACATGGGCATCCGCAAGTACAAGCCGACGACCCCGGGTCGTCGCGGTTCCAGCGTCTCCGACTTCGCCGAGATCACTCGGTCCACCCCGGAGAAGTCGCTGCTGCGTCCGCTGAGCAAGTCCGGCGGCCGTAACTCCAGCGGCAAGATCACCACCCGCCACAAGGGCGGTGGCCACAAGCGTGCGTACCGGCTGATCGACTTCCGCCGGAACGACAAGGACGGCGTTCCCGCCAAGGTCGCGCACATCGAGTACGACCCCAACCGGTCCGCTCGGATCGCGCTCCTGCACTACGCCGACGGCGAGAAGCGCTACATCATCGCCCCGGAGAAGCTCAAGCAGGGTGACACGGTCGAGAACGGCCCCCGTGCCGACATCAAGCCGGGTAACAACCTGCCGCTGCGCAACATCCCGGTCGGCACCGTGATCCACGCGATCGAGCTCCGCCCCGGTGGCGGCGCGAAGATGGCGCGGTCCGCCGGTGCCAAGGTGCAGCTGGTGGCGAAGGACGGGCCTTACGCCCAGCTTCGTCTCCCGTCGGGCGAGATCCGCAACGTCGACGTGCGCAACCGCGCCACCATCGGCGAGGTCGGCAACTCCGAGCACTCCAACATCAACTGGGGCAAGGCGGGCCGTAACCGCTGGCGCGGCAAGCGTCCCACCGTCCGTGGTGTCGTCATGAACCCGGTCGACCACCCGCACGGTGGTGGTGAGGGTAAGACCTCCGGTGGTCGCCACCCGGTGAACCCGAACGGTAAGCCCGAAGGCCGCACCCGCCGCCGCAAGGCTTCCGACGCCATGATCGTCCGCCGCCGGCGTACCGGCAAGAAGCGCTGAGCAGGGAGGTAGAAGAACATGCCACGTAGCCTCAAAAAGGGCCCCTTCGTGGACGACCACCTGCTCAAGAAGGTGGACGCTCTCAACGAGTCGGGCAAGAAGACCGTGATCAAGACGTGGTCGCGTCGCTCCACGATCATCCCGGATTTCCTGGGTCACACGATCGCGGTGCACGACGGCCGCAAGCACGTCCCGGTGTTCGTCACCGAGGCGATGGTGGGTCACAAGTTGGGCGAGTTCGCCCCGACTAGGACCTTCAAGGGCCACATCAAGGACGACCGCAAGTCGCGCCGCCGCTGAGCGGGCACGAGAGAACAAGGAAGCTAGCGATGAACGCCCAGAACGACGTGGCCGAGGCTCTGCCGACGGCTTACGCGCGGGCTCGCTTCGTCCGGGACTCGCCTACCAAGGTGCGCCGGGTGATCGAGCTGATCAAGGGACGTAGCGCCGCCGACGCCTTGGCCGTGCTCCAGTTCGCCCCGCAGGCGGCAAGCGAGCCGGTCGCGAAGGTGCTCGCCAGCGCCGTGGCCAACGCCGAGAACAACCTCGACCTCGACCCGGACACCCTCTGGGTCAAGAACGCCTACGCCGACGAGGGCCCGACCCTCAAGCGCATCCGTCCGCGGGCCCAGGGCCGCGCGTACCGGATCCGCAAGCGGACGAGCCACATCACGGTCGAGGTCGAGTCCCGTCCCAAGGCCGAGACTGTGACTCGCAAGAAGGCACAGGGCAAGAAGAAGGCAGGTGGCCGGTAGTGGGCCAGAAGATCAACCCGCACGGCTTCCGCCTGGGTATCACCACGGACTGGAAGTCGCGTTGGTACGCCGACAAGCAGTACGCGGAGTACGTGGCCGAGGACGTCAAGATCCGGAAGCTGCTGTCCACGGGCATGGAGCGCGCCGGGATCTCCAAGGTCGAGATCGAGCGCACCCGTGACCGGGTCCGCGTCGACATCCACACCGCCCGGCCGGGCATCGTCATCGGCCGTCGCGGCGCGGAGGCCGACCGCATCCGCGGCGCGCTGGAGAAGCTGACCGCCAAGCAGGTCCAGCTGAACATCCTCGAGGTCAAGAACCCCGAGGCCGACGCCCAGCTCGTCGCACAGGGTGTCGCGGAGCAGCTGAGCAACCGTGTGGCGTTCCGCCGCGCGATGCGCAAGGCGATCCAGACCTCCATGCGTTCGCCGCAGGTCAAGGGCATCCGCGTGCAGTGCGGCGGTCGTCTCGGCGGTGCCGAGATGTCCCGCTCCGAGCACTACCGCGATGGCCGCGTCCCGCTGCACACGCTGCGCGCCGACATCGACTACGGCTTCTTCGAGGCCAAGACGACGTTCGGTCGCATCGGCGTGAAGGTGTGGATCTACAAGGGCGAGCTCGTGGGTGGCCTCAAGGCCAAGGAGGCGCGTGACGCCGCCGCGGCCGCCGAGCGCGCCCCGCGCCGTGACCGTGGTGACCGTCCCTCCCGACCGCGCCGTTCCGGCTCGTCGGGCACGACGCCGACCTCGACCGAAGCCGGCCGGGCCGCCGCCGCCGCGAAGAGCGGCGACGCTCCGAAGAGCGACACGGCCACCGAGGCCCCGGCTGCTGAGACTGCAGAAAAGACGGAGGGCTGACACGTGCTCATCCCGCGCAGGGTCAAGCACCGGAAGCAGCACTCCCCGAAGCGCCACGGTGCCGCCAAGGGCGGTACGAAGGTGAACTTCGGCGAGTACGGCATCCAGGCGCTTGAGCACAGCTACGTGACCAACCGGCAGATCGAGTCCGCTCGTATCGCCATGACGCGTCACATCAAGCGTGGCGGCAAGGTGTGGACGACCATCTACCCGGACCGCCCGCTGACCAAGAAGCCGGCGGAAACCCGCATGGGTTCCGGTAAGGGTTCGCCCGAGTGGTGGATCGCCAACGTGAAGCCGGGCCGCGTGATGTTCGAGATCTCGTTCCCGAACGAGGAGACCGCCCGCGAGGCGCTCCGTCGCGCGATCCACAAGCTGCCCATGAAGTGCCGCATCGTGACCCGTGAAGGTGGTGAGTTCTGATGGCGAAGGCAGGTGCCGCCCAGGCATCGGAGCTGCGTGAGCTCACCGCGGAAGAGCTCGTTCTGCGTCTGAAGGAATACAAGGAGGAGCTCTTCAACCTCCGTTTCCAGATGGCGACCGGACAGCTCGACAACAACCGCCGTCTGCGCACCGTCCGCACGGACATCGCGCGGATCTACACGGTCATGCGCGAGCGTGAACTCGGCCTGTCCGTTTCCCCTGACGCCGAGAGTGAAGGTGCCGCATGAGCGAGCAGCCCAACGCTGAGGCGGCCCCCCGCAACGACCGCAAGGTCCGTGAGGGTTACGTCGTCTCGGACAAGATGAACAAGACGATCGTGGTCGAGCTCGAAGACCGCAAGAAGCACCGTCGTTACGCCAAGGTTCTCCGCAGCACCAGCAAGGTCAAGGTG
>Ga0307518_10002440_pt1 | contig 13575 bp, 17 predicted proteins | sample 25_EM_MG_FD_203889 | JGI IMG/M metagenome (GOLD analysis project Ga0307518, IMG submission 203889) | Populus trichocarpa ectomycorrhiza microbial communities from riparian zone in the Pacific Northwest, United States - 25_EM | ecosystem: Host-associated > Plants > Roots > Unclassified | place...
TTAGAAGTGCTCGTAGCACCGTCATATAGAAGCTTACCATCTGGGTAAACCGCTTGACAGATTTATTGAATAACTGTTGCCGTTGGGAAACAGTCTTCCCCATTTCAGTATACAGGGCGCTTTCCTCAAATTTGGTAAGTATATCTTGCCATGTATCAGGGTATCGCTTCTTGAACAGCTCGTAGCACTTTTTGCGCACCGTGACCGCTGTGGTTTAATTAGAATACGGCGACCCGTCCAGTGCGCCCTTACATGGTGTACTATCGACGGAGACGGCGAATTCTCCGGGTTTCTGGAGGCGTCCTAGTTCTTGTTTGGTGTAGTGCGTAAAATATTTCGAGTAGCTGTTCCAGTTGTTTGTTGGGTTCGATTGGGCGTGTTGCTTGAGGAAGCAATCAATGATCTGCCGAGGTGGCTGTCCAGAGCGTGTCGCAAGGTCTGTAAGGTATGCATTGATATGGTCCAGACCCTCTTGTATCATGTCTAGAATGGCGTCCGAGGGTCTTCCTACTGCGAAGGTACTGTCATTGAACATCTCATCGGGATCGATATTGTCGCCACCGAAGTGCAGATCCTGATGTGACGTGACAGTGCCGTCGCCCTGTGGGATGGGGCCATTCGAACTGTTGCGTTCAAAACCTAGCTCCAGTTCCGAAGCAGGCGCTCTGAAAGGTCTAGAAGGGACCGTAAATTTAGATTCTCATAGGGTAACCTTGGCCTCAGTAGACGATGATGCTAGTGAATAGACATGTATGCTGAGGAGGAGATTTGGGCACAAATTAGACAACCTACCAGCTATACCCGTGGTTTGGCAAGCAGGCACATTGCTATCAGTAAATAGATCCTGTGTTGGCACTTGAGCAGTGCCCAAAGCTATACTAGCCGTTTGAACGGTCGGAGTATCACTGCAAGTAGGCAATGGGGCCTCCGACGGCACTCAGACCATGCCACATGAGGTGTCTGTAATACAGGAAATCAACCTGCTTGTAAATTCACCACACATTGGGACCTACCAAGTGTCAAACCACTGGGGGACATCTCGATCATCCCAGTATCAAGGGGAATGCACGCATCATCACCGCACTCCACCGAGAATCTCTGTTGATGATCAACAATCTTCCCCTTCGGTGTTGGTGAACCCGGAGAGCCTGAACGAGCGCACACGATCAGAAAAAGAGCAGTAACGAATAGGGGAAATCAAACATACCACTGGCTGCAGGACTATATCTTGGAGGTGTCAAAAAACGATTTACTGACACGTCTTCCGAGCTTTGAAACAATTCTGATGCGCATCGAATTTCAGGTGACGGGAGGGATGGGTTGCTGTCAAGAGATGTGCCAGATGTGGGCTGATTGGTCTGCTCGGAGCGACGCAGTCACGCCTTGGAAATGAGACCACCATCCCGGTTGGTTGCTTTGATGGCGGTCCGAAGGCGAGTGGGAGTCAACACAGGAGGTGGAGACACATCTGCACAGCGCCCTCCGCCCACCTGCACTTCGATAAAACCAGAGTCGACATCGGACATCTCGAGCAACGTAGCAAAATTGTCTGAAAGGTGAATTAAAAATTGAGTGCAAGACAGGGAACAAAGATGATTCGAGCACCTCTGTCTGACTTCAGGCAGGGAGCTCAACAAAGGGAATCATGGAACGACTTGGTTAAATTAATATGAGGTTGGGTATGCAAAGATAAACACACTTTGAATGGAGTAGTCGAGAATCCACAATGAAATGACATGTTCGTAAAATCTGATGTTGACGATGCTTCGTGAACCCAATCATTCCTCCCAGAAGTGGTGAAATGAAGGATCTTTGTCGATGATCTTACGGGCATCATTACAGAAACCCAACCAGACAATCGACGGAAGGATCCAGAGGCACGCGCTGATATGATGGGGTTCTCCATCGGGATCTAGGATGGAAGGTACGTTAAACAAGGATCTTGTGCGCTGATGCTCTGCATGTCCCTTGGTCAGGATCCGCCGTCGACCTGAAGTTCCGTCTACAAACAAATGTCAATCAGATGGAAAATGCCGTCTGCTTGGAAAAACGGGTCACACACGTCTGCCAATAAATGTCAGTGAGTTGATCAGGGACTGGGAGGGACGACAACGCCTGCTTGCTGGCCACCTACTCGTGAAACGGACAACATCCGTCTACCAATGAGTCCATCGGATGGCAAATGCCGGCTTCTTGGTACTGAGAAGGGCAACATACGTCTGCGCACAAATGTCATTGGGGCCTGCTCGCTCTAAGCAGCGTTGTCCTCATGTGATCTCTGTAGTTGGGGTTTGCTGTGAGAGAAAAGATTGAAAGTTGCCGAGAATCGAAAGATCTCCTGCAGCTACCCTCTTAATTCCTTCATATTCAGACTCCCCAGACCTACAGGCGGCATAGCGAAAAATCCGAATTTCACCGTTCCATTCCCGGCCGTGCTCAAAAATCTCACTTTTCCAAACAATGCAATTGCATTTGCTCGCACTCAGACAGACCTCTGAACTACAGATATCCGGTGAGTGGTCTTGCCTTATTGGATTCTACCGCATTGAGGCCTACATCCACAGACCTCGCGCAGGTGGTTTGTGAGTCTGGTAGATGATTTTGGCGGGGGCGTAGGTAAGTTGTCACTTCGTTATTGCTGATCTTGACGCTGTGCTGACTCTGCAGCCAGCTTAGCTGAATGCTTGCAAAACCATCCCCCATCCAAAGCATTCATACCAAAGGTTATTTATGATGGAGACACAATCACGTACTCGTCGCATGTCTTGGCCTTTGGACAGTCTCAGACGGTGAGTCAACTCCATTCAATGTGCAACCAACGGCACTCCAAGAGGTTCCCCAGTTCGAGATCAACATGTCCGATCATGCCCCGTTAACATAAGCCAACCATACCATCACCCCGAAGCGGGTCGACGCAGCCATCATCGATTCCCAGGTGGTGCTCCTCGTTCATTTTGAGGTCACCCCACGCCCAACCCTCTACCTCATAACCTCCCCTCCCCCCTGTGGTTCTGGTAAGTCAACTATACCATCACCGTGAAGCAGGCCTACGTGCCCATCATCGATTTCAAGTTGGTCCTGTTTTCATGTAGTGTTACGTTACCGGTTTACAAATTGGTAGGTGTCTCGCGTGCACTGCAATGGCGGCATTCTCACGTATCGTGAAACAGGAAGGATCAATCCCGATGGCCTGGGAAGCGAAATAAAATGAGAGAACCGCAGGGCTGGGAGTGCGGTGGTAAGGTGAGCATGGCAGTCATGATCCTTACCTTGATATGAGGGGTTGAAGTAACATTAATTAACCATGGGTAACTAGGGCTTTGGATGTGGTGAGTGACGGTTCGTGGGTGACCTTCACGGACGGCATAGATAAACTTGGCTCGTGGATTTGATGGATCTGATGGATAGATGAGTTCCCACCTCATAATCGCTAATCTTGATGCATTTTTAGTCTCACAGATTTGATCCATTGGTTATGGATCAATCTTGATGGTCCTGTAGATATCGATGGCTCGAATCAGTCAGTATTTGGTGAGTTTTCTTTCACCCTCTTCAGTTCATGGCTAATAGTTGCATACTTGACCTGCCTTCTAAAGAGTAGACCAGGAGATGGTACACAGGATCAAAGGGGGCTGATATGACTGAGGGGGGCAATGGTGGCATCTCCATAGGGCTTTGAATTAATGTTCAACATTCTGGCTGATATTAGCTGTAATGTATCAGTGCCAATTGAAGCTATGGGCCATTGCGCATGGGCAGTTGGGGAGAAGGTAAGAATATGACGATTAAACGAACTCAGGAGCTACATTCCAGCTGCATTAAATCCTGACAATATGATACCTGCCCTAGTCATCGGCGAGCCTTGCCTTCTTACGGTCTCTTTCAACCTCTTCCGCTAATTGACATATATGCTTAGACTGAAAGACAACCACCTTATCCGCCCCTTCCGCGACATCATACTTCATTTCCGTGAGTTCTTGGGGTACAGCCTTGTCGTCCGTGGACCAAGTCTCGAATTTCAAGTAGTACGCTAAGCAGTCAATAACGTACTGGTGGTCTTGGAGTCTGTGGATGGATTGCTGGTGATGAAATGCCGAGAGCTTTTCCACGTGGTCTCGCATAGGGTCACCCTCTTTGAGACCAGTAGCATACTCTATGACCCACTTGTCTGTCGGCAAAGGTTCCCAGTAGAGCGCCCGAAACAGATCTGCCAAGTCCTTCAGCAGCTGATGGAGCAACGGCTGGTTAGGGAAGAGGATGGGCTCCTTGTTGCTGTTGCAGTCGGCGGCGGGATCGTCAGGGTCATTTGATGGGAGGCTGGGAGATATTAGCCCATCAGATGAAGTAGTGGAAGTGTCATTGGATATAGTGTCATGTGATGTTGGGGTATGCGGCAGGAAGTCAGAAGTCCCCTTGAATACGATCTGCGACAGAAGTACGCTACGTTTCTCTTGCCCTCCTAACTCGAAAGTTCGCCGAATGAACTCGCTGCGCGCCTCGATGGATAGTGACGATTGGCAATACATGAGGACTGTCCATAGTAAGACCCAAAACGAAGACTCCAGATCGTCCTGAAATGTATGTGTTGCGCCCCTGTTCTCAACGAGGTGTGCAGACATGAATTGCCAGGTACCCTGCCACAGTTTGTCAGCGACAACCACGGCGGAAAAGAAGTATCGCGTACTGTGCGCGTAACCCGACGAGGGGTGACTACTCGGATGGGCTTCGCCATGTCCCAGTCAATCAGATAACCACAGCCCTCGAAAATTATGATGTTGCCGGGACTAAGGTCCCGATGAAGGAACCCCACTTTATTCGCGCCTTTATGAGCTAGGTATTGGCAGCATTGAGTCATCCATTTTGGTTATATTATCATAGGACATGGATTGACTCACCGACGACTGCATCATGTACAGCTTGCACCAGTTCACGGGTGCAAGAGAAGTTAGACAAGGTTTGTCCTACAATGTCTAGGAGATGTCGGGAATGGATATGAGCGGTGATTGCTAGTCGTCGTCGTCGACATGCCCAATCAGCCGTTGAGAACCGAGATGTTTGCGGGCGTTGCTCAGGCAAAGAGGCCACATCACCGTACGCCAGACACACAGGTACATGGGGAACATTCTGAGCATTGAGTTCTGCATAAATCCAACCTTCGGGGAGGATGTCATCAGCCTCGATGCGCCACGAGTCTTTGAAAAAGACGACTCGGTCCCCTGCAAGGTCATATGCACGGGATGTACGAGTCCCGTGACAAGCAGGAGTGGTAGGCGAGGCATCACAGCGGGGAAAAATAATCATTGTCAGGCTCCCTCCACCTCCTGGGATACTAGTCTTGAACATGGCGATGTCCGAAGACAACTTCAGTTTGCCCCTTGCAAGGGCAGCTTCGTCCGCGGGAGTGAGAGACACAGTCGTGTCAACGCCACGCAGGGCAGGTGGCGCTTGCGAGAATCGAGAGAAGAATTCCACGAGTGCCGGGTCGGTGTCATAGTAGATGGGTTTCATGACGATGGCACCTTCCCTATCCCATCGGATTATGCGCGCAAAGTCATACATAATGAATACAGAGAAGCAATGCGTATGAAACTGTGAACCGAGCTGCGCCGCGGTATACGCTCCAATTTGTCCTAACGTGTTTATTTTGCTCTGGGTGGATCCGACAAAGGGTTGGTTCGGCTGGGCCTCCTGGTCAGGGTTTTTGGGTGAGAAAAATGGATTATCCCAGGTGTAGCGCTTGAACTCGACGTGCATTTCGATTAGGTTCGAATCACAACCTGTAGGTCGAGGTATGACAGTGCCGGGATAGATGGAGATGTCGGGTTTGATTGTGAATGTATATCCGTTATCCGGGTCTCCTTCTGCATGTGAGTCCACAATGTGGAGGTGTTGGGCGAAAGGCTCTATGGCCTTGATCTTAAGCGGTACGACGGAATCAGACGACGGAGAGATTAACCAGAAGGACTACTCACAAATGGCCCATACATACCCAGCTCATCTTTGGCGTCAATGCACGTCCGGAAGGCTCCCTCGCGGAAGCCCTCGGTTGTTGGTTGGTAGCAGGGGATACGTGAAGTAGGAAGGAATGTACCCAGGAAATCGGGGACAGGCATTGGACCCACTATGCAACCAGTCATTTGCTGACCGATAGCACTCAGTGTAGGGTCGCGATAACGGGTCAAAGTCGAGAACTGCCTCTCGAGCTGGCTGCTCTTCTTAATAGGAGTAGTGTGCCTCTGAGGGCCGGTGGTAGCGGGAGCCCCGTTTCCTGTAGTTTCTGGGGCAGGCGATCGGTCAAAAACAGGGCTTAGAGGAGCCATGTTGAGGTTGAATGTTGAACAGTGGCTGGTGTGAAACTGTATGACAGGGAGATCGCCAAGTTTATGTATGTCAACAGCATGGATTAATGACAGCAATAGAGTGGTGGCTATGTACTAACTTTTTGACGAACGCCAATTGTCTCATTCAGGCTATACATACCAACCAGAACAATAGTGCCATCGACATAGACGGCTCCACATCAACCACATTGTGCTACCACGTCCAAGGTAAGCCTCTTTGATCTTTCCCGTTTGACTGACGTTTACAGTTGCGAATTTAAATCTTCCGCGTCGACGTTTAGGTCCAGTGACCTTAGTACAGTGGCTTTGCAGGTGGTCTGGACTTTTGCGCAGAAAAACTGCAGTTGTGGTGAATACACTTTAACTAGTACTAAGTATAGTAGGGCCCCCTGTGGCCGGAAGCCGCGCTCCCGCGAGCGCACGAATGCCCCACCAGCCAGGACTTAAGGTCCCCCGGTGGCCCGCTTCGTTCCCACCGCACGTTTTAGACGTGCTGCTCAGACGTGGTGGGGGGGGCTATGTGCTAAGATAATGCAGCTGTCCATACGAACGCGGGCGAAAGCCAGGCGATGCAAGGTACTAGGTGGCAGCTGTGAGCGTTCGCATTGGCTGTGCTGCAAGGGATGAGGGTGGTGTGCCTGAGTGCAGTGGTCGTGCAGTGCACTTGCTGTAAGGCTGTTGCGTGCGTGTGGTTAACTCCTGATATCTCCCTCGTTCTTCGGCACTAGATTATACAGCGGATTGACATGTTCCTTAAAGGGGTCATGGTTGATGGTGCCTGCAAGTTTTCATCAGTCTCTCTTGCGCGCGTAGTGATGGGTTAGTACCGCTGTGGTTTGGTCGCATGGTTGGTGGTGGTGGCTGTCGATCCGGACTTACATATATTAGATTAGATGAAAGCAATCAAGCCGGTTCCACAACGCGATGGATGAGAACTCGAAGGAAGTGCCTAAAATGGATGATGCCATCCGCTTTAACATCAGTAATGTCATAACCTCTCAGAATGGCAGACATTTGCGCCAAGACCCAGACGCCGCAGTCGTAGCCATTAGTCTGCCGTGGTTCTAGCTGCGATAACATTTAGTAAACCTCAGATACGTAACTTCTTGAAACTTACCAATACGGGTTGGGCCATCCAATCGCCACAATCTCGTCGGCTCGTCCCCAGTTTCCGGGTCGCAATGCTGGAGAGACGACAAATGAGCCGCATGATATCCTAGCCACAAGTTAGGATAGTATTAGCTTGCAAAGTTGACTGACCTTGATTTCATTCTTCCAAGGCTTCTGTTCAGCAAGGCTGTCAAAAAGTAAGAGCTTTCTAGAGGAGAAATCAACGGTGCAGAGGACCCAATGTCCTGGTAATGAACGGTGAATCGGAATGATCCAGACTGGTTTCTCCCAGAAGTGTGTCCATGAGGCATTGCGCCAGAGCGAGTCATCATCGGCATGAAAGCGGATGCGGGGGAGATCATGGGTCGAGAGAATTGCACAACGAACAGCAACGGGCATGAATGCAGAGTATAGAAGGGTGGCACAACCATTGATACAAGTATCATTGAGTCTGGCCTGTGGAGATGCCAATAGGCTGGTATCACCGGGGAGAAAGGTTTGTCGAGGGACACCATCGACGGATGCGCGAATGATAGTTGGCATGGTGGCTGGGAGATGGGTGTCCTTTGCCATGTCAATTCCACAATCAGCATTTATCACCTGCGACTAGTCAGAGGGTATTAAGAACAATAGACATTCGTCTTACATCTGGGGGCTCCCAGTTCAAGGTGACTCTCAATGATGCTTCTGCTTCGAGGTCATGCTCGAGGTCATCTTGATTGTCAGGTCCAAGGATATCGGAGAGGGCAACCTGTTCAGAGTCAATGGGGGGTTCTGCGGAATCAGTACCTAGTAGGTCAGTGAGTCCCCACATGTCTTCGTCGGGACTGTTAAAATGATCGTCAATAACGACTGGGGCTAGCCAACGCAGAGAGGGCTGCGAGGCTCCGGCTATAGTATCTGCGACTCGGAAAGCAGCCTCTGCCAAGTTCATGTAATGAGAGTGTGAACTTAACGCGGTTGTCCATCGCTCCTGTAGCTCCAAGATCACTTCGAGACGCTGTCGTAAAATGAAATGATAGTTTCCATCTACAAATGGTCAATTAACAGAGAAGCTTCTGATAGTGGCTGAACTTACTTTCAGACTGTCGTAACGCGACTTGAATGGCGGTGAGTTCGTTGCCAAACCATCGGCACATGTTGTCGGCTTCTATACCAAGACGGCGTTGCTCTTCTAAACAATGTTCGTGCTTGAGAAGTGCGTGAATACCATCACGCACATCAATATCTTCTAGCCATCGAGGGACCTCACCCGTGGAAGGGGTGATCCATACATCTTGCATGAGAGTCGGATCATTTCGTAAGTTGACAAGTGTTGTGGGTAGCGGCGCAGGCAAAGGAATGACCCAAGTGGGATTATAGAGCTGAGAGAGTTGCTCGCAGTAAGTATTGTATTTGTGGATGGCAGCCATCAGTGCAGGTTGGCGCTTCGCAATGGCTTTCCATGTCTGTTGATGAAGCTTCGTACCTAATAATGCCTTAGACAGTACTAACGGGCCAGTAACCGAGGACGCACCTAAAGGCTTGTCTTTGCTGCCAACTGCATGGTCAAGCTTGTCCCACTCGAAGAAACTACCGACCGCTCTCTTGCGAATATTGATCTTCAGGTCCCACGCCATCAGTAAGATTTGCACAAATTCGAGGCTAACATCTTTGAGCTCTGGGATTCGGTCATGCACATTGAGAGAGGAATACAGAGCCTCGGTCTTCGTCACAAGCCTCGCGTGACTGTGCTCTAAGCTTGCAAGCGCATCTAGAACACTAGAGGACGTGTTCCCCTTTTCAATGGTCGCCCGGGCCAGTTGCAGCACCCTACTGCTACTGTCCAAGTCAGCTTGCAGCGCAAGCACATTATCGAGTTCTTTCTTGACCCTTGAAGGCGCATCTAATGGAATAGAATTGGTAGAATAGAATGTGATGGGAGGAAACAATACTTACGTGCTCGGATGGACAATTGTGTCACTCGTTGATTGGCCCATTGCTCCCGGAGTTCCGTAATGCTCACACCACAGTTGTCAAGGACTTCGCGTGCAGCGGATCCTTGCTCGCCTACTCCCCTGTGTAGGCGGCGCCTGATCCAATCACCAAGTTCTCTCCACATTTTGTAACCGATCGCGGCAGCATGACGGTCGAGAAGCCAGATGCGGCGTTGGCGCTAGGCAACAATCAGCGAGTAACACAGTTGTGATGAAATGAACTTACAGACGACACCCGCTCAATGCCAATAAGCTTAATGAATCGGGACCACAGGCGCTCCGTACCTTCTCCGTCAGATAAACCTAAGCCAGAAGTAATACGTGGATTGTAAACGAGTTGACACGCCCATTCGTGGCCATAAGCGTGCATGGCCGTGGTTGCAAAACGAAGGCGAGACACGACGTCTTCGCTGAGAATGTTGAACTGTGAAAGCTAGCATTTTAGAACAAAGAAGGACAAGTTGAGAAGCTTACACGAGAGAGTGAGCGGGCTAGGACACAGCCCACATCATACAACACAACAACAGTGGCCTGAGAGGGAAGAAGAGAGAAAAGGTGGCGGATGAGAGCAACGCTGTACTTTTGCTGTTCACCCAGCGTGTCTATGTTTGCAAAGAACAACGGTATGTCGTGCCTGCAAATAAGTGCCATTAGTCCGGTGTGGTCAAAATTTTCCATAGCCGCCTTTGGTTTCTGGCCATCTGCAGCCTCGTATGAGGCTTCACATTGATCGATAGCCTCGTCGGGAACTCCGGTTTGTGACAACTTTGATGGATGGCAGCGGGCGTGGTCGATATTACGTCCAACAGCATCTACCTGTCCCTTTGGAATGAAGTAAGACGGTTCGTAGAATGACAGGCAATCACCTGCAGAACGCCAATGCCGATGGTGAAAATTACCATCTGTTGCAACATGGATATCGCTGCCATTGTCCAATGGGCTTCCAAACGAGGTGCCGCCAAAGCATGCTGGACAGCGTTGGATGAGAATCTCGGCACAGGAGCTTCGGGACGAAGACTCCTGTTGCACAGCGGTAGATGGTGTGGAAGGTAAAGGATCCACAAAGGAATCATTTGCGGGCTTGATGAAAAGTCGGGATTGCTGGATGGCGCTGTCAACCCGCTTCTCCAGTTCAACTTCCAGGATGTTGTACCATTGCGCGGCCTGACTGAGACCACGTCGAAATGGATCTGCAACAGTCTTACCCTCGTATGGTTGACAGTTAGTGATGAGAGCAAAGATAGGTGTGGTGTCACTTACTTTATGGTTCGTTACACAGAAACCTCGCCTTGTGTAATAGGTGCTAAGAGCAGCAGCAAGTGCATTAACCGCATCACATGAACGCTCAAAAAGGGCACGATAGAACGAGAGAAGCTCAACCGAAACAGCCATCCGTGGCTGAGCTGGCGCAGTGGGAAATAATCCATGGAGGACGAGTGTTTGAGGGAGTGAGGAACAGCAACAACTATGAACATCTATGGATGCAAAACCTGGTGATTTATTGTTAGGTGGGGGGACGGCTAGAGGTTGCAGTTCCTTACGATCAAAAAATAAACATAATACAGTAGTTAGCTTTTGCTCTTGACAATTTGATGTACACGAAGAAATCCGAGAGCCAAGCGCAACTAACGGTTGGCCAAGCGCAGCTGCCGAGTACTTGAGGAAGGGGTCGACGATGGTTGGAATGAGAGACTTCCAGCCAGCACACATAGAGATAGACCTGGTAGTAGGGCAGGCAGTGCGAACACGTTCCTCCGTGGCATCACACGACTTGTCTTCGTCGTCGAATGTAAATAACATATCTTCTGGCTCCATTTGGAGCGCTTCTGGCAATTCTTCTGGCCGATGGATGGGGGAAGCTGCCTCGACGCCACTGTTTAGCGATGGCTTGAGTCCAGAAGGTTGGGCTGTAAGTAAGTCGCCGAGTTCGTCAAGGAGCTTCTGCCGTTTGGATGCGTGTCCTGGAACAGAAACTGTGGTACGAGATTTCTTCTTGTCCCGCGCCTTTCGAGGACTGGTGAAGTGCCGGCCCATCCCCTTGGTTGTAATGGGTTGAGATGATCGGGTAACATGATGCGTCGACATCGTCGACCAGTGCGCGGAAGAAGAAAGAGGAATAAAAGAAAAAAGGGATTCGTGGGAAATGGGTTATCAAGAATGAAGGAAACATCGCTCGTAGAGACTGGATGAGCCTCGGGGAAGGGTCTGCAGAGGGCTGGCAGAGGCGCAACGGAAGTAATGCAGGGGATTTGCCGACACACAGCCGACAAAATGAAACTTCAGGGCCAGCCGGGTAGTTCCGGTGCGGATGCTTGGTCTCTCAGATAGGTTTCTCGTAACATAATAACCCCATCTGAAAGACGTCTATTGGTACCGAGAACTGGTGCCTTAGGTGTTCGTAAACATGCCATGATTTTAGCCCCATACTTACAAGCATCCCCAGTACTTGAACCTTTTGTTAGATACACACAACCGCCAGTAAGATAACCAAATACTAAGATCCAATTTTGCCATAGAGCTCCTTCGCCCGCTAGGGTTCTCGTCTTCGCCTTTTGCGTCGCTCCCTCCTTCCGTCTGGGTACAGCTCAGCCTCCCTAGCGGTTTCGTTTCGGGCCGGAAGCCCCCCCAGGGCTTCGCCCAAATCTCTATGTAGCTCCCAACACGATAGTATCTACTATCGTCCTTTCCCTCAAGCAATCTGATTGCTTCTTTTTCCTCTCTCAGCTGAACGCCCCGAGGCATAGACAGGAATAAAACGTTTATTATGCTACGGACGACAAGCTTGCACATGCAGGATCCAGCCTTCACTGCATACACCACATATGAGTCGTCCACATCCGATCCGACATAAAAGCTGATTTTTGGTCTATACACAGGATACCCTAACTGATCATATAAGCATTCCCCTCCCATGCGCGAATGATGTAGAGTGGCGCCACATGGACTTGTTCTCCTCTGTCTGCTCCGTGGACAGCAGTGACCTTAGACCTTGCTACGTTTCTTAGGTTGACTCTCCTCACCATCCTGGTCCGGCTCTTTACGTTTCCCGGGTACGTGTAGCGTTACGTTCTTCGATAGCGCAGTAGCAGTCTGCAGTGCCTCGGTGAAGAAAGTTGTGAGTGCGTCTAGGTGATCTTGGAATATCGGTGGTAGTGTTCGCTCGCACTCCAAGTATACTTCAAGAAGCACACTACGCATGTCTTCAACAATCCGCGCTGGTCGTCGAAAACCCTCTGGAAGTATGCCAAATTTCAATGGAGCTCGCATGGAAAAAGGGCGGGATGCCGCCAACAATGACCCAGGGAACAGGCTCTGATACATGGCTGATTGTTCGGTAGAGCGCTCTCGGCCATCTCGATCGACATAAAAATGTAACAGCCACGCCTGGATCCACCATAGAGACTCTAGATCATGTAGAGGGTTGGCTGTGAATGGAATTTCCGGGGATTCATGTAGAGAGTCAGCGACGTCCGGTCGAAAACGTCGAATCGGGCCATCATGTGATCGTTGGTGAAAGATGTATCGTTGAAATTCGATTTCGCAAGCCATGAAGTCAATGGTTCCCTTTGCAACTGTGTCATTGACAATACTTTCGATGTAGAAATACACAACTCACTGTGCGGACTTCGTGGCTTTGGTCAGAGCCCATTCGCTTGGCATATTCCAAATCGGCTATCTTCCCCATCTTGTCTATCTGCATAATGTTACCAGGACTGATGTCCCGGTGGATCCAGTTGACACTATGTAATACACGAAGTCCTATAATTCAAGGTTTCATTAACACGCCGAACTCGAACGGCGTCAACAACAAACCTTGAAGGCCGTCTTGGAGTGTTTCGAAAGCATCATCCAGGTTCGCGAGCTCGAACAAAGTCGTGCAAACTTCTTCGAAAACTAAACGGCAATGAATCCTGTGTTGGGTCTTAATAGGTTTGGGGGTATCCCGGCAAGAATTGGACTTGTCAGATGGAACACATCCTTCACTGGATGTGCGACGGGTCCAACTAAAAGCCCGATTAACGGAAATCGTATGCCAACCACAATCTTGTGGGAGTGGTGAATAGTGTAGTAATAGATGCGTGTCGTCTTTCTTCCCGTCCACCGTTACGTCTGCTGCTTCGCGAATCGTGAGGAAATACTTCATGTCC
>Ga0307518_10002441_pt1 | contig 13568 bp, 19 predicted proteins | sample 25_EM_MG_FD_203889 | JGI IMG/M metagenome (GOLD analysis project Ga0307518, IMG submission 203889) | Populus trichocarpa ectomycorrhiza microbial communities from riparian zone in the Pacific Northwest, United States - 25_EM | ecosystem: Host-associated > Plants > Roots > Unclassified | place...
CCATCTGACCCATCAAACCTGAGAGCACTTCCATAGCAAGGACAAACAAGTACGGAGATAAAGGGTCATCTTGTCTTAACCCTCTAGAACCGGCAAAGAAATAATGAAGTTCTCCATTGATAGAGATCGAAAATCTAGTAGTTGAGATACATTCACAAATCCAATTAACCATATGAGAAGGGAAACCAACCGTCCAAAGAATAACCAATAAGAAATCTCATTTCACTGAGTCATAAGCTTTCATCAGATCCACCTTCAAAGAGCACCTAGGAGGCCCCCCATTTCTGTGATAGTTATGAAGAAGCTCTTGAAAAAGTCAAATATTATCACTAATATTTCTCCCCACAAAAAAAGTTGATTGAAAAGGCCTAACCAGATTCGGGAGCACTCCTTTGATTCTATTAGCGATGAGCTTGGCAATGCATTTGTAAATGGTATTACAACAAGAGATAGGCCTAAAATCCTTAACCTTGGACGAGTTAGGAACTTTAGGGATTAAAGATATAGTTATAGCATTTACCTGCTTGAGAAGCCGACCTAAAATAAAGAAAGTCCGGATAGAATTAATAGTGTCTGAGCCAACAATACTCCAAGCTTTCTTAAAGAAACCTACACTAAAACCATTCAAACTAAGAGCCTTATTATCCTTAAGAGAGAAGAGGATCTTCTGAATTTCTTCATCAGTAATAGAATTGTCAAGGATCATACTTTGCGAGAGAGATAATCTTTGAGGGAGAGCCTTAGAAAGAATAGAAGAATCAAGAACAAAATCAGAATTACAAACCCCTAAAAGCTTCTCAAAGTAACTCACAATTGTATCCTTAACCTCTGTAGCATCTGTAAAACACATCCCATTTTCATCATGAATAGAGAGGATCTTATCGCGGCTATAATGACCTTTCATTGAATTGGAGAAGAATTTCAATTTTTTATCCCTAAATTCAACCATTACAACCATGAATTTTGCCTAAGAAAGCTCTCTTCAGCTTTAGCAAGCCTCATATTCTCTTTTACAAGAATAGGCTCAGCTCTATAGATCTCTAAATCTGAAGGATTTGTTTGCATCAGACATTGAGCTTTTTCCATCACCCTCTTAGCCACTAACACCCTATCCGAAATCTTAGCAAAGTACTTCTTACTAAAGTCTCTTAAAACCTTTTTAATATGTTTTAACTTGTTACACAAAATAAACATAGGAGTGCTCGTGACTTCTTTACCCCAAGCCTCGGTAATCAGGGGCAGAAAAAGAGGATGATCAGCCCAAAAATCAAAGAACTTGATTGGAATCTTTCTTTTTAGCAAACTCGCCATCTTCACTAACTGATGTGGACCAGCCCATAAACACCAGTAAGGACACATTACATGTTCCAAATGGTCCAATGACTCGATCCAAGACAAAGGCATTGAATGCATTGGTTTTGAAGGTTTCGACCAAGTCAGAATTGAAAGGTCCATTGGAGTATTAAGAGGGGCCCTAGTACATCTTATTCATGTGCAAGAGGGGCCCAATACAACCTTATTTGAGCCATGAGGTGAGGACAACAAAGGAAACAAAAGAATCCTACTACAACTTGGAAACAACATGGGTGGCTATCTTTTCCTTTTGTTTCTAGGATTAATGGGCTGCATGGAGGGCTATAAATAAGCCTTGAATTAGTTCTATAATATTTTATTTATTTCTCTTCTTCTCATGGCAGAACATGGATTTAATATTAGGGACTTTATTTTATTTTGTTAGCTACAGCCCAAGGCTTGTTTGAGCTTAATTAATACTTTGTTTTCAGCTAGGATCCAAGGCTTGTTTGGATCAAGTTATGGGCTTTTCAGTTTAGGATTTTTGGACCAGTTTTGAGTGGACCTCATATAAGTCCATATAAAGGGTCTATTAGGGTTAATTTTTCAAGAACTATTTAAACTCATGTAACCAAATTTTGGCAGCCATTGATGAATATTACTTTTGAATTTTTTAGTTTTAACGTGTGAGAGTGATTCTTGCATTCTTCAGTTCTTGAACGAACTGAATCTGACTTATCAAAGATTAACTGGTGTTGTGGCATCATTTTACTTCATTGTAATAGTGTTGGTGCCTTGGGGCAGGTTTTCATTGTGTCACACTTCTACCAGACCTTTTTTGGCTTTCTGGGATCAGATCTCAATCTTGATTGTGGGTTGCGTGACCCCGTGATCACGAGGATCACATTAGTTGGTATCAAATCTAGGCTCCGAAACAAGGTCATATCCTTATATTATTTTTGTTTTTCCTTAATGTTCCTTTAAGTTTTTTAGTGTTTGCGTCATTTCTCTTCTTGTTCTTTGTGTCCGCGTCATCTAAGAAAAAAAAAGAGTTTATATTTCATTTTATTACTGTCTCTAATCATATCAGTAGCATGTATAAAAAAAAGGAGAGAGATTAGATGAAATTTAAAGGATGATTCAATTTTGCCGCAGACACACAACTCTTAGTGAACCATAAGCAAACCACCTTAGAATCAAATCAAACTTCATACTCTGTCCAGTAGGGGTTAGATCACAACATATATAAACTTTGGGTTTATTTTGATATCGTTTGCTTGATATTTGAATTTGAGGTTCAATTCTGCCGCAAAAATACTACTCTTAGTGAACCATAATCAAACCATCTTAGAATCAATTGAAACTTCATATTCTGTGTATTGGTGGTGATATCACATCATATATTAAATTGGGGCCTATTTTGATATCGGTTCTTGAGGTTTTCATTGGAGGTTAAATTCTGCTGCAAACTGATCATGCAAGGGTTTGAGAACCTAGACATAAGAGAACAACCTATAAATTGAAATTTGTTGTTTGTTTTGTATTAGAATACTAAATGTTGAATTTTAGGTAATTTCAAGATCGTTTGGTCTGGATTTGAATTCTGTTACGTTAAAAATATGTAAGTTAGATTTGTGTTAAGTTTCAAAACGTGATCCTTACTGTTTGTTTTTGTCCAAATATTTTTGTTTCTATTATAATTTTGTTATCTAGGATTCAAGTAATTGTTTTCGTTAATATTCGCTTCTGTTTTATTTCGTGTCTTCGTTTCATCCACAATTTGTACGAATTTGCATTGCTACTCGTGAAATTGTAGTTTTGTTTTTCTTTGTTTTCAGTATATTTATTGATTCTTGAGTCTGAAAATTATAATTGGAGTGTGTTGCGAAGGCTACTGAATTTGATTTGTTGATTTCAGTTCCTAAAGAACCAAAAGAAAGCAAGTTGTGAGGTAAAAGTCGTAGTGAACTTGTTAGAGTGAAAAGCCTTGATTGTTCCTAAATTGATTTCGCACCCAGAGCTTCAATTCCTAACTGACCAGCCTATAGAAGCAATCATGAGGAGACTAAGGAGCTTCAAAGGCAAGTTGATGAGCTGATGGAAAAGGGGATGGAAAAGGGGTACATTCATAAGAGTATGAGCCCGTGTCCTGTACCCGTGCTACTTGTTATGCCTAAGAAGGATGGAACATGGAGGATGTGTGTTGATTGTCGATCCATCAACAACATAATGGTAAAGTATGGACATCCCATTTCTAGGCTTGATGACATGTTAGATGAGTTACATGGATCCTGTATTTTCTCTAAAATTGACTTGAAAAGTGGATACCATCAGATTAGGATGAAAGAAGATGATGAGTGGAAATCAACATTTAAGACGAAGCATGGTTTGTATGAATGGTTAGTAATGCCGTTTAGACTTACAAATGACTAGTATGTTTATACGTTTAATGAATCATGTGTTGCGTGCATTCATAGGTAAGTTTGTGGTTGCGTATTTTGATGACATTCTAATATATAGCAAGAACTTATCTGATCATCTTGATCATTTGCGTAATGTACTAAGTGAATAGCATAGTGAGAAATTGTATGCTAATCTTAAAAAGTGTGCCTTTTGCATGGAGAAAATTGTGTTTATTGGCTATGTTGTAGCTACACAGGATATCAAGATGGATGAGGAGAAAGTTAAAGCCGTCCGGGAGGTGAGGTAAGGAGTTTTCATGGGTTAGTTAGTTTTTACAGGTGTTTTGTGAAAGATTTCAGTACAATAGCTACACCCTTGAATGAAGTTGTTAAAAAGTTAGTAGGGTTTAAATGGAGGGGGGAACAAGAATTGGCTTTCGTTCTTTTGAAAGAGAAATTATGTTCTGCACCTGTTTTGGCCTTTACCTGACTTAATGAAGCAATTGAAATAGAATGTGATGCGTCTGAAATGGGAATAGGTGATATTTTGCTGCAAGATCGGAGACCTATTGTGTATTTCAGTGAGAAGTTAAGTGGAGCGACCTTGAACTATCTCACTTACAACAAAAAACTCTATGCATTGGTAAGAGCACTTGAGACATGACAGCATTACTTATGGCGTCATGAGTTTGTAATCCATTCGGATGAAGAGTCCTTGAAACATATGAAAGGACAAGGTAAAGTTGAATAGGAGAGATGCAAAATATGTTGAATTCTGATGCAAACCTCATGATCACATGGTCACGCAACCCACACGCAAAGACACCAATTCCCGGGAAGCCAAGTAAATCAGGTTTGATAGGAGTGTGACACAAAGATAACTTGTACCTAGGCACCAGCACTATTGGAAACGGAAAACCCCCACCCCACGAATATTGATTTGCGAACAAGAAGTATAAGGATGACGCCACGAAGACAGTTGTTCTTTGATAAGTCGTTTTTCAGTTCATTAAAGAACCATGGAAGGGAGATTATCTTACCAACACACACACACAAAGTGCGGCAAACAAGAAGTTTTATTAATCTGAATTGTCTAACTTACATGTCTGGTTATGCCTTTATTTATACTAACTCTAGATTTAAATAAACCCTAATGGACCCCCCTTAGGTGGACTAAGAAGAAAATAATAAAAATCCAAAAATTATCATCCTAAATATGCTAGAATCAGATTTTTCACCCTTAAGAAGTCCCAAATAAAATAGGGAATCTGATCTGAAGCTAGAATTAATTCTAAAGTCTTTTTTCCTTGTTGTAGCTAGGATAAATAAAGAATTCTTGTAAGAAAAGGATTTTGAAACATTAATGAAACCTTGCCACACTTGGGAAACTATATTGCAGTCCATTAAATATCCTTGTACAATTAGGATATTCCCAAAACAAGCTGCCACATCCTTTTAGGAAAAGAATCCTAGCCCAATAGGAAGTCCACAAGTCAAAAGGAAGTAAATAACAAAATTCATACAGCCTCTGTTGACCCGTATTGAGATGCGTTCCTGAACTTCGATTGACCTAAAAATTTACCCCAAGGAAGGAAAACATGTCCGGAGACTACACATAAAATTTCAACTGGATCCAACGGCCGGATTGAGAATTATGACTGTTGCCGTAAAACTGGATAGTTGCACATTTTACGTCAAAATCCGAATGTGACCTTTCCTGTATTGTATCATTCCCTCTCTCTTCAAGATGATTCGTCCTCAAATCACCAACAAGTTGGATGGACAATTCCTTAGCCTCTTTTTTGAAGCCTTTGGAGTTTTTTCTTGCCAACAATCATCGCCAACAACTTTGGATGAAAGTAGCAGCCATTCTATTTCGTATATCATCATTGCAACATTTTTTCTCCTCTTTCTGAAGCTTGCTGCACATTGACTGCTGTCATTAGCACATCAAGTTCTTGCTTCATCTCCCCTAGAATACGAGATAGACTATTGGATTCTTTTTTTAGAACATTAATCTCTTTATTTCTCTCCCTTTGATACCACCTCTCCTTTTGAATCCTCCTTTTCTTTTGCCATAACACTCATCAAAATACATGAAATTCCTTCGGTTTCTAGGCTGCCGAATACCTTCTCTATGGCCTATGGTCTCATCCTTAAAACCACCATCACCATTATCATCAACGTCCTTTTCAAAATCCTCATAATCAGCCCACTTTGGCATTTCGCCTCTATTGCCACTGTTTGATTTCGGTTCAGCCCCAACCTTTCTCACGTCTTGGGTACATGTTCCAGCCATGTTACCATGTTTTCCCACCTTCTCGAGTCTGTCACACATGTTCCCCTTCACGAAATTCATTCTTTCCATCATCTTCGTAGAGGCTTGCATTTGGAATTTAAGTTCTACATCGTGAGGGGGTGGTGTGTTGTTTTGATCTGACATGATAGTACCTGCAAAAATTGATTAGTGGTAAAAACAAAATCCTCACATCGCTCGTGTTTCACTCAAACACTCTTAATATCCTCACACGCTCACACCTCTTGTCTCACCTTCTTGCGGTTCTTACGGAATTCAAACCAACACCAAATAGAACCAACTTAGCAGCGCAATCCAAATATGTATATATGACTCAAGAAGCAATAAAAACTAGAAAACAAGCAAAACAAAACTGCGATGATAGTCTCGCGAGTAGCAAACGAATCTATCTGAAATAGGAACGAAACTGAAGACAAATAAAAACAGAAATGAAATATGAAAAAAATGATGAAATAACAGCAAAATATGTTGGATATGTTGAAGATATACTGCAAGAAATGAAAATAACAGAAATAAAGTGAATCTCAAAAGTTGACGCAAAACAGACTCTCGTCTACGACAAGTTAAGTCCGAATCTGGAACCTAATGTAAATGATGCCCAATTCATCTAGAATTTCATCTATAGTGCGATGTCAACCCAAATAGATAGAATGTAAAGTTTGAGGAATTTATGATAAGGTTTGATATACTGATGCAAAAACCGTAAGAATCAGACCTGATTAGACCCAAAATTGAAAACCAAAGCAAACAATATCCAATTGACCCCAAATTTGATATATGGTGCTACTAGGATCCTAGTAATTAGAGTATCAAATTTGAGCTAATTCGCAGTTGATTTGATCCAATTTTCTCTTATTTAGTTTTCTGCGGCAGAAACCAATAAATGTCTTTTTGAACGATTTCTTTTTTTTTTTTATGCAACTGATATATTTCAGACAGAAACAATATGAAATAACAATTTTTTTTGATAAGCTGCAAAATCAAAAAGAAGAAGAAATTGGACACTGGCTTTTTTTTTTTGTGGAAACAACAAGAAATGAAAAATTTCAGAAGAATATAACCTTATTAATGGAGCCAAACTTTGATACCAAATGATTTGAACCTCGTGATCACATGGTGATGCAACCCACACGCAAAGACACCAATTCCCGGAAAGCCAAGTAAATCAGGTTTGATAGGAGTGTGACACAAAGATAACTTATACCTAGGCACCAACACTATTGGAAACGGAAAACCCCCACCCAACGAATATTGATTCGCGAACAAGAAGTATAAGGATGACGCCACGAAGATAGTTGCTCTTCGATAAGTCATTTTTCAGTTCTTTAGAGAACCATGGAAGGGAGATTATCTCACCAACACTCACACACACAAAGTGCGGCAAACAAGAAGTTTTTATTAATCTAACTTGTCTAACTTACATGTCTGGTTATGCCTTTATTTATACTAACTCTAGATTTAAATAAACCCTAATGGACCCCCCCTTAGGTGGACTTATATTAAGCCCACTTACAATTGAACAAACAAGTAATAATAACCCAAAGACTAAGAAGAAAATAATAAAAATCCAAAAATTATCATCCTAAATATGCTAGAATCAGATTTATCACCATTAAGAAGTCACAAATAGACTAGGAAATCTGATCTAAAGGTAGAATTTATTCTGAAGTCTTCTTTCCTTTTTGTAGCTAGGATGAATAAGGAATCGTTGTAAGAAAAGGATTCTGAAATAATTATGAATCCTTGCTACACTTGGAAAACTATCTTGCAACCCATTAAAGATGTTTGTAGAATTAGTAGATTTCTAAAATAAGGTGCCACATCCTTTTAGAAAAAGAATCCTAGCCGAATAGGAAGTCCACAAGTCAAAAGGATGTAAATAACAAAATTTATACAGCCTCTGTTGACCCGTATTGAGATGCCTTCCCGAACTCTGATTAACCTTAAATGTTATTCCAAGGTAGGACAACATGTCTGGAAACTTCACGTAAAATTTCAGCTTGATCCAACGGTCGAATTGAGAATTATGACTGTTTCCGTAAAACTTGTTAGTTGCACATCTTACGTCAAAATCCGAATTTGACCTTTTCTGGTTCGTATCAAATTCTTTCCGTATGTAATCAAGTATAAGCAAGGCAAAAAAACACATAGTAGCTGATGCACTTTCACGCCGGTATGATCTTTTACACACTAGGAATACCAGATTGCTAGGCTTTAAATATGTGAAGGCTTATGATAATGATTATGACTTTGCTGAGATTTATAATGCATGTGGACTTTCGGCTTTTGGTATGTTTTATTTGATGGATGGTTATTTATTTGTTCAAAGAGAATAGATTGTGTGTTCCTGCTAGTTCTTTGCGTGAATTACTTGTTCGTGAAGTACACGGAGGTAGTTATTGGTCACTTTGGGTTTACGAAAACCTTAGATGTATTGCATGAGCATTTCTATTGGCCAAAGATGTAAAGGGATGTGCAATGAATTTGTAAACAGTACATTGCTTGTAGAAAGGAAAAATCTCGAGTACAACCGCATGGACTCTTATACACCATTACCTTTGCCTACTGAACCTTGGGTAGATATCTCTATGGACTTTGTTTTAGGTTTACCTAGGTCAAAGAAATGTAGAGACTCTATTTTTGTTGTGGTTGATAGGTTTTCTAAAATGACGCATTTCATTGCATGCCATAAAACAGATGATGCATCTCATATCGCAGACTTGTTCTTCAGGGAGATTCTATGTTTTCATGGCATTCCTAGGACTATAGTGTCAGATCATGATGTTAAGTTTCTTAGCTACTTTTGGAAGACTTTATGAGAAAAGTTGGGAACTAAATTCTTATTTTCGATGATGCATCTCCTTTTGAAATTGTTTATGGTTTTAATCAACTAACTTCTATTAACTTAATTCCTTTATTTTTTTTAAAAAAGGGTAAGTTTAGATGGTGAAAAGAAGGCAAAGATGGTGAGACAACTCTATGAGGGAGTTCGACTGCAAATAGAGAAAAAGAATAGATTTTACGCTTCTAAAGCAAATAAAGGACTTAAAGAATTTGTTTTCCAACCCGATGATTGAGTTTGGGTGCACATGCATAAGGAACGATTTCCTAACCAAAGAAATCAAAATTACAGCCTTATGGTGATGGTCCATTTTAGGTTTTAGAGAGAATCAATGACAACGCATATAAAATTGATCTTTCAGGTGAGTATGGTGTTAGTGATACGTTTAATGTTGTTGTTCTTACATTGTTTGACACAGGTTTTGATTCGAGGTCGAATCCTTTCGAGGAGAGAGGGGATTATGTGGACCAGTCTAGAAACACCGGCAAGGACCCATTACATGTTCCAAATGGGCCAATGACTTGGTCCAAAACAAAGGCATTGAAAGAGGGATTGAATGCATTGATTTTGAAGGTTTCGACCAAGTCAGATTTGAAAGGTCTATTGAAGTATGAAGAGGAGGCCTAAGCACATCTTATCCATTTACAAGAGGGGCCCAATCCAACCTTGTTTGGGCCACGAGGTTTCGGCAACAAGGCGGGTAATTTTTCAAATTTTCAGCCAGCCTTGTGTTTATGATGTTCCTATGTGTTTTATAGATTCCTAATTTGTTTTAGACTTCCTATCATGTATGGGAACATTAATTATTTCATTTAAGTATTAGGATTAGGATTTATCATTTTTTTTATTTCCTTGTTAGGTAAAGAGAAAACACAGCAAAGAAAACAAAAGAATCCTAGTATAACTTGGAAACAACATGGGTTGCTACCTTTTCCTTTAGATTCTAGGATTAATGAATTGCATGAAAGCTATAAATAACTCTCGAATTAGTTCTATAATATTTTCTTTCCTACTCTTCTTCTCACGGCAGAACATGAAGTTAATATTATGGGTTTTATTTTATTTTGTTAGTTATAGCCCAATGCTTGTTTGGTTAAAATTATGAGCTTTTTAGTTTAAGGTTTTGGGGCCAGTTTAATAAGTGGGCCAAATCAGTCCACTAGAGTAGATCCATTAGGGTTAATTTTTTTATTGGAGTCAGATTGGATTTTTTTATTTCCATAACTATTTTGAACAAAAGAAGGTGAAATAGCTTTTTAGATCCTTGTGATCACGTGGCCACGCAACCCACAATAAAAATTGCGATTTGATCTCGAAAAGCCGAAATAGGTTTGATGGGAGTGTGACACAATGGAAACCTGTTCCAAGGCACTACCATAATTGGAATGAAGTCGAATGACGCCATGATGTCTGTTAATTTTCGATAAGTCAGATTCAATTCGTTCAAGAACCAAAGAATGCAAGAATCACTCTCACACGTTAAAACTAAAAAATCGAAAAGTAATATTCATCAATAGCTGCCCAAATTTAGGTTACATGAATTTAAATAGTTCTTGAAAAATTAACTCTAATGGATCTACCCTAGTGGACTGATTGGACCCACTTACAAAACTGACCCAAAAACCATAAAGTAACAAAAGCCCATAACCTGATCCAAACAATCATTCTTTCAATTCTGGTGCTTTAAAATTATGTAAGAGGTCGGATTTGCGTCTAGTTCCAAAACATGTTTGTCAACTATTTGTTTCAACCAAATCAATTTGTTTATGTAATATTTGGGATATTTATGTGTCAAATAAGTGTCTTCATTAGTTTTCATTTCTGTTTTGAAACAAACCTCGTGATCACGTGGTCACGCAAAGACATTAATTCCTGTAAAGCCAAGTAAATCAGGTTTGATAGGAGTGTGACACAAAATATAACTTGTACCAAGGCACCGACACTATTGAAAACGAAAACCCCCCCACCCAATGAATATTGATTGGTGAATAAGAAGTCTAAGGATGACGCCACATAGTCAGTTGTTCTTCGATAAGTCATTTTCCAGTTCTTTAGAGAACCAAGGAAGGGAGATTCTCCCACTAACACATACAAGTGCGACAAAAGAAGTTTATTGATCTGAAAATTGCGTAACCTTACATGTCTGGTTATGCCCTTATTTATACTGGCTCCAAACTAAAATAAACCCTAATGGACTTATATGACCCAAATAAACCTTATATGGACTTATATGAGGCCCACTTACCATTAAACCCAAATATAACCCAAAACATAAAGAAATAAAACTAGCATAAAGTCTGGTAGTGTTTTGCCGCATGTATCTTGAGAAAATAAAACCTAATTAATCTGATTTGGTTTCCTTGCTGTCGCCCTTTTCTTTTCCTTGATTAGCTTGAATTTCCTTGTATACCTTGGATAAATAACAAAATAAATTTTCTTCTTTGTTGCTGATTTAATTACTTTCCTTCCTAGGTTAGGAAAAACACTAAATAATGCTCCCCTCTTTAGGAACAAGAGCTGGCCGACTTCCTTACTTAATTAGGATAATAAATTGCTGACTTTCTATCCTTGTACCATCAGCTCTTTGTTTCACATGAATGGGTCTCTTCTCGGACATGAATTAGATGAATTAGAGGCTGTCCTTCATGCTTCTTAGATCTTCCAAGCTCCTCTAGGTCCATCTTGCTCCATATATTATGTACAAGCCCATTAAATGCTTCTTTAAGCTTCTTTGCCCTTGCTCTTGTAATTGGCCTAATTGGCACCTCAATGGGTCGTTGGCATGATTACGCTAGGTGTTGGGCTCATCCTCATAATCCCCTCTCTCTTCAAAAGGATTCGACCTCGAATCATCACCTACATCAAATAAAGTAAGATCAGAAACATTAAAGGTAACACTAACACAACACTCACCTGGCAAATCAACTTCGATTGTCCATCTATTTAGGGGTGACAAGTAGTTGAAAACAACAGTTTAGTATCCAATTTCCCCCATAACACCTTTCAGAAATAGTTAAGGAACTTAACACTTCTATAAAAAAACAATGCTCCCAGGGACCACAAGAAGTCGTACTATCTCCCTAAAAAACAAATCAGCAATGTTAGTTGCATCACTGGTTTTATGACATGGAATGAAGTGTGCCATCTTTTAAAACCTATCAACAACTACAAAAATTGAATCCCTACCCTGTCTTGACCTAGGTAAACCAAAGATGAAGTCCATCGAAATGTCTACCCATGATTCCTTAGGTACATGCCAAGGGATATAAAACCCATGTAGTTGAGTCCTAGACTTTGCTTTCCTACAAGTTATGCATTTATCACATTTTTTCATCCTAATCTGATGGTACCCACTCTTTAAGTCAATTTTAGAGAAAATACATGATCCATATACCTCATCTAACATGTCATCAAGCCTAGGAATGGGATGTCGATACTTTACCGTTACGTTGTTGACAGCATGACAGTCAACACACATCCTCCATGTTCAATCCTTTTTAGGCAAGAGTAACACTAGCATGACACAAGGGCTCATACTCTCACGAATGGACGCATTCATCATCAACGCATCTACTTGCCTTTGAAGCTCCTTCGTCTCCTCGCGGTTGCTTTTATAGGCTGGATGGTTAGGAATCGAAGCTCCGGGTACAAGGTCAATCTCCTTAAGGGTGGTAATCCACTAGGGATGTCTCCAAAGAATACATCATCAAACTCCTGCAACAAAGAAACAGTCATACTAGGAATAGGAGAATCAAGAGCGTTAGTGTTAAAATAAGGCACAAGTAAAATAAGCCTCCTTCGTCTCCTTGGTTTGTTAGTGAAAAACACAAATCGGATTTGAGCTCCTTTTGAATAAAAATTAGGTTGTTTCCTTAATTTTTCCACACTATTATCATCACACAAGCTTACTTTCTTCACTCCTCGATTTTTACTTCCATTCTCAACCGGTTTAATTAATGATTTAGGTTTAGCCGAAACTGATGGTTTTCTCTCACCATTTTCCTCACGTGAATTTTCACTCTTCCCATCCTCACATTCCCTTTTTAATTTCATTTGATCATCATGTTTTGGAGAAAGAGGTCCAAGAGATGTTTTTACCATCCTTTACAATAGTGAACCTATTTCTAAACCCATCGTGAATCGCCTTCCGATCAAACTGTCATTGACGTCTTAAAAGTAAGTAACTAGCAAATACAATCAATACTTGCTTTGGGACCACATCACACATAACCTCATCAGAATACTTCCCAATAGCAAATACAATCAATACTTGCTTAGTAACCTTCACTTCACCACATTCATTCAACCATTGCAATCTATAAGGCCTATGATACTTAATACAACTCATATTCAATTTCATCACAAGAGTATCACTATCTACATTAGCACAACTACCTCCATCGATTATCATGGTACATACCTTGTTTCGGATGTGACATCGAGTGTGAAATATGTTTTCCCGTTGCTGATCTGCATCATCTTCTTTGATTTGCATGTTTAGCGCACATCTTATAACCAAGGCCTCCCCCTCAACAGGATATGCAATCTCCTCATCACTACAATCTACCAAAGGTGGAATCTCTTCACTTTCAGATTCAACCTCCCCATTGTCTCTTGTAAGCATAACTCTTCGGTTTGGACACTAAGATGCAATTTAAAAAATTTAATATCTCTATCACGAGTAGGTTGAGATTCAGATTTACCTTTCCCATTC
>Ga0307518_10002442_pt1 | contig 13565 bp, 9 predicted proteins | sample 25_EM_MG_FD_203889 | JGI IMG/M metagenome (GOLD analysis project Ga0307518, IMG submission 203889) | Populus trichocarpa ectomycorrhiza microbial communities from riparian zone in the Pacific Northwest, United States - 25_EM | ecosystem: Host-associated > Plants > Roots > Unclassified | place...
ATATATATATATATATATATATCACTCTCCACAGAGTCCTCGAAAGAAAACAAAGAAAAAAAAAGTGGTATTTTTCTCACATTACATATAGAATTTTATTATTTTGACATATAGACTAGCAACACAAAAACAAATTCTAGTGGGTTACGTTTCGTGCATCACTTTGGACGGCCATAATTTTTTTTTCCCACAATACATTGAGGAAAGAGAGGAAAGAGTGAAAAGAAGACAAGAAAGAAAATGGATGCTAGAACTACATCATTTCTTCACCAAAGACACGCTTCGCCTGGGATGGAGGGGATTGTTAGACAATCTAAAAAAAATAATAAGAGAAATATGACTAATTACTTTGTTGAGTTCAGAGTTTAAGTTTCGGGATTTAATGCTTATTTCTTCCTGGGAATAGAATCTAAATCTACTTTTATGGGTCTCTTACTCAATCAACACAAGTATACACTGGACATTATCAAACGAGCAGGTATGACTTCTTGCAAACGGGTTAATACTCCGTTGTCTCCCTCATCTAAGTTGGGATTCGTGCCTGGTACTCTTCACTCTACCCCAGCACTTTATAGATAGATTGTTGGTGCTCTACAGTACCTTACTTTCACTAGACCTGATATTTGTTATGCAGTCACGAAGGTGTGTCAGTTTATGCATGCTCCTACTGAGGATCATTGGGCTGCAGTTAAAAGCATCTTACGTTACCTTCAGGCTACATCCTCCTATGGTCTGCACATTACTTGGGACTCCTTGTTTCTTCATTGCTTTTCTGATGCTGATTGGGTTGACAGTATTGATGATTGAAAATCAACAGGTGATTATCTCGTGCATCGTGGTTCTACTCTTATTTCCTCGAAATCTAGAAAACAACGTACTGTTGCTAGATCCTCTACGGAAGCCGAATACAAAGCCTTAGCTGATGGTACTGCTGAAATCTTGTGGATTCGTTCTTTATTGTTAGAACTATGACTTTCATCTTCATCCAGCACTACGTTATGGTGTGATAATTTAGGGGCCACTTTCCTATCTGCCAATCCAGTGTTTCACGTTCGAACTAAACATGTTGAAGTTGATTATCACTTCATTCGTGATCGCGTTGCTAAGAAAGAAATTCAGGTACGATTCATCTCTTCCAAGGACCAACTAGCCGATGTCTTTACCAAGCCTCTCCCTCTAGTTTCGTTTGCTTCTTTTCGATCCAAGCTTCAGGTGGAGTCTCCACCTTTAGCTTGACGGGGCATATTATGAAAAAAAGGCTTATATATATGTAAATATCTTATATAGGAATAGTTATCATGTGTAGTATATTCCACTCTTGTATTGTACACAACCTTAAATGTATAAATATAAGGAAGGGTTGCTGTCATTATGCAACTTATCATAATTTACATAAATTCAATCTCTCAACGTAATTCAACTAATGTCAACCTCAGTTAACCTTCCAAACTATTGACTAATGTCAACCTCAGTTAACCTTACGCGCCTCGTGTGCCTTTAGAAAACGATGACTTCCTCCACACATTGGCACGTGTGTTGCACGTGCCAGTCAAGTTGACGTGCCTATTGACTTTAGCTCACCATATTTGTTTTATTTTTAATTTTGGTGTCTTAAAACTTAATAATTTTAAATTAACAAAAAATTATTTTTGTCAAACTAAGCATTAATCAATCCAGATTTTTCCCTTAATATTACAAGAACCACATATATATTTATACAACGAAAAGAAACTCTAAGTCAAATCTCAAATAAAGGTATTGAAAAATGATCAAATAAAAAAAAAGAGGTTACATGATGAAAAAATGGATAGTAACTCATCCCCTGCATGTGTCAATCAATCCTTGATGTTAGGAAAAAAAAAAAAAAGGGGACTGGAAATTTGTTTACGCTTCAAATTTTGTCCTCAAAGCTCTAATTCTTTTAAATCAATTAAATTGAATTTTATTTTGTCAAATTGAGCATTAACAAAGTGATGAAACATTTCCTCGACACTATGAGATCTCTATGTGTAGGCCTAAAAAAAAAATCACCGAGACCAATCCCAAATGTATACAATGTTAAAGGACCAAATAAAAAGAAAAAAAAATTAAGGGAACAAAATATATATATATAAAAAAAATCATAAAAAAAAAAACCGTTTTGCAAATCCACAATGATTCCTCTCACAAGTAACACTGAATTACTAATGACTCCTAGGGTTCTTTTTTTTCCCGGTAATTTGATCATACACATAAATGTATCCTTGTCATTTGTGATATTCGTTATACAATAAATGGCCCGCCCTACGCTGTGAGACAAGTTAATTTTATGTAAATGTAAAAAAGGATATTCATGTGATATAAATGTTTTAAAACGAGTAAGAAAAATCAAAGATTTTGGTAACCGGAAAAGGTTGCACGTTTTATCAAGGCAGTGACTCGGAAAGCAAACAAAAATAAAAAAACCATGAATTAAGCATAAAAGAGTCAAGGAAAAAAATTAAAAATCATAAAAATAAGGATTAAATCTAAAACACCGAAACATATTAAAAAAAAAAAATCAAACATGCAGAATTTTTCAACGTGTTTTTTTACATAAAAAAATCATAGATATAAATCGAAAAACTTATGTATGCATCTAACTAATCAAATCAATAACCATTGTGTAAAGAAATGAAAAACAAATCGTCAACAATAAAGAAAAACAAAACTAAAAAAACTAAAAGACAAATTTAGATCAAGATATTCAATATCGCAACACATGTAATTTCCTGTTGTGTTTAATGAATTAGGTCAGGTGTTGTTGGACTTGGCCCATCAAGCAACAACCCGTGCACGAGCCTTTATATATTTTTTTTAAAGTTAATGGGATGGACAACATGTCATCTGCCCAGATCATTTGAAAGAAAGACGCATCGCCTAGGAATCCCTGGAATCTAGCCACTGTGGTGGCTGAAAAAAAAAGGATCCTAGATTTTTTTACATAGAAACTTATATCCAACCCATTTTTTTACTTCAAACATCTATGAACCTTGTTAAGCCAAATCATAGCCTTCAATAATGCAAAAAACCGACACAAAATTCAAAATCAACTTGAAATTCAAAATTTTACAAAGTTCATATTTGTTTATTTAAGAAAGTGAACAGTAACACCAAAACTAATCTGTTTTTTTTATAAAAAAAAACTACTTCAATCTATAATGATACGTGAGAAGGTGATTCACTAATACTAAAACTAATATGTTTTAGTACATTGTATAATAAATTTCTGCCTTGTAAAACACTTTTGAATCCGATCAAAAAATTGAAGCCATTCATTAAAAAGTGTCACTAGGTCTTTCAATTCAATATGTACATCAAATCATGTACGTAGATAATTTTAAATTCCTTCAAGGCAGATAATCTAACACAAAGTCGTATCATTAGATTTTGGTCGATATTCATGTGATAAGCATTAAAAGTTCTGATCCCTAGATCTAAATTTCTTACCAAATTCTTGTAACGTCGCTCTCAATGTCATTTATGGTTGAAAGTGGGTCACTCTTGGCAGCTTGACAGGTAACTATCTAAAATTTGAATTAGTACTTCCACAATTCCATTATAACAAACGTGAACACACAATTGCATATGGAGGGTTTAATTACACACTCCATTGCTCGTGGAGGGTTACAGATGTGATGGGTCTAGTATGGAACTTAGATGAAACTCCATTGCACATGGAGGATTACAGATGTGATGGGTCTAGTATGGAACTAAAGGACGCTGAAATTTTCCCAACGGTGATACATGGCGGTGCTCTCATCTTGTAGCCTGGTTCAATGCATTTCCACGTAGTATTTATGATCATTAACAACCTAATCTGGAAACAAGGGGCAACGATTGCATATCCATGGCCCATGCACCTTAGCTATGCAATAAATTTACATACAAAGGATCAATGCACATTTATTGTAAAAGAAAAGGGCGAGGGCTGGTAGGTAGACGTGATTACATCATCTATAAACTAAGTTAATTAATATAAGATATAAATAAAATATAGTGATTCTCACTTGATGATACAAGTATTTTACATGATCTTATGGATGCATTTTGTATTTATCGTCTTAGTCCATTGGTGATATGATATGCTAAGTGTATATTAGAAAATGTGTTTTGTTGAAAAATTATTTTTTTTTATTGAAAGTACATTAAAATAATATTTTATATATATATTTTTTATAGTATTTACAAATAGCACATAAAAACCATAAAATAAACATCTAAAAATATTTTAATGTTTGTCAAGAGAAAACACTACCAGAAAATTGATAAACATAAACGAAAATACCGAGGGAATATTTCCGTCGGACATTTACCAACGGATATTACCACGGAAATATTCCCTCTGTATATACCGAGGGAATTACAGTGGGAAACAAAATAATTAAAACATATCGAAAAAAAATGATGACGTGATGATTTTACCTACGGAATAAATTCCGTCGGTAAATCCGTCGACAAAATCGTTGGTAAACTGTGAACACTGTTCGTCATGTCAATTACAAAGGGAATCACCGACGAAAAGGTCTGTCGGTATTTTCCAAAGAGTTTCGGAATTGTTCACTTTCCAATTGCACTGGTAATTATTGTTCTTTACAGACAAAATCACCGATGGATTGAAAAGTCGTCGGTGTTATTTGGCAGTTTTCTGAAAAATTTAGATTAAATTAAAATTTTAAATTAAATATTATAGACAGAATCACTGACAGATTGAAAAGTCGTCGGTGATATTTGGCGGTTTCTGAAAAATTTTTATTAAATTAAAATTTTAAATTAAATATTACAAACGGAATCACCTACAGAATGATTAAAAATATTAATATTTAATTATCCGTCGGTAAAACTGTCGGTAAAATGCCCCAATAAAAAGCCTATAATCCCTAATTTCACAACAGACCCGTCTCCTTTCTTCTTCTTCTTTTTCCCCACATGTAAAAAACATCAATATCCATTTCTTTGTCTTCTCTTCTCTTCTCAACTCCTCTTCTCTTTCATACTCAGATATGTTTTCTTCTCCTTTCTTCACAGTTTTTTTTTTAATTAGTATACTTTACGAATTTGTTTTTTTTTCCCTCTTCTTAGCTTCACTTGCAACTACATTAAGGTAAGATTTTTTTTTCTTTTTTTCATGTTTTTTTCACTATATTTGTTTTTTATTTTATTTTTAATTGTTTTTGTTCTTAATAATTGTATGAATGTTGTTGTAGGAATTGTTTTTTCATATGAGATCAATTTTTAGTTGATTTATTTATAGGATTTTTAAATTTTTTTCATATGAATTTTTTTAGTTGAATTTATTTGTTGCAAATTTGTTTGAGTTGATTTTCTTCTTATTTTTTTCAAGCATTTTGAGTATTATAGAGTGTTGGTTTATATTAATTTAATTATTTTATAGTTTTGTAAAAAAGATTTTTTTTGAATATTTTTATACAATTACCGACGGAAATACCGAAGGAATGAAGCGGTAATTTATTTTTTTGCTCGCTTTTTCAGTCAGTAAATCCATCGGTAATAATATTTTTTTATTACCAACGGACTTACCGACGGAAAAAAAAATTACCAACGATAGATTCACCGACGGAGCATTTCCATCGGTGATTTCGTTGGTAAATTAATTACCGACGAAATGATAGTGCAAACACCAACGAAAAATTCCATCGGTAAATCTAAAGATTGTGGTAGTGAAAACAGATTAAAAATCACTCTGAAAAATAGCTTAATAAACCACACAAAAAAAACACTCCAAATCTATCTAATAATTTATGGTCCATAAGACATGTGTTAAACATATTTGTGTATATTTATTAAATTCTAGTTATTATTGCTTGTGTTTAAAAAAAAAGTAAAAATAAAATGTTTAAATAAGACTGAATGATATTTATTAAAGATGTTAAATAAATGCTACTTTATATGGAAATATCTTTAAATGTTTATAATAAATTGTAAAATAAGTAAATATTGTAATTGATTAGAAGTAATAAAAAAAAACTTTTAATAAACATCACAAGCGCAAAGGTTAATTCATAGGGACTGAACTAAACAAACTTTTCATATTTAGATACTCCATTACCAAACCAATTTTAGGAGCTGGGTTCGATCTTGCAACTCTGTGCCATGACAATTTGCACATTTCAACTGGCACACATGGCAAGTTGTATAATGATCTTCAGGGAATTTACTTTTTGGCATCTATTCCACATTTTGGTAGCAGTCTGGGCAATCTGGTTGGCCGCTTTACTAAATATTTCTTATTTACTGAAACCATTGCAGTCAAAATGAGAAGACCTCAGTTTTCTGCATTTGGTAGCAGCTTTTTTATTCATCATTTTTTCTTTAATTGTTAATACACATACCTCCCTCCCAACCACACAGATATGCCAGTTGGCCTTCTTCTCCTTCATATATTAATTGCATCTTAGAGAGTGTCTACACATACATATTGAAATCTTCTCAGGTTAAACGCCCCCGGCCCTTTCCATTTCTATTTCAGCCAAAACATGAACTCCTCTAGTTCACTAGCTTCTTTTGCAAAAAGGTAACAAGCTACTTGCTCTCACTAGTAAATATTCTTGTGCTTTAATTCCTTCACCCGAACGAGAAATCAATTAATTTTTGTTGCAGGTTAGCTGGTAAAGTGGCAATAATCACTGGAGGTGCTAGCGGGATTGGTGAGAGCACCTCTAGACTATTTGTTGAACATGGAGCGAATGTCATTATAGCTGATGTCCAGGATCAAGTTGGTCAATCCCTTTGTAAGGAACTTGGCACGGAGAACAATGTTTACTATGTACACTGTGATGTCACTAGTGATACCGATGTCAAAAATGTTGTCGATTTTGCCATATCCAAGTATGGGAAGCTAGACATCATGTACAACAACGCTGGCATTACTGGCAATATAGATCCAACAATATTAGGCACCGAGAATGAAAATTTTAAAAGGGTTTTTGAAGTTAATGTGTATGGTGGTTTCTTGGGTGCAAAGCATGCTGCTAGAGTTATGATTCCTGTGAAAAAAGGCGTTATTCTTTTCACATCTAGTGTGGCTTCAGTGGCTTGTGGTGAGTCGCCTCATGCTTATACAATGTCGAAGCATGCGGTGGTGGGGCTAATGAAGAATTTGTGCGTGGAACTAGGGCAATATGGAATACGGGTTAATTGCATTTCTCCTTGTGCTCTTGCTACTCCACTGCTAAGAAATGCAATGGGAGCGGATAAAAGTTTTGTGGAGCATGTAGTTTGTGAATCTGCCAATCTGAAAGGAGTGGTGCCGTCACCCAAAGATGTGGCGGAGGCTGCCTTGTATTTAGGTAGCGATGAGTCCAAGTATGTGAGTGGACTAAATCTCATGGTTGATGGGGGATACAGCACCACTAACCAGTCCTTCAATATGGTATTAAGGAATATATTGTCCTGATTCAAAAGTTGTTCAAGATGATCAAGAGTCCGACTTCAGGACATCTAGCTCCGTCCAATATAATACAATTTTCTCTCGTCGGAATGTATTACAATTTTATAGTCTCCGTAACTATATCTCCTTTTTTCCAGTGGCGAATCCAGCAATTTTTAACGAGGATAAATTTCTTTCATATATGAAATAAAATTTTAGTGAACCGACATAGTATATGGACGTTTTGTATGCGTTAATTGTATGTAATTAAGAATCCATTGATCACACATGCATGTATTATTTTTTTTTTTTTTCATTTTGACATGACTAACCATCGCATACAATCATTTATTTACATGCACTATCAAAATCAAAAAGTCAATTGAATATAAAAATATAATTTATTTAAATCATTAAAATATCATACGTAATATATAATATATTATGTAAAAATTTGATTCTTAATAATTAGGAGGTTTAACCTAGTGGTTTAGCCAGTCCTTTCTATATATATGTGTAGGGCAATATACAATAGTAATGGTGGAGGTTACCACACAAGAGTATGATTACAATATTTTCTATATGTAATATTTCTCATATAGGTACATTCTATAATATGCCCCTTCAAGTTGAGGGCGTGGGATCAACCCGAAGCTTGAAACGAAAAGCAGTAGGAAGTGGCTTAGTGCAGACATTTGCAAGTTGATCATGAGAGGAAATAAAACAAATCTGAATCTCCTTCTTCATAACTCTATCTCAGACAAAATGATAATCAACCTCAGCATGTTTTGTGCGAGCATGAAAAACAAGATTCACAAACAAATAAGTGGCACCAAGGTTATCACACCAGATGATAAGAGTAGAAACAGACGGAATCTGAAAATCTGTTAATAAATACTGAAGCTAGATAACGTCAGCAGTGTCATCGGCTAAGGCTTTGTACTTAGCTTCAATAGAAGAGCGAGCAACTGTACATTGCTTACCTGATTTTCATGAAATCGGCGTTTGAACAAAGAACACAAGATAACCACCCGTAGATTTTCGATCAACAACACTGCCTGTCCAATCTGCATCTGTAAAGCCATGTAAGGCAAAGGAAGAACTACGAGTAATATGTAGGCCATGTGATGTCGTACCTTTAAGATAACGCAATATGCGTTTAACGACTGCCTAATGAGAATCTATAGGAGCATGCATAAACTGACAGACTCTGTTAACAGTAAAGCAAATATTTGGGCGTGTAAAAGTGAGATATTGAAGAACACCCATAATTTAACGAAAACGTGTAGCATCAAAAAACAAGGGATCTAGCAGTATAGTAGCTTTGGATGTAGAGATAGGAGTATCAATAGGTTTGCAAGATAACATACCAGCCCGAGTGAGGACGTCAAGTGTATATTTATGCTGTCGGAGCATAAGACTCATACCAGTAGGCGTAACCTCAATACCTAAAATATAATGAACAGAACCCAAGTCGCAAAGCTTAAATTTTGTGCTCAGTAGTTGGATGAGACGTTGAAGCAGAAGAGAGTTGCTACCTATAAGCAAAATACATCAACATAGACCAGAAGATAACAAATATCAGCACCAACAAAGAAAATAAATAATGAGGTATCCACCTTAGAGGCACAAAAACCAATAGATAGCAGGAAGTCATTCAAACGAGTGTATCAAGCCTGCAGAGCCCGTTTTAAACCATATAAAGACTTATGCAATCGACACATATGAGAGGGGAGAGCAGAGTCAACAAAACCTGGAGGTTATTTCATATAGACCTCTTCATCAAGAGCACCATTGAGGAAGATATTGTGGATAACAAGCTGATGAATTTTCCAATCACACGACACGGTAATGGAGAAGACTAGTCTGACGGTCGCCTGTTTGATAACAGGACTAAAGGTTTCAGAGTAATCAATACCTTCTTGCTGAGTGAAACCTCTAGCAACTACACGCGTCTTATACTCTCAATGCTGCCATCAGATTTGTGTTTAATCTTGTACACCCACCGACTACCAATAATATTCATCGAAGGGTGAAACGACACCATGGTCCAAGTTCTGTTGGCGTGTAAGGCCTAAATTTCCTCGCGCATAGCACGTGGCACGATGCCACGCCTCATACCTATTAGCATCATTAAAAATAAGGGGCTCATGAGTAGGAAGAGAAACTACCATGATGGAGGAGGTAGTAGAGGCGGTGACAATTGCTGTGGACAGTGTTGTATTGGGCTGTAGAGGACAGAGAACCCTGGGATGTTGGTGAGCAACTGGGCGTGGAGAAGGAGAGTCAGTACCTCGAAGTTGTTGGAAAGGATATGAGGAAAGGTCTACACAGAGCTACAGGCCGGCTAGAGAGGCGGTGGAGGGGCTGGACTAGGCAGCAGACATCGGCGAAACTGCTACAGAACTAGACGTTGTTCTGCAGCGGCAGACCTGAAGGCAAAAGCAGCTGGTGATAAGGAACCTATTCCTGCATAATGATCATTTGAACAAGCAACTGGTGACAGTATGACAGGGCTAGATGGGGGTGAAGCTGAGGCAGAGGCTATGGGCAAATTGGGGTGCTGTAGAGGGCAGAACATGGGTGTTGTTTGGGCCGGTTGGTACAATGGTAGTCTAAAAGAATTAGGGAGGATGCAAGGGTGGAAGATGTGTAGGCTGTGTGGAAGGTACTGGGGTATGTGTTAAATGTTCAGAATTTGCAATAGAAAAGATATTTTCATGAAAATGAACATGACGGGAGACATAAATACGATGAGAAGCTAAATCAAGACAACGATAACCAAGATGAGATGAGCTATATCCTAAGAACACATGGTGAAGAACAGAAATTCAATTTGTGAGTATGGTATGGACACAAGAAAGGAAAACAAAGACACCTAAAAGTGCATAGAAAATTATTATCAGGAGTACGATGAAACAAACACTCAAATGAAGATTTATTTTGAAGAAAAAGAGTAGGCATGTGATTAATAAGATAAACCGATGATTCAAAAGCATAGTTCCAAAATCACAATGGTGCACTACATTAGCCTAAAAGAGTGAGGCTAGTTTCGACAATATGTTGATGACGACGCTCAATAGTGCCATTTTGTTCATGAGTATGAGGACAGATTAACCGATGATGAATACCAATGGTCTTAAATAATTTATTTAACTTACGATATTTACCACCCCAATCAGTTTGAACATTTAATTTTAAGTGAAAACTAACGTTCAACAAGTGTTTAAAAACGTTGAAAGCTAGAAAACACATCAGATTTGGCAACTAGCGGATAATACCATATATTTTGGTATGTGCATCGAAAAATATAACAAAATAACGGAAGCCATCAGAAGAAAACATAGGGGCAAGACCCCAAACATCACTATATATTAAATCAAGTGGGACAGTAGTTTTGTGACCCGTAGGTCGCAATAACAGACGCAACGACTTGCCTAAAGGACAAGATTGACACTGAGCAAGAGAATGTCTAGAGGTACATACGATTTTATTGTTGGAAACTAACAGATCTAAAATGTGAGGGGTTGGATGACCCAAACGACGATGCCACAAGTCGGTAGTCGCGGAGATGCAAGGAGACCAAAAAGCTTGAGGAACTGACGTGGCAGAAGACTCGGAGAGGACATAAAGACCATCATTGCTCTGACCGGAAAGGAGAACTTTCTTGGTGATGAGATCCTTGACATAAAATATATAAGCGTGAAATTCAAAATAAACATGATTATCACGACAGAATTTCTGAACAGATAATAATGGTTTAGTAATATGAGACACATGAAGAACATTAAATAATGTAAAGATGTGTTTTGGGGAAACTTATATTGTAAGATGTTGACTTGGTATTAAAATATTTATTTTTCATCTAAATCTAAAAAAATTCTAAAACATTTTCTCATTTCAAAAAAAAAAAAAAGTATTTTATTTTGTTCTCATCCGCAGTGTGTCGCTGGAAGTAATCTAGTTTGTGACATGGAGTTGGAAGCCCAATGGGTAACTAGAACTTTAGAGTGACAGAATCCAACCTGATCACAGATTGGTTATTTCTTAAATTTATGTGTGGACAAGCAATTAATTATCAGTTTGGGTTATAAATGCCACCGCCTGGGAAGGAAATACAGGGCCCGCCGTACACACCTATAAGACGGACGATCATGCAGCACCATAATAAGATGAGGACTCTTCTTTCGCAGTTTTAATGCATGATCTGACTCCATAGAATTGGCCTGTCTGGTTGTTGGTGTTTGGTTCTGAGGCATGGCCATTAAAATGACTAGCTTCAAAAGTCAAAAGTTGGAGATTTCAGATTTTCTTTATTCTCAAGTTTAAATAATTAAAAGAAATATTTTCTATAATTGTTTTACAAGTATTATATGGAAGGAGTACTTGCTAAAGTAACAAATCTTGCTAAAGTAACAAATCTTGGCAGAAATCATGAGATATTTTTTAAAATTAACAATTTGACTTCTCAAATACTAAAATGAAACTGCTAAGATAAATATATAGAACAAATACAAAACTTTCACAAACAAAAGTTTAATAGTAAAATAGAAGTTATAATCAAGTTTTAATTACTACGTTCAAGAAGATACAAACTTAATATGACATTGTTTAAAGTAAATAGCATATGAAAAAAATAGATATTTGAAAGTTAAACTGTAACTTAAAATTAAAGATGCTTACAAAGATCTTAATTACCTCACATGAAACATTCAAGTAGAAGAAGAATGTTTAAACTCTTTATTCATGGGCTAGATATATATAGATATATATGAGCTGGAAAAAAATAATTTTTTATGAGCCAAATAATTATTTTATAATAAATTTAAATCCACATCTAATTAAAATATATTGACGAAAACCAAATTCAAATCTAGTTCCTATGGCTCGAGCCCGAGCCAAGCGAGCATGCGAGTGACTTAAGTTTAAAGTCAATTTGTTTAACCTCATTGTAGTTTTTCAACTTTCTACAATATAAATTACAAGATAAGCATGTATTGTTTTTATTTACTATGTAAGATAAAAAGTTTTGAGTTTCGCAAAACATATCAATCAAAACTTTTTAAGGATTAATGAAGATTTTTCAGATCAATTTCTCATTCAGTCATAATTTATTATAATCATATTAATATTATGTTTTAAAAAAATTTATAATTTATTATAATCATATTAATATCATGTTTTAATATTTTGAAGAACTTCTGTAGAGAATATTTAATCTTGTATCAAATATGTTTATTAACCATAGTTTAAAATAAGTTTTCTCACAAATTTCTGCAGTTGTTAAGGGGAGATTTTTATTATTATTTTTGGCTGCAAATCAGTTGTAAATTTTGCAATGTTCCTTACAAACAAACTCTTTTCTAAAATATATAAGAATCCGTTTACCAAACTTTCCTTTTAAGGAAAAGAAGTACCTCTCCAGTTTTGATACTTCCCTATGCATATGTGAATTGGAAATGTATTTTCCATATTGCATGTGATTTTCTGTTTGAATCATCAGAGGCCTTAAATTAATTTTGACTATTTGCTACCTACACTTGGAAGCCCAGTGGGTGAATAGAACTTTAGACTGACAGAATCCAACGTGATCACAGTGTTTATTTATTTATTTTATTGAATATTCACAGATTGGTTATTTCTTATGTATGGGCAAGCAATTAATAATCGGTTCGGGCTATAAATGCCACCGCCACTGGGAAGGAAACACAGGGTCCGTCGTACTCGTACAAGACGGACGATCATGCAGCATCGAGTGATGAGCACACTTCGTTATCAGTTTTAAAACATGATATGACTCCATAGACATGGTCTGTCTGGTGGGGATCAGCTCTCAGTCATGGTCATAAATGACTAGCTTCAGGTGTCAAAAATAGAAGATTTGTTTTTTTTTTTATAAAGTTTAAATAATTAGAAGAAATATTGTCAGTAATTATTTTGTGAGTATTTTATTGTGCAACACTATTAAATCTAGTTTAATTATTATTAAAACAAAAGGTCAAGAATCAAGCTTTTCACCGCCTAGTCAGATAAGAAAGCGAAATATGAGTATTAGTATAGTACGATATGAATTCTAATGAGACTAACAAACTTATAACTCTTCCATCATTTGAAAATCAAATGAAAGAAAAGATTGGTGTCAGGCAAGATTCAAATG
>Ga0307518_10002443_pt1 | contig 13565 bp, 7 predicted proteins | sample 25_EM_MG_FD_203889 | JGI IMG/M metagenome (GOLD analysis project Ga0307518, IMG submission 203889) | Populus trichocarpa ectomycorrhiza microbial communities from riparian zone in the Pacific Northwest, United States - 25_EM | ecosystem: Host-associated > Plants > Roots > Unclassified | place...
GTTTATATTATACTTGTTTGAAATACCATTAGTTGATCCTCTAACCTTGACATTTGTTGTTATTATTGTTTAATCCTTACGTTAATCTTCCATCTCAAAGTTCTCATCAACTTCTTCTTCTTCATCAACCTTATTATTATCATTATTAATAGTATTATTGGTATTATTATTATTACTACTACTACTACTATTACTATTATTATTATTACTATTGTCATTGTTATTGTTATTATTGTTACTATTGTTGCTGTATTATTGTTGTTTATAATTTATACAATTAACCTCCCTGTGGTTCGACCCCGGTCTTACCGGTTTATTTATTACTTCGACACTCCTGCACTTGGGAGAAAACATCAATCTTTTGGTCGTGTCAATAAGCTGGCAAAATTGTATGTAAATGAAGCAATCAGACTTCATGGAGTGCCAGTGTTTCAATTATATCGGATCGGGATCCAAGGTTCACATCGAGATTGTGGCCTAGCTTACAACAGGCAATGCGGACAAAGTTGAATCTGAGCACGGCATTTCATCCTCAAACGGATGGTCAATCTAAAAGGACCATTCAAACTCTTGAGGATCTCTTAAGGTCCTGTGTGCTGGTTTTTGGAGGGAATTGGGAGGATCTCCTGCCATTGGTGGAGTTTACTTATAATAATAGCCATCAAATTACTATTGGTATGGCTCCATATGAAGCATTGTATGGGAGGAAATGTCGTACCCTAATTTGTTGGGAGGAAGTAGGAGAAAGGAAGCTTTTGGGACCTGAAATGGTGCAACTAACAACTGACAAGGTGAGGGTGATCAAAAAGAGGATGAAGGAAGCCCAGGATAGACAAAAAAGTTATGCAGATAGCCGAAGAAGGCCCTTGGAATTCCAAGTGGAGGATAAAGTATTTTTTAAGGTGGCTCCTTGGAAAGGCATCATTCGATTTGGAGTAAAAGCGAAATTAGCCCCGAGATATATTGGCCCTTTTGAGATTAAGGAAAGAATCAGGTCAGTTGCCTATCGATTAGAATTACCTATATATTTGGATAAAATTCACAATGTGTTCATTGCTGCGAAAGGCCAAGATAGACCTCTCACGGGTATTGCCACAGGTTCCTATGAAAATTAAAGGGGATCTAACCATGAAAACTAAGCCCGTCAAGATCTTAGATCGAGATGAGAAGTTGTTGAGGAATAAGAAAGTTCCCTTGGTGAGAGTATTATGAAGAAGCTCTCGAATAGAAGAAGAAACATAGGAAAGAAAATCTTAGATGAAGGAGAAGTTTCCGCACTTATTCTCCGACATAGGTACATAACTTGAATTTCGAGGATGGAATTTTTTTTATTAGGATGGGAGAATCTAAATCCCGAGAAAATCAAGGCTGTATAAATTAAAGAAAATAAACTAAACTAAAAAGAAGTGGGGGCAAAACGAATACACTTAAAGAAAATGGGGCCTAAATGCAAATAAGAATAATTATAGAGCATAAATACTCCTCTTCTTACAAAAACAAATCGGCAGCTATCGTGAAGTAAGAAAAGAGGGAGTTTTTGTATCCATTTTTACAGATCAAGAGAGAAACACCAAAATTTTAACAACTCATCCAAGATTAAGGGTTATAGGTAGAATAAACACTGGTGGGCAAGGGATTAACAAGAAAAATTGAACAAGAAGAGAAGAGGGGGGGCCAGCTGTCATTAGAAAGAAAAGGAGGGATCGAGACCTTGATTCGTACCGGGTAAGGTATTATAAACATGGTCTTATGAGTCGTTTTAAAGTCGTTTATGAATTGATGTCTGGATGTTAAATTATAGATTTGAGTTCTATAACTCTAGATATAGTTAAAATTCTGAGGAGAGGTCAGACAACAACAGTTCAAAAAAGAGACAATAACAGTTGGACAGTAACAGTCCAAATGTTTGTTTATGAGCAATTTTGACTATCTTAGAGGCAGAACTGGGTTCTCCTTTCTCAAAGAACTTGTAGCCTCATGTCTTAGCTTTCCAACGAGACAAATCTCGCTTGAATTGAAGTTCTATAACTCCAGATATAGTTAAAAATATGAGGAGAGGTCAGACAGTAACAGTTCAAAAACGAGACAGTAACAGTTGGACAGTAACAATCCAAATATTTGTTGATGAGCAATTTTGACTGTCTTAGAGACAGAACTAGGTTCTCCTTTCTCAGAGAACTTGTAGCTTCATGTCTTAGCTTTCAAATGAGATAAATCTTGCTTGAATCGAAGTTCTATAACTCCAAATATAGTCAAAAATCTGAGGAGAGGTCAGACAGTAACAGTTCAAAAATGAAACAGTAACAATCCAAATGTTTGTTGATGCGCAATTTTGACTATTTTAGAGGCAGAACTGAGTTCTCCTTTCTTCAGAGAACTTGTAGCCTCATGTCTTAGCTTTCCAACGAGATAAATCTCGCTTGAATTGGAGTTCTATAACTCCAGATATAGTGTAAAATCTGAGGAGAGGTCAGACAGTAACAGTTCAAAAACGAGACGGTAACAGTTGGACAGTAATAGTCCAAAAGTTTGTTGATGAGCAATTTTGACTATCTTAGAGGCAGAACTAGGTTCTCCTTTCTTCAGAAAACTTGTAGCCTCATGTCTTAGCTTTCCAACGAGATAAATCTCGCTTGAATTGGAGTTCTATAATTCCAGATATAGTTAAAAATCTGAGGAGAGGTCAGATAGTAACAGTTTAAAAACGAGACAGTAACAGTTTGACAATAACAGTCCAAATGTTTGTTGATGAGCACAAGTATAGCTTCTATTGCAGGTAGGTGAATCGCACCTTTACCTTCTAGTTAAATTCCATGATTTAATATATATTACCGATGTGAAATGTGAATTACTGAATGTATGTGTACTCAAGGGGAAAGGTTGTTGTATGAATTGCCAAGTGATGAAATTATCACTGACAAAGGAAATATGAGAAGTGTGATTTGAGGCGTAAACTAGCATACATTTAGTGTATGTTAGGATCTCAGGTAAGGGAATCGCCACGTTTGGACTAACATACATTTAGTGTATGTTAGGATCCCGGGTAAGGGGATCACCATATTTTGGCCGGGTAAGGGGATCACCATGTTTTGGCTAGCATACATTTAGTGTAGTTAGGATCCCGGGTAAGGGTATCACCTTGCATCGACTCCTACGGGATGATGATGATGATACCAGTGAAAGTGGAATCGGTAATGTGTTAAACAAAAATAATCATATTTGATCTTGGAAAGTCTGGAATGGAGGTTAATAGTGAAAGAGGGAACGGTTATTAATAGTTGAATAAGGAAGAGATTCTAATGAAAACTAGAAGGGAGAAGTGAACAAAATATGAATGCATGTTACCCTGTTGAAATTGTTAGATATTCGTGTTGTTATATTTATGTGATATTCACCTTTCAATAATATGTATTTTGTTTCAGGATCATCACATGCACGACAGGAGTAGATCCTAGCTTATGTTCCCTTCTTTTAATTTAGGTTCTAGGGGGTATACCTTGTATTTTGTAAACATGAAAATGTTTGTATAACTTAATTTGTATAATTAATGTTTAAACTTGATTGAATGAACTTAACTCTGTAGTTTATATAACCATATTTTATGTCTATGTATTTATTTTATTTTTTTATCCATCCATAATGATACTTTGTTATATAATGTATATCATGAATATTGTGGTTAATAGGTGTGAGAATATTTGTGGAAATTGAAACCCAGGATGATTGGGTCGGGATTAAGTTATAAGATGCGAGTTATTAGAAGTGTAAACAGGTTACATGTCGATAACTTGGGACCTTCCGGTATAGGGAGGACTCCATCGAAATTTCGGTAGATTTTAATACGAAAACAATGAATATATATATATATATATATATATATATATATAAGGAAAAAAAATTAATTACTCTATTTTTCGGTTAACATGAGAGTGTTGTTTTTATCCCGGAATGGGGGATGTTACATGAATAGTATTTTGTGAGGTGATATATAGTAAAATCAGCACCGGTTTTAGTTTATAGCTCGGCCATTGGCCTGCATTTTGCCGCGGGTTGGACCAATTTTTTTTTTAACGTAAACAAGAACACTAAAAGCGTGGGGATTTTTTGGCAATGCTATTAATCCCGGGTAAACAGCTAAATCTTAAAATTCCTTGACTTGGCTTCTTATATGGCATGAGTTTTCAACCAAATCATATAAGAGCTAACTCGATGTGAATTGGTTTATTTAATAGGTTTAAATGATATATGAATGACTAGAAAAGCATAGATCAACATATAAAAAAAACCAAGAAGATTTTTTAAAAACATATTAAGGTGATGACATATTGGATAGCCTCAGTCACACACGACTCGGTTTATGAATTTAATTAGGTTTAATAATTTTTTTTGAAAACAAATTTTTTAATTACATGATAGAAATTAGATTCTCGCAAAATTGAGCATCAATCATAAAATAGATGTTTGTTTGAGACGTGATAACCCTAAGAAAAGTATAGAAAAAACAAGTCGCAAAGTCTATTCCCTAACCAATTAAACATCGATAGATGAAATTGAGAGAAAAAAATAAAATAGTTTTTTAAATTATTATTATTGACATTAAGTAAAAGACCAAATCACCCCTGAGATGACGATTAAGCCCCCCCTGAAGTCAAGTTTTAAAAGTGATTTAAAAAAAAAAAAAAACTTAAACCCAAGCTAAGTGTTGTCTTGCATTTATAGGCATTATAGCAACTTAACTCTAAAAAAAAAGAACAAAAAAGAAAGTAATAACTTTGATCAATTAAAAAATGGTTAATCCATAATAATTGAAAGAGAGCGAGTATGAAAATCATTGTGGGAAAAACAAATGGTAAATTTAATGTTTAAACTCATATTAATTGATCTGAGCAAATCTTTTAAACCTAGGTTAATATTCTAAATTCTTAACCCATGAAATTAAAAAACCTGGGTTCAATTAAAAATTTCATTTATCAACTAGTTCAATGCTATATGATAAAATTAAAAAACAATCCTTAATTAAAAAACTAACCAAAAAAAAAAGAGCAACAAAAAAAAAAGAATGAGCATCAAATATGAAAGGAAAAATTAAGGGGTGAAATTGAAAAGGAAAAAAAAAACTTCTAAAATTATATTGAATAAAAAAAAATCAAAAGAATGAGAATCAAATCTAATAGACAAAAAAAATTGAAGGAGTATGCAATTGAAAACAAAAGAAAATTTGAGAAATGAATTAAAACAAAACAAATAGGTATCATGAAATCAGAGACAAAATCAAAAGAAAACGAACTTGAAGGGCTAATATGAAAATATGGAGGGCCAAGAACATATTTCTAGGAGGAAAGAGAGAAAGAAAGGAAAAAAAATTAAAAAAAAAAAGAAAAAGAATAAGGCTAGGTCATACGCCTAATCTATAGAGAAAGGGCTTGCATGCGGGCCTACAAGTCCAGGCCCCAATACTCAACCTTTAAATTTTTTTAAAATGCATGGGCCGGACAACATGTCAGAATTGTATACAAGTCTCCAGATTTCAGCTACTAGTGTGGCTAGAAAAACGGGGTTAGTTTTTTATCCAAAACTCATTTTAACCAAAAACACCTAAGAAACACCCTAGGAACCTTGTTAAACCAATCTATGGCATCCAAAAACACAAAAAACCAACCCAAAATAAAAAATCTTCCAAAACTCAAATATGTTTTTTATATGTTTTCAAGGTAAAAAAAATCTAATATTAACTTTATTCATAATATGAAACCATTTCACACAAATATAGACCGTTTTGATGGCCAAAATCTTCACCAATAACAACTTTCTTTCTATAAGCCGGAATCTAGTGACTCCGTCTCTATTCTCCACTAAAAAAGGACTTAAAAATAGGAAAATAAAATTTGGTACTGAAATGTATTTTTTAAAAATTATAGGGACCGGTTACCTAATAACTTAAAAAGATGGGGTGCGAAAATGAACTTTTTAAATAAATTGCAAAGACACCACCTATTTTACCGATATTTTTCACTTTAGTCCTCTCTCTTTCAATTCAACCCTCGCCCCCCAAAAAAGATGTAATTGAATTCTAATTTTGGCTCAAAATGACTCAATTGCAAAAAAAAAAAAGTAGTTTGAGGGTCAAATTAAAATTTTTTAAAAAATATTCTATTTCAATCTACAGTTATTCGTGAGAATATAATAAAAATATTTACATTGAAAATACTATACCTTTTAGCTTTATACTTAATAAATTGTAATCGCATGGATGTATTTCTTTAACCTTAGAGAAAGTGAGATTATTCATATTTATCTAATGACTCACTTTAACCATCGCAAAAACATGGGGCGGTGGTGTGTGTTCATTTCTCGAGACAGGACAGAAGTTTTTTAATAAATTCATCCGCTTCACAGGTTCTGTGTCTGGCTATGGTGGCGGAAATAACACGTGGCTGCATCTACGGTAGACGTGGAGCTTTGCATGAACAAGAGCCGCAGTGATTGACTTTAGCTGGCTTCTCGAGGTTAGTGAAAAGCCAGACTTCACTGTCGGCGCCGCTTTGAAATGCAGTCATATAATTGGCAAAGCTCGGCTTCTAGATTCGGCTCGCAACACGAAAGTAGTTGTAGCGTTTACACGTGGCTTAGTTGAGCTTAACCTTTTTTTTATTTAATTATATCGATTTATTTAGAGTGTGTTTGTTATTTAGGTAACTTTTGTGATTGTAATTTAAAAAAGTAAGTTTAAAAAAGTATAGTTAGCTCAGGGTAGTTGAATTTAAATACGTATTTGGTAAAAATTGTGGTTGAAGTTTATGTACAGCAAAAAACATGTATATAATGTTTGGTAGTTGTGTGATTGTGGTTGCTTTTCAAAGTGATTTTTACTTGAAAATACATTAAAATAATGTATTTTTATTTTTAAAAAATTATTTTTGATATCAGCTCATCAAAATGATCTAAAAACACCAAAAAATATTAATTTGAAGCAAATAAAAAAATTAAAAAATTTTAATTTTTTTCAAAAGTGCTTTTGAAACGCAAAAACAAACAGTGTTTTACGAAACTCAGTTACAAAAGCATGTAAAAACTTCTTTATAAAAACTGCGCTTCAAACTCAATTTTTAGTGGGTCCTACAATATAAAATGCAGTTTTAACAATTACCAAACACCTTGCTGTGTTTTTTGCACTGCAAACACAAAAGCAGGTGCAAAACAAACGCAACCTAAGGTTTAATAAAATTGCAGGTTTTTTTTTGGTGAAATATGTAAAATGTTATCATTGAAGATGTTTTTCAATTTTTATCTGGAAAAATATTTTATATATAAAACATTTCTTAATGATGATGAGATATGATTATGATGATGGTAAAAAAAAAGTAGTGGTGGATGAGGAGGTAGTGGTGGTGATTATAAGATGGAGGTGATGGAAAAGATGGTGATGAGATGATGATAATAATAATGATGATGATAATCGTGATGGAGAAAGTGGTGAAAGAGAATGTTGTTGTGAAAGAAGAGATTGCTATGATGGAAATGAGATGAAGTTGATGATAAAGAAGATAGTGAAAGAAGAAGTGGTAATGGAGAAGAAAATAATGATGGTTATGGTAGTGATGATAAGATGTAGATGGTAGATAAAATAATTGAATAACATTGTAAGAGCCTATTTGTTTTTATTTTCAAATGTATTTTTGAAAAAAAAATTAAATTTTTTTTTGCTTCAAATTAATTGTTTCTTGATATTTTAAGATTATTTTGATGTATTGATGTCAAAAATAAATTTTAAAAAATAAAAAAATTATTTTAATACATTTCTAAATGAAAAAAATATTTTTAAAAAACAATCATTATTATAACATCAGCTCTATATAAATTATTATTTATAAAATACTTTACAGGATTTTATGTGTAAATTTTTTTTTGCAGTAAATAAATAAAATTTTATAATTAACTATAAAGTATTTTATCAAAAATAAACATAAAAAACAAACAAATATAAAAATATTTTTTTATAAGATATTTCACAAAACAAACTAACCTTTTAATAGAATTTGAAAAAAGAGATGATGAGAGACAAGTTAGGTTAGGACTTGGCCACTTGGGACAGGCAATTCTTTCTTTTTCTCGAAGAAGGGACCACGAAAATGTTGTTAACGTAAAAGTGGGGCCCTCGTTCGAGCAAATCTAAAGTGGGGCCCATTAAAGAAAGGACGAAACGTTATTCCTATAATTGAAACCCAAAAGATACCTGCATCCAAGTTGTCTTGTAGTCAACCTAAGATTTTATTTTTTTTTGTCTAAACCAATTTCGCATCTTTATTTGCTAAATGCTTACTAGTCATTTTTCAGCCTTAGCTCGATTAGTATTCTTTACGTCGGAGAGGCTGAAACAAAATGGTAATTTCTTTTTTTTTTAAAATGTAGCAGTTGGATATTGATGGTCTATATAACATTTAATAAAAAAAGAATTAATTTGATTTAATTTTGATGTATGAAAAATGATTTTTTTATCAAAGAAATTAGCAAAATAGAGAGAAAATAATAGTTTTTTAAAATCTTGGTATAATATAGAAGAAGAAAAATTGTTGATTTCATCTACTTTTATCATGATCAAATGATGCAAATGTAGAGCACGGTTTCCAAGCAGAAACGGCTCCTTGAATCATTGAGGATAGAGACATATTCGGCTGTTAGAATTTTTATTTATTGATTTCAAAATTTTGTTGCTAAGTTGTTGTTAAATTCTTTCCTAATTTATTTTTGTAAGATTTTTTTTGATATGTTAGCAATTTTTTTCTAGTTTATTTCCTGAATTATAGCATCATATGTAATCTTTTAAAAGTGGTAGTGATAGAAAAAAAAGGTAGTTATCAATTTTTCTTGAATGATGAATTCGAGAATTGAGAGTCCATTGATATTGATAGAGAGACTATGTTTTGTATTGCTTTTCCTCTTAACATTTGATGAGAGGTTGGCTTTAGAGGTTTGCACCAATTTTGGTATCAGAGCAAGGTTTCTTTCCTCAAGGAATTCAGTGTCTCATGCATGTAACCCGTAGTGGTAATTCTTACAATATATCAAATAACCAAAACCCAAACACTGACATACCTCAACTACAAGCACAGATCACCCAACTCACATCTGTCCTAGAACAAATTAATCATAGGATAGATGTAACGGATGAACGTCGAGCTCAAGATGAGTTTGGACTTCACAATAGGCGGGTGTGTGGGCCTCCTCTAGAAAATGAAATAGATGGTAGTGAAGGGACGAAGATGATGAAGAATACAAGGAGAGGAACAAGGGATTTGGTGATCGTAGAGCTCATTTTGAGCGAAATGGCCATGAATTTCCCAGGGGACAAAAAGGGCGTGACTTCAACCATCACCCTTTTGATGAACTGACCAGGGGAATGAAGGTAGATGTCCCAGGTATTTTTAGGAAGTTGGACTCTAATGTTTTTGAAGATTGGTTAATGGCCATTGAGGATTATTTTGATTGGTTCTCTTTGTCCGAGGATAGAAAAGTTTGTTATATCCATATGAAATTAAAAGGACATGCACGAGCTTGATAGGGGTAGCATGGAAGAATAATTACGTCGTACTCAACGTGAGCTAGAGTCTAATTGGGAGGAAATGAAAGAGCGGTTGAAGGAGAAATATTTGCCTATTGATTATGAGCAAATGATGTTTGAAGAGATGCTACAACTGAGGCAAGGGATGTTGATTGTTGATCAGTATACGAATTGTTTCCATGTATTAACTATTCGTAGCAAGGTGGTGGAAAACGAGCAACAAACCTTAGCTGGTTACCGCACGAGCTTATGTAATGAGATGTGAAAAGAGATGTTGATTGCACAACACCTAAATGTTAACAAAGCTTATCAATTTTCCTTACGAGTCGAAAGGCAACTAGGGCTCTCAAGCAAGAGACAAATGGCATTTATGGATCCTAGGCAGGAATGAGCTCTAACCCAATTATTCCAAAAACCACTTTTGCTTACTGATCCAGGTAGAAACACCGTGGTAGGAGACCAAAGAGGAAAGGCCAAGCTTACAGGTGACGGACCACGGTGCTATAAGTGTAAAGGGTTTAGACACTTTGTTGTAGTGTGTCCCGCGAGAGAAATATTTTTGGCATTTGTGTGTAAAAAAGAAATTAGAATGCTTGATGCAGTTGAGGGAGTTAAGGAAGAAAGTGATGGCAAAGATGTAGAGCACTTCGGAGCAACCGACCTACCTAGCTGTGTGATCCATAGAGTTTTGACTGGCACTAAGAAAAAGGTCCAAGGTGATTCTGATTAGAGGCGCACCAACATTTTTCATACTCGTATGGAGTATGGTGGTCGCACATTGAATGTCATAATTGAAAACAAGAGTTGAATGAATGTAATTTCTAGTGATCCGGTAAAGTGTTTAGGTTTGAAAGTTAAAAAACATCGTACTCCTAATCGAGTAAGTTGGGTTAATAAAGAAAACCCATCTTGGTCAAGCATCGTTTCTTAGTGAGGTTTGTGTTAGGAAAAAAACTACTCGGATGAGGTATGGTGTGATGTGGTTTACATAACCGTCTGCCATTTATTATTGGGTTGAACTTGGCTTTATGATAGAAAGGTGTTGTACGGTGGGTATGGCAATTCTTACTCATTTAAATTTAACGACAAGAAATTCATTACAAACCCTTTGCAAATTTTTGAATTTGAAGCACAAAAAAAAAGTAGAAGTTATTCCAGTGCTAACCATTCAGCAGTTCACTCAAGCTCTAAAAGAAGACAAACTAATGTTATTGGTAATGAACCAATAGGTTAAACAAGATGATGGTATTATTTTACAAAGATGCTAGAGAAATTCCAGGAAATTATGCCTGATGAGATGCTGAAGCAGCTACCACCAATGCGAGAGGTGCAACATGCCATTGATCTAGTCCAAGGTTCTTCTATGTTGAACTTACCCCATTATCGTATGGGCCCCATGGAAAATGAAGAACTCAACCGACAAATTCAACAATTGCTTGACAGTGGCTTCATCCAAGAAAGTATTAGCCCTTATGTCGTGCCAGTTCTACTTACACCCAAGAAGGATAATACTTGGAGGATGCGCATCGATAGCCAAACAATTAACAAAATAATGGTGAAGTATAGATCTCTTATCCCCTGGCTTGACGACATGCTAGATTTATTAAGTGGCACATCAATCTTTACAAAAATTGATCTTCATAACAGGTATCATCAAATTCGAATCCATCCCGGGGATGAGTGGAAGATGACATTCAAGCCCAAGTTGTTATCGCCTCTACCTATGCTACTAAGGTTGTCAAATGTTTCAAACCCAATAAAGATCTCTTTTATTTGCATGGATCACATTAAATAAAGTTTGTTCATCCTGTGTTGAAGTCTTGAAACTTGCCTTAACCCAAATATCTTGAATAAACTCATTAAATGCATCTTTATTGTTTTTGGCCCTTGACCTTGTAACTAGTCCAATCGGCACCTCTAATGAATCATTTGATGATGCTTGTTGATTCTCGTCGAAACCCAAACGAATTTCCTAAACTTGGGTTACTCTCCTAAACTCACAACCTGTTAAATCCTAGACTCAGACTCAATCAAGAAGCTCAATTCCCAACCAATTTAATGTTGAAGGATGAAACCAGAAAAAAAATATCAATCAATAGAATGGGGATCAAATCTAATAAGAAAAAAACTAGAGGATGAGACCGTAAAAAAAAAATCAATTTTAAAAATCATCTCAAATAAAACAAGTAACAATTAAAAGAATGAGGATCAAATTTAACATATAAAAAATTAGAGGATAAAATTGAAGAAAAATAATTTTATAAATTATTCCATATAAAATAAATAATAAAGAAAATAGGGATCAAATATAAAGAAAAAACAAATTGAAGGGCTGCTTTTAAAATTTGAAGGGTCATACATGTAAACAGAAGAGAGAGAAAAGAAAAGAAAAAATCATCAACACCAAAACAAAGGTTTGATGATCACACACATCGTCGAGGGATGGAGGGGTCTTCTAAGCAATTGGAACGCCACCCTGAAAGTTGGGGTTTGGCCGTCAGGCGATGCTGCATGTACGTCTAAAAAGCACAACCATGAAACATGCGTCAAACACTTTTTCAAATAATATTTATATTTATTAAATTACCAAATCTCCCCTTAGTAAACCTAATTATAACAAAAAAAAAATGCTCCTAAATGTAAGTTAAAGAAACTTTGGTTTTAAGAGTAATTTAGTCATTTGATTGTATTTTAAAAAACCAAAAGATGAAAATGCCATTATATGTCAGTTTGAATTTGTTTTTACTTTTAAAAGTAATTTAGTTATTTCACTATGCTTTAGAAATGTTAAAAGATTGATTTGTCCTCGGTTAATATGATAATGACTAATAAACCTATGCAAAAAGACTATTTTACCCTCATTAGCTAATTATATGGGTTTTTTTTTTCTAGAAGGATAAAATAATCATTTCACCATTTTAATCCTGCAAACCCCCAAGCCTAAAATTTTTAGTATTAATAAAAAATTATTAACCTAGGAATAAAATGAGTTAATTAGGAAATAAATATGGAGATAATGAATAGATTGAAATGAGTTCTTAAAGATTTAAAACTTCATGTATGTTATTTTAAAAGTAGACCGAGATGGGATGTGAACCTTGGATAAATTCTATTAGAATAGTGACATAAAAATTATGTTAAGTAAATTGAATATTCATACTAGAAGGATGATAATATATTTTGGAAAATTAAAATAAAATGGTTATGTGCTAATTTTGAAAATAAGAATACAAAAAATGGCCAAAAATAAAAAATACAGAAACATTAATAAAAATTAAATGGAAGTGATCCATGAGGAACGAAAGGTATTGTGATATAATTCAATAAAATTAAAAATAACGCAGCTTAAATTCGGTATAAATAGGTGATGAAATCTAAGAAATATTACCCATGAAACATAAAATGGTGTAAAGGAGGGACACAGTAGAAATTAACAAAATCCATATATAAATATAGGTGTGTGTCCGACCATTGCAAAGAAAAAAAAGGGTGATGGAGATAGTTCTTCATTTATCTTAAGCTTAATCATTTTAAAACCTAAGGCAAACTAAAGATTGGAGGGAAAAGTATGAGATTGTGTTAGTATAAACACTTAATCACTTAAAATTAGAAAGATTTAGTGAAGAGAAAGTAAGGATTTAGAGAGAGGAAGTTAGGGTGATGAAGGGAAAAAAGGAGAAAGTTTGGAGAAAGTTTGACTAGTTAGCTTTCGAATTATATATTATTGCTTGATAAAGTGTTTTAAGCTTATTTGAACAAGTAATTAATAAGTTTAATTGAATTTTAAATTCTTGGATTTAGTGTTCCTATGTGAAATTAGAGGTTTCATGAAATGGTTATAGGGTGATGTTGTTAAAATGGAATAGCATTGAAATGGCCTAAGATAAAAATAACTAAAATAAAAGGAGAAAAGGAGGGTGAAAGAAACTTGATTCATCTTGGGATTTATCCTTTAATTTCTTGTTTTTAGGATGTAATAAATTCTATTAATAAGTTGTTTTAATTT
>Ga0307518_10002444_pt1 | contig 13565 bp, 5 predicted proteins | sample 25_EM_MG_FD_203889 | JGI IMG/M metagenome (GOLD analysis project Ga0307518, IMG submission 203889) | Populus trichocarpa ectomycorrhiza microbial communities from riparian zone in the Pacific Northwest, United States - 25_EM | ecosystem: Host-associated > Plants > Roots > Unclassified | place...
AAACACAATTTTTGTACTATAATTTTCATACAAAACAATATGATACATGATAAACAGTAAATTAATAATTATTTTAATTCAAAAATTTAAATACTAGTCAGTAAGATAGAACTTATAATTGTTTAGTTATCCAGATTTTGAGTTACTAAGTGATATTTTAAAAAAAATAGTTTTATAGTAATGTATGAAGTTTAAGTTATTGGTTTCTAATTGAAAAATAATAATTGTAAACATGTTTGTGTGAGAAATTTTCTGTGATTTTAATATAGTTGTTTCTTGAATTCACTTCCCATGGGCATTTGCTTCCATGTACCAGCTGGTGCCTAGCTCACATATTACAAGTCTACGTATATAAAGCTTCTTTTTTCTTCTTTTTTTTCAAGCAATTGATAACATTGATAATATATAGTTGAGGCTAGCCTCGGAAATCATGATATAATTAACACCAAGGGATGAAAAAAAAAAAAGAATTATACTCTTTTGCTGGAAAGTTTTAGTGGAATTCTAGGCATGCATGTTAACAATGAACAAAAGAGGAAGAGAGATAAAGATGTTAAGGAAGAATTGGGGAGGATGGAAATTTTCTTCTCGTTTTTACTTACTAGTCTCTACCCAGCGCTCTACCCACACACTGGCCACTGTATTAGCTGGAGAGCTAAACAAACCCTCAAAATTAAGTACTTAATATTTTTTATATCTTCCCTTCTAGTTAAAATTTAACAGCAAAAACTAGTGTGTGTCTACTCAAATTGCAAGCTTAAAAAGTTTTCAAGTTAAATGATTCTCTGAAACATTGAGTGCTCAAAACTAGAAATTAAGAAGCAAAAGTGTAGTGAAATTTCCTTTTAAGCCAAATTATGCAGTGAATTATAATAACAGAGTACCTTTTTCCAGCAAGTTAGCCAAAAAATAAAAATAAAAAATACTGGATACTTAAGATTAGACGTCAATAATTGTGCTGAACACAAGGCAGAAGTAAATCCTTTCTATGTAAATAATTGTGAATAATTTCGAAGAGTGTAGTAGTAAATTGGCACCTTAAAGAACCATTTAGATATAGTGAGTGAATAAAACGCATCAACTAAAAATTAAAATGTATAGATTCGAAATTGAGGAATTAGAACAAGATTTTGATTCTAATTCTATATATGCTTGGAATAGTACGTAATTCAAAATCATTTAATTCAATGTAATAATTTTTTTAAAAAAATAAAATTAATGAAAAACCATTTTCAATTTCATTATTCCATTAAAGAAATTTCTAAAATTATTTTAAATTCTATTGTTTTTCTTGATAGATATCATTATAGTAGCGATATTATTGTAGCTAATTATGGTGGTATTGTGATTGTATGCAAACATTCAAATATTTTATAATCAATGGTTTCTTCATGTATGAAACTTTCTTCTTCTTCTTTTATTTGAATATTTTTATTTTTACAATTTGAATAGGCAAACTTTCAAATAATCAGTGCTTCCATTATTATATGTTTATGTGGCTAGTGTTAAATTGATGTGGCATATTGACCTATTCAATAAGTGTACTTGAAATTTTCAATTTATTTCTAATTATGTGTTTTTACTTTTATTTTGTGATTTGAATGTACTTTTATTTTATTTTTTCATCCTATATGAAATTCTTTAACAGCTTATTAATTGATTAGTGCTTATATATATAAACCATTAGTTAATTGGTGATGTTTTCTACAATGTCCACTTCCAGTCCTTCTTGTACCATGCTTGATAAAGTAAAAATATTTATAGAGTATATATAAATATTGAAACAACAAATATCAAATTCAGTCAAATTAAAAGTTAAAAAAAAAAAAAAAAAACTTAAAGGCAAATTGTTCTCTAAAAAGAGAGAAGTTAGATTCATTCAATTTCCTCCACTTTTCCATAGACCTAAAAAAACACCACATCTAATAAAAAAATTAAAAAAAAAAAGAAATTTATTAGTTTGTAAGACATTGGAAATTTTAAATATAAATTCATTATACAACAAAGATGACTTTTTGTAAACAATTATAAATTCTCCTTAAAATCTTTGATCTTATTGACTAAAAACAAAATATAAAAATCTATACCAAGTTTAAGAAACAAATCATCACTATTTAATTGTTTTTCCTTCTACTCCATCATCAATACTCCCTGTTTATAAAACAAAGTAAAATCATGACAGTTAGATTCAACAAAACCTCAATTATAATCAAACTCAAAAAACAATTATATGATGGGTTGGTTTAATTTCCTTTTTAAATCAAAATCAGATTTTCTTTTTACTTTTTCTTAATTTACTTAGTTATGGCAACCACATTAACCGAAAAAAAAACATATTATCATCTAATCGCTTCTAACAAAAACACGATTAAAGATTCTAAAAAGTAGAAAAATTCAAATAAAGAAAATAAAAACATAAATAAAATACAAACCCTCTAATAAAAATAAATTGAAAGTTGAATATATCCTTGAAGAGTATGCCGGCATGTTACATGTAAACTTAACGACCATCGTTTTTTTGGATGAAACTAGATATTTGCCCGTGTTATGTTGTGGGTTTGTATTTTTTTTGTAAAAATAATGTCTAGGTAATGCAAGCGTGTTTATAAGAAATAAAAAAAAATGACTTGAATTATAGCCCCAATTATGTTTAATAAGTTGATTTCATTTTAATCAGACTATAAAAAAAACTAGTAACGATAGTAAACAAATATTTTAAAAAAAAACTGAGGGAAAAGAAAAAAGCCATTGAACCTATGATTTTATTTTTTTCAGTCTAGGGGTATACTTGTCAATTTATTATACATGAAAAAAATGAAAAGACAATTATGCCACTCTTCATTTGTGCTATAATTTTTTGTATTTTAGGAAAATTAGGTTTTTTTACAATTATATATCTTGACAATCTTTTAATGATTAATCGCTATGTAAACATACAAAAACAACTGCAGAACAACTATAAGTAGTGTTCATAAAGCAAAAAATCATAATTTTACTATTGTAATGAATAGTAAATTGAGTCTTTGTATACAGGGTGTTTTCCTTACCCTTTAATTTTTTTTTATAAAGAAATGAAGTGCAAGTATAAACACTTAAATAATAATTGAAAAAAGTTATAGATACTTTTAAAATAGAGTAAACTAAGAAGTTCAGATACCAAAAATTTAATTAATTTAAAAGCTATTATCTTAGTTTTAATTTTTGAGAAATTAATGAGTCCCATTCTTATTCATCATTTTTATCTTCATCTCCTCCCAGAAAATGAAAATACACTCATTTTTAATTTTCATTTCCTTTCAATATGTTCCATTAGCCAAAAAAAAATTAAAAAATATGAAACTTTCAAATTGGCATTCCCATCATTTTATTTTTTATGACAGAACTTAACCTTGTAAAGCAATATCGATTGAACAATTGTTTTGTTAATGTTTTCTTCAAACTCTAATTCAGACAGACATGGAACAAAATGATCATATTTGATGAAAATAATGAAGTAGAAAACGCGTGGAATTTCATTTTCATTCCCACCTGCTAAAAAATAAAATGTATTATCAAGAAACCTTATTTGATAAAATGAATTCTGAGAGTTGGATATATATTTCTATCTATAGAGATGTGTGAAAGAAGTCATGGATGTAAATTTTTAGGTTGAAAGAATTTTATTTTTTTTGTTTTATTATAATTTAATTAGAAGAGAAAAGGGGTTGGAAGATTTTGAACTCAATCCTAATACTTTGACAAAATACCAAAGAAATACTCAATTCAATTTCAAAAAAAAAAAAAAAAACTCAATTCTAATACTTAAGTTGATTGATAAGGCCTTATTATTGATTTTATTTTACTTTCTAATAAAATTGTTTGCTACTTGAACTGGAGAAACAAATGAGATACAGTTTTATTTTTCTTTTGAAATTTTTTGAAAGATAGAGCTTCTGTTTGGCCTCCTGCTTTCGTAGCTTTTATTGCTTTTCTCTAAAGGAAAGCACTAAAAAAGTTTTTTATTAGGATTTTAATAATCAACTAGTTAAATTCTTAGAGTATAAGATGATTTTCATTAAAAATAAATAAATTTAAAGATATATTAGCTTCCACTTCAAAAGATATAGAAAGAGATGTTTTTGATATGAAAGATTGTTTATTTTATTTAAAAAATGAAAATAACCATTAATAATTTCAAATTAACGAGCTTCAATTGCTTATGTTTTATGCATAGTGATTAACTAATATTTAATTGTATAGTTAAAATTTTAAATGTTTTTAAATTATCCAATCTTAATTTTTTATTTTAAATATTTTTGAACTCAGCTAGTATGGATATTAATTAAAGTATTTAGTAGTTTTCTTTACTAAACAAAGTATGTAATATGTTTTTATATTTTTTCTTTTTTACTTATGTTTCTTATGATATTTTTGTGTTTTTCAATGAAAATTTATTTTTTAATCAATTCATTTAGTTTCTAAAAATAAATGTTTGATTTCTTAGTCTACTTTTGGTCAACTAATGCATCCTATATATTGCTAAGAGTGGATATAAAAAATAATTGATCTCAATTAAATGCACAAGACTTAGATAATTGATGGGTATACATGTGATTCATGATAGGATATTTGGTTTTGACTTTGGAATTAGGTTCATACTATTTTATAGGGATGTATCTAGTTGATCTATATTGATATTTAAACTCAATATTTTATTTAGAGTTATATGATTCATCAATAAAAGTGTTAGAGGTTTCTTGAAGGAAAAAAACACCCTACACAAGTTCTTCGATCCTTGATGTAAAAGGGGCATAAAGAAATCAGTCACTTATAAATCTTTCAACAATCAATTCTGAGTATTGTTTGAGTGGTCAAAATTATTATTTTCATTTTGATTTAAAGAACTCTCATGGTAGAGAATTGTATACGAATTTAATTGTTCTTTGATTGACTCCAATCTTTTAAACTCTTCTCCATCATTCTAGGTATTTTCTTCACAAAATTCTACCTCTTAAGAAAAAACTTAGAAACTCCCCTTGAATAATAGGGTTCTGGTTATGAAAAGGGAAGTCTAATGAGATATGCAATATATTCATCTTAGGATCAAGCACCACTACCTATTATGAAATCATGCATAGCCTACGTAGATATATTTATAGGCACACAAGTCTAGTTTTATTTGTTGATGCTTAGGAATATACATACATAATTTAAAAAAAAACTCATGATTCTAGATTAGGAAAAGTAAGAGCAAAAAGAAAGGTTTATAATTTCTTCTATAAAGTTTGAACATCAATAACAGTTGATGGTTTTCAATTTATAAGATAAATAGTAAATTAGGCATTATTTCTCGAATATGATTGAGGAATATTCATACTAAAGAGAGAGGCATGAACCACTTGCATTAATTATCGATTCTTTTGTTTTACCGAACCATTTTGTTGTGGAGTGTTTAAGTAAGAGGCTAGGTGGCGAAGCCTATTACTACAAAAAAAGTTGAGTTAGTGAAGAGTTAATGAAACCCCCTCCATTATCGAATTGGAAAAACTAGGATGGGTGACTAGTACTTAGTCATCACCGTTCCAATAATTCTTGGAATATTGCACATACATCACTTTTTTTAAAAAAAGAGTAGCCCATGTACAAGTATCAATAAAATTTACAAAATAACAAGTGCTAGAAAATAAGGAATTTTTCTTAGTTCCTAAACATCTAAATAAATAATCATGAATAGTTTTGAACTTTTGTTAAAACTATATGAATAAGAGATATAATGTCTCTTAGCCAATTCATAAACATCATAATAAAAAGTTGACTTGATAATATCTATGAATCGATGAGGTTTTAGTTTTCAATGATAACTACAAGATAAATGACCTAAACAATGATGTCATGACCACACCAATTATTTTTCATCGTCTACCCCTTTAAAAGGATTTGTCTATCTCAACTTTTGTAATCAATTATTGATTAAGTCAAACTAATATAACTTGCATCCTCTAACACCATAGCCAAGAGTTTGTCTGATTAAAATGTTTTGAAAAACACAAAATATAGGCAAAAACAAAGCAACTAAGGTTGGGGTAATTTGACTTATCGATAAAAAGTTTTAAGAAAAGGATGGAACAACAAGAATAATATATAGGGATAATTACAAAAAACTTCTTATAGTTTACTCATTTTTTTATTTTACTTCTTCTATTTCAAAAATTACACTTTACATCCTCATTCTAGTCCAATAAGAAAAAGTCAACAAGAAATATTAAATTATTTACAAGATTACCATTATATTTCAATTAATAACTAATTAACTCTTATATTAAATATTATAATTTTTCCATCAAATTAAAAAAAAAAAAAAAAGAACAAACCGTAGCCATTATTCTCCTTCACACTTTAACCAAAACTGACCTTTCATTATCCATCCTTCATATTATTCAACATCTAACCAAAACCAACAACCATTGCATCACCTCATCTCTTACCTTATAGTTCCAGCCCTTACCCATCTCCTTTTTCTACCACAATATGATCCATCATTTTTCACCATATCTAATAGTATCTTAGGCATAAAAAGTTAAATGTTTCTCTCTTTGAATAATAAAAAATAAGTCAGAACACTGTCAAATTGCAGGTACAAATGCATTTTTCAAAACCCATGGCTAATCCATAACCTTGAAAAAGTGATTAACGTTAGTGAAACTATGATTATGTTAGAAAAAAAATGAATTCCAATTTTTAATCATGTGTTATTCAGTTTTTTCCAACAAATTGTTAAAGGCTTGAAACTTAAAACAATATTTAAAGTGTCTATGTCTCCATTTACTTACCCATCTCTTTTTATTTATCCAGGTTTGTTCACCATTCATCATCCCAATCATGAAGCAACATACATCATCATTTTTCTTTCTCTCTTCACTAAAAAAAGAACCTCATTAATCCAAAATCTCAACACAAAGTTAATTGAACCCAATTGCGGAAATTAAAGGGAAAAAAACAAAAACAATTAGAAGAATAGGAGAAAGCATATTTGAACAACAATAAAAAGGAAGATCAAAACTAGATCATTTAATGATATGGGTTTCTTGAATTTTATGGTTTTATGATATGGGCTTTTTTTCTTGGAATTATGAAGTTAAGGAGTTTGATATGGGTTTATTTGTTGGCATATGAGGTTAATTTAATTATTTTGTCTAATTTTAAATATTCAATTGATTGAGGATGTAAAGTATGATTTTTAAAATAATTGAGGCAATGTGAAAAAAGAATAAGTTAGGAGATATTTTTTATAAATATCCATAATATATAAAATAAGTTTGTCAAATAAAATAGTGAACTCCTTTGTAGTAACAAGAGAGACGTTACCATTGGTAATAGAAATAATGGAATATGGTGAGATGGTGATAGAATATAATAGGATTGAATTATTAGTCATATGATCTGAAACATCAATGTCAATTATCTAAGCGTTATTAAAAGAATGTGTAGAAAAAAATATTTTCCTTACCAACAATACCTAGATGGGCTACATTAGCACTCCTTATCAAAGGTGTTGCATCCATAATTGCTATGACCACCTTACTTGTCAATTGCTTTCGAGGATTTTTGTTAAAGTCCCACCATTCAAGATATCATATAATTTCATAACATTACTACTTTGAATGATTTCTCTCACCTTAGTAGGAATATTTCAATTGTTTATATCAATTCTCTTAAAGAGGTTTAAAGAAAATTGAATATGGTCTTCATTGATGATCGGCAACCATAATTGCAATCTAAAATATACAAAAGTGTTTCCAATAACTTTTCTTTTAATTTCTAGACATATGCATAACTCTCCTTTAAGGTAACAAATCGGTCTTTGCATAGAATTTTATTAAGCACTTGTTTAGAACCAAGGTCCAGTACACTAAGAAACATATGAAGCCAAAGTTGAGCAATAACAACAAGTATTCGTGCCTACATTTGATAGAGTGTTATGGTGAGTTTTAAAAAATATAGTGACGAATTCATTGTATTAGGTTGAGAGAGAATGTCCATTCTGACTTGCCAATAAGCTTTGATAGTTTACTTCAAAAATTATGATTTGATCTGAATTGTCATAGTATGTAGTTAAGATTGCATCCTATACATCCTTGGTAGTAGGAAGATCAATATATCAACTTGCTAACTAGGAGAACATAGAGTCAGTAAACCAATTTTTGACCATAGCATTCTTCATGCCTTGTTCTTGAATAAAGGATTTTCGAGTGCTAGGAGTACGTTTGGGCACCAATATATAATTTAATGTTGGATGTCGATAGTAATTCTCATTTAGAATTGTCTCACCAATTAAAAAAGGGAAAATGTTTGCCTGAATTTGATTTGTATAATAATTATGGATGGCATGCTACGGCTAAAAAACTACTACAAGTTAAGTGATTTGTTGCTGCTGGGAAACTACTTTAGTTTTAATGATGATTATCCTTTTATTAAAACACAAAGTCTGAATTGGTGCTATTGTGGATCAGTTATAACTCACTGATATAAGATCTTTTATCTATTGGATTATTGGTTATATGTTGTTTTTGGATCGTTGGTTTCTGTTGCTATTGTTGGTTTAGTAGTTTCTAATGTTGCTACTAAATTGGTAGATTTCATTGTTGTATCAGTGTTAATGTTAATGCAATTGCTACTACTTCTACTAGATATGTTGTTGCTAGATACCAGTTAGGAAATTAAAAGATTTGAGTAAGCAACAAATTTGTGAAAAGAGTTTGGATTCGAAAAAATAGTTTTTCAATTCGAGATTAAACTCATTTGAACATGTTCTTTAGAGTTGAATTACGCTTTAATATCATGTCAAACTAGGATCTTAAATAAGTGTAACTTGTATTCAATAACGTTTCCTTATATTTGTTCTTTTTTCATTAAAGGCTCTTTATACAAAAGATATTGTTTATGAATAAATTAAATATTACAATATCTTATAATAATACTATTTCCTATAGTTATGGAAACGAGAATAATTCTCCATAATTACAAATATTCAAAATATATACAACTTAATCCAATTGTTTTTTGCTAATAATTGTTAGAAGAATTTACAGTTGACATCGTATTTCTTGTTAAGATTGTTTGGTTCAAATTAAAAATCCTTCCCTCATACAAACATCCTATCATTTTCAGCAAATATCTTTTGATCAACGGTCATATAAATGTAAAGCTTTTCTTTCCCAACCTATTATTATTTTGTTAAACTTGGTTGATTGCTGCATATTCCTGTATATTATGATTAATTGTTTACTTGATTTTATACAGTAAATATGAGCTATATATTTGAAAGCCCTTTAACCTTAGACCACAACTCCATCCCTCGATACCTCTCCCTTACACCTTATATTATAGTTTATATGATATATAAATAAGGTCAATAAAATGATGTTCGTTACTCATCAAAGATAATACTATATTATTCGCTTAAGATGGCATGCCTAACATGCTAGGCTTACAATTAGATCGAAGCTTATTCGGAGTTTATTTGCAATGCTTATTTTTATTTTAGGTTTTATTAGGATGTTTCCTTTTTTGTACGAGAAGAGAGGGTGAAAATTTAGCATTTGTTTGGTGCATGATGGTTGAGAGGATAAAAAATTGAGATTAAGATTTAACTCTACCCTCCAAGCATAAATAGTAAAACTTACCCTCCAATAAAAAAAAATAAGGTCCTATTTTTATTTTTATTTTCATCTTTTATTTATTTAATTTAAGTCAAATATTTCATCATTTATTATCATACTTTAAATTTTAAGTTGTAGATCCATTTATAAACATAATTTAATAAGTATGGATTTCATTATAACTTATGATTTTTTTAATTACTACTGAACATCATTAACAATTCACTCTTTAAGACTTTTTACACCTTTAAAACTTCATTCTTAAACCTTAATATTTCAACATCTTACTCTATATTTAAAACCATATACCTAACACAACTTTAACTACAATTTAAATCTTCAGGCATTAGAGTTTTTTTTGTACTTTAGCACTTAAAAACAATAACACAATAAAAAAATATTTAAAAAGTAGCACAGTTTAGAGAGTTGCACATGACATCTACGACTCTCTTCAAAGTTAAAAATAGGTTGACACAATTTACAATAAAGAGAAATGAGATAAGAGAGAGAGAAAAACAAGGAAAAAAAAAGAAAAAAGTCTTTGAAGACATATCAAAACTTCAATAATGACACCACCAGTACCAATGAAAAAATATCGATGAGATGAATTCAACAACACCAAGGACGGTCACAAAGGGTGATCGAAGTTGGCCACACAAGCCGTCCAAATGTGTCAAGCCTCATTTGTCTTCAAACGGATCGAATGGCACACTATAGATATTGTTTGTTACCTTCTTTAATGTCATTTGATTCGTCTCGTTGAGATCTGTTCAATAGTACCAGTGGTGTTGTCACCGGAGCTTTAGTATGCCTTTGGGATCTTTATATATTTTTTTTTTTACTCTTTATGTCTTCTCTCTCTTCACAAATTACAAGGAGGATAGAGGAGAGATGAGAGAGAGAGAAACAAGGAAGGAAGGAAAGAAAAAAACTCTAGAGGCACACCAAAGCTCTGATAATAATACCACTTGCACCGTTGAAAAGATCTCGATAAGATGAATCCAACGACATAAAGAAAGGTCATCAATGGTGACCAAAGTGTGCCACACGAACCATCCGAAGGCAGATGAGCCCCGACATATTTAGACGGCTCGTGTGACCCACTCTGGTCACCATTTGTGACCTTCCTTGGTGTCATTGGATTCATCTCGTTGATATCTTTTTAACGATAACAGTGGTGTTGTTATCGGAATTTCAGTATGTTTTCAAGGTTTTTTCTTTTTTTTATTTCCTTATTTATCTCTCTCTTCTCTCTTTATTATAAATTGTGTTAGTCTATTTTTAATTTTGTAAAGAGTCACATATGACACTTGCGACTCACGAGTCGCAGATGTCATCTACTACTCTCTAAACTGTACTATTTTTCTAAATATTTTTGTATTATGTTATTTTATCCATATTTTTTAAACTTCTAAAAAAAAAAAAACTCTTAATTAGTTATTACTCTTTGCTTTGGTTTTTTTGTTAACGGTGAATTCTTTTGTGTATTCTCTCCTTTATTTGCTTTTGGTTATGTGTGCCAAAGCTGTATGTTCTGACGTCTGTGACATTCTCCTCAATGCAGGGAAATTTATTAAATTCAATCAGGTAAAGATTTTATCCATGGATAACTGGTACTGGCAGTAGATATCTAACCTAAATTGGCAGTAGGAGTGGTTGATTGGGAGGACTGTGATGACCTCGATATTGCAGATTGTTTAGTGGCTAGAGAATGTAGTTTAAAATTACCAGAATAACTATAACATAAATGCTGGGTTCAGGCGGTTTCATGAAAAGATTTGTGCTTCTGAATTAATGACTTTACAGTTATGATACAGAATCTGGTAGTGGAATACTAGTATTATTTCATCATGGAAAATCCTGTGTGGATGTGTGTGTGTGTGTTGGATTGAAAGAGGCATATTTGGTTACTGAAAGCATTGGTAATTGCAAGTAACATTTTGCTTTTGTTGATCTTTGCAGGATCACACAATAGGACAAATGGATATGAAGTTTGAGAAAAAGGCAAATGTTGGAGGTCTAGCCTCTACTTCGCTACTATTAGCTAGGTTCTCTCTTCGCAGATGTTGTTATATATATGGCACAGCCTGCTTCTAAATAATCTTGTCCTAGCAGGCTGGTCTGAACTATTCGAAGTCCGAGGGAATTTAAAACTCTAGTCGTTATGTTCTATTGCATCCTTTACTTCTTAATTTGTAGAACGTTAACACTATATATCCAGCTCTGTTGTTCCTTTGCTGCAGAAAAGATTAACTAGTGTCTTCTGCTAATGGTGAAAATGGCTTTCAGCTTCTGCCAAAATGAAGCTCTGGGCTCACCTCTTGTTAAATGAGCTGTAGAGAATATTGAACCTAGTTTTTCTTCGTAGTGAATCTTATTCCTGTGCAAGCGCGCGGGCATATAGATTCCCTCTTTGGCTAACTAGTTGGTTTCTATATGCATGCAGTCAGGGAGGAAACTAGGATTTAAATAAGAGGGGCAAAGAAAACTTTTCCAAGAAATATGGGGGAAAATGTCAAGGGAAAGGGGGTAAATTTGAACTACTAAATCTAACAAGTGATAAAATGGATATTTTGGAAATTTTGAGGGCTCTCTTCCATTTCTTTGATCGACTTCCAAGTCAATATAGCCCAGGATTTGGGGAGCCTAGTCCGAACGAGTATATTTTTTCACTACCGAGGGTTGTGATTAAGAGGTTGTTTGAAAATCTGATTGGAGTTGTTTTTTATTTTAAAATATATAAAAATAATATATATTTTTTATATTTTAAAAATTATTTTTAATATTAGTATATTAAAATAATTTAAAAATATTAAAAATATATTAATTTAAAAAAAATATTTAAACTTTTAAAAACACTTTTAAAATACAAAACGCAATTTGAAACACTACCTAAACCGTTCATTCTACAGCTAAGTGCCCCGAAAGAGCTTCTTGTTGTCAAAATTAGTTTTTAATAGGAATTGAATATGTAACCTCTCTATTGTTTATGTTAGGAAGAGCCTTAACTAATTAGTCTTAGTTATGGCCTTGCATGATTAATGATTTAATTACTAATGACTTTCCGTTATAATAATATAAAAAAATTAACCTTCGTAATTTTTTTCTTTTTTTTATACCAAATAATAGAAGCTAAACAAGTTTTCGATGTAATTTGATTTCATTTAAGTACCCTGCATGTACAAATATTCTCAATTGCTTGCCCATCCATGTCCATTAATATTTTCATTATATCAAAAATCATATTTTTTGCAATAAAAGCTATCGTTTTGAAGAGAATTTAATGATTTTTTTTATAAAGTTATTATAATTCTTTGTTTTTTTTTTTATTAACGTGGGTGTCAATGCCAGCTTTGACGCACCTCGACTAATCTTACAGACTCTGAAGTTAACGACCATGTAAGCCTCCGGTGGCCATCATATATATTAACAACCACATGGCTCGAACCTGAGATTACAGGGAGAACAAATCTCTTAAGCTCAAACTTTTACCACTCAACCATCTATTAAATGATTAAGTTATCCTATTTCTTTAGTTCTTGCATAGATGACTTGCACTCTGATTTCGCTTAATAACAATATAAACACAATACTAGAAACGTGATCGATGTGATTTTCAAATCTTCAATTTTTAATTATACTATATACTATTTATTTTTTTTTTCATCATGCAATCTCGTAATTATTTGTTAGAAAATGCTGGTGAATTACGATTGTGCAGTGAATTACATAATGGGCATCGATCAGTTGTGATTTTCAGTATTATTCTCTTTATGATGATTATGTATAATAACAACGACTTTATCATGATGGACGAAGAGTTTAAAAAAAGTATTTAGTAATTAAATGTCCAGTCGAAAAAACAAATCATCAGATTATTTATTGATTTATTAGAACATATTTAAAAATAATTTTAAAATTAGCGTT
>Ga0307518_10002446_pt1 | contig 13562 bp, 12 predicted proteins | sample 25_EM_MG_FD_203889 | JGI IMG/M metagenome (GOLD analysis project Ga0307518, IMG submission 203889) | Populus trichocarpa ectomycorrhiza microbial communities from riparian zone in the Pacific Northwest, United States - 25_EM | ecosystem: Host-associated > Plants > Roots > Unclassified | place...
CACGGAGCGGTGCGTCGGCTCGCCGACGAGGTCGCCGCGATGCCATCGCCCGCGGAGGTCGCCAAGCGGCTTCCCGAATTCGCCGGCTGAGAACTGCCCCGAATGTCATGAAAGGGTCGTTCAGGACGAAAAACGTCCTGAACGACCCTTTCATGACACTTGTCAGGCGCGGGAGACGAGTTCCTTGAGCAGGGTGCCCATGCGCGTCGCGGACTGACGCCCCGCTTCCAGGACCTCTTCGTGGTTCAGCGGTTCCCCGGTCATCCCGGCCGCCAGGTTGGTCACCAGCGAAAGCCCGAACACCTCGACCCCGGCGGCGCGGGCGGCGATGGCCTCCAGCACCGTCGACATGCCGACGAGGTCGGCGCCGAGCGTCCGCAGCATGCGGATCTCCGCGGGCGTCTCGAAATGCGGCCCGGTGAGCCCCGCGTAGACGCCCTCCTCCAGCGAAGGGTCGATTTCGCGCGCGATGTCGCGCAGCCGCTTCGAGTAGAGATCCGTCAGGTCGACGAAGTTCGCGCCGACGATCGGCGAGCGCGCGGTGAGGTTCAGGTGGTCGGAGATCAGCACCGGCTGCCCGACGCGGAAGCCCTCGCGCAGGCCGCCCGCGGCGTTGGTCAGCAGCACCGTCCCGGCACCGGCCGCCGCGGCGGTGCGCACGTTGTGCACGACCGGGTCGATACCCTTGCCCTCGTAGAAATGCGTGCGGCCCAGCAGGATCAGCGCGCGCTTGTCGCCGACGCGGACCGACCGGACGGTTCCCCCGTGCCCGACCGCGCCGGGCGCGGCGAATCCGGGCAGCTCGCCCAGCGGGATCTCCGCCTCGGGCTCCCCGATGACGTCCGCCGCCGGGCGCCAGCCCGAACCGAGCACGACGGCGATGTCGTGCTTCTCGACGCCGGTGCGTTCGGCGATGGCGGCGGCCGCCGCGACCTCGTTCTCACTCATGCGACGAGCGTATCCGGACGGTGCGCGCGAGCAGGAACGCCACCAGCCCGAACGGGGACAGGAAGATCGTGAGCGCCAGGATCGGGCCGGTCACCAGCGGGTGGATCCGGTGCTCGCGGGATTCGAGGTACATCCAGCGCGCGATGAACAGGTCGAAGGCGATCAGGTGCGCCCAGATCGTGGCCGCCCCGTACGGCGAGCCGGTGAACGCGCTGAGCACGCCGAGATCCGGCCTGCTGACCGCCGTCCAGAGCTCGCCGAAATGCGCGATGGCGAGCACGAAGTACGGGATCAGCGGCAGCAGCGGCGTCCAGGGCGAGGCCATGATCCGGCGGGTCCACGACCAGCCCGGCAGGAAGATCATCAGCAGCCAGAACGGCGTCGCCAGCGGGAAGGTCCAGGTGAACAGGGTCTCGACGCTCATCGCAGCGAGGCCTCCGGCTCCCTGTCCTTCGCCGGCCGTCCGATCGCGATTAGCCCGCTAAAGGCGACGCCCGCGATGAGGAGGGCGAAGGCGGTGAGGGTCTGGCTGTCCGGCGCGACGATCGACTGGCCGCGCAGCGCCTGCCAGGTGAGCAACGCGAGCAGGCCCGCGTAGCCGACGCCGGCGATCACCACGAGCCGCAGCCGGAGGACGTCGTCGCGAAGCCGGGGGTAGCGCGCGGCCAGGACGCCGAGGACGAGCGCGAGCAGCGGAAGCGCCTGGAGGCCGTGCAGGCCGAGGAAATGCGGGATCCGCAGGTCGCCGCCGACCGTGCTCCAGCCGAGGATCGGCAGGCCGGGGCCGCCGTCGGGGAGGCCGACGGTATGCGCGCCGATCATCGCGGACTGGCCGGTCGCGTCGAGCAGGGCCTGCTGGTCCGGGGTGGGGCTGCTCATCAGCGTCGCCAGCGAGATCCCGATCATGCCGAGGAGCGCGCCGATCCGGGCCGCCCACGTCGTCGCGCGGTCGGGGAGCCGGGTGAACATGACGATGATCGTCAGGACCAGGTTGACCACCCAGAGCACGGCGATCATCCCGCCCATGACCTGGAAGATCGTGTTGTCCAGCGGCGTCGCGTTGTTGAAGTGGCTCGCGCGGACGCGGGCGGCCTGGAAGATCACGAGGGCGTACTCGGCCCCGAAGATCACGACGAGCACGTTCGCCAGCCAGCCCGCGGTCCGCCGGAACTTGGGCAGCAGGGAGACGAGCCAGCTCCAGGTGAAGAAGTACAGCATGGCGGAGACGGCGAATTTGAACGGTTTCGCCCAGAGCGGCGCGCCGTTCAGCGTCCGCTGGTCGATCAGCATCGCCAGCACGCACAGCACGGTGATCACGGCGAAGGCCTGGGCGAAGCGATACGAACCCCGGTGCCAGGTGCGGGTTCTCTCACGCAGATCGGTCAAGATGGTCATGGGTCCCTCCCAGAATGGATAGTCAAGCTCTCCGTTATGGGAAGCTAAACTATCCATCCTGAGAAGTCTTCAGGGATGACCCTGGAACCGTCCCCGAGATCGGAGAGCGCACGCGTGCGGATGGCCGAACTGAGCGAAAAAGCCGGGATCCCGGTCGCCACGATCAAGTACTACCTGCGGGAAGGGCTGCTCCCGCCGGGCGAGCGGACCAGCCCCAACCAGGCGAAGTACGACGACGGGCACGTGCAGCGGCTCAAGCTGATCAGGGCGCTGATGGACGTCGGCGGCCTTTCGCTCGCGACGGTCGGCGAAGTGCTCGCCGCGGTCGATGCCGGGGAGGCCAGCCCTCACCACGTCCTCGGCATCGCTCAGCAGGGCATCACGACCTCGAAGCGGGTCGTCGACGGCGAAGCCCGCGAATGGGCGCTCGCCACGGTCCGCGACCTCGCCGACCGGCGCGGCTGGCCGTGCAAGGGCGAGGACGACCTGGTCATCCAGGCCCTGGTCGGCGTCCTGTGCACGATCCGCGAGGTCGGGCACGGCTGGTATCTCGACAAGCTCGACGCCTACGCCGAGATCGCCGACCGGACCGCCGACCTGGACCTCGAAGGGATCGCCGGGATCGAGTCGCTGGAGCGGATCATCGAGATCGCCGTCGTGGAGACGGTTCTGGGCGACAGGCTGCTCTCGGTGCTGCGGAGGCTGGCGCAGCAGCGCGCGTCGAAGGCGTACTTCGCCGGGCTAGCCGTCGACGATGAACGACAACGCGACCGGCTCGAAGATCCCGGTCTTCGCTGAGTTCTCCTGCTCGATCGTCGAGGTCACCGACAGGATCCACAGATCCGTGCCGCCGCCGAACAGGTCCATGTACGTCGTCCGCGTGATGCTCTCGTTCACGGCGTCCCTGTTCCCGGCGGCGCGCTCCGTCGTCCGGTACGTGTACCGCTGGCTGTCGTCGCCCCGGCCGGGCACGGTGGTGGGCGCGCCGATGGGGGCGATCTCCGGATGCTGGCTCCTCAGCCAGCCGAAGTAGGCGGGCGGCTGGCTCTCGGCCAGGAAACCGGTGAGCCGCTCGACCCGGATGGCCTGGCGGCCGTCGGGCGAGACGTACTGGACCACCGTGCTCGGCACACCCCTGGTGACATGCGGGGCGACGAACTTCTGCCAGCCCTCCGGGACACCGAGGCTGAACCGGCCGCCCTTGAGCCCGTTCACCGTGCTGGCGTCACCCTGCTGTGTGATCAGCTTCGGCGGCGGCTGGGTGACGATCGTGTCGCCTTGCTGCAGCTTCTCCGGTGGCCGCAGATCCTGCCCGCCGACCGCCCTGGCCAGCACGAACCCGCCGCCCGCGGCCAGCAGGAAGAGGACGACCGACGCGAGCGCCAGCACCACGGTGCCCACCGTCGACCGGCCGGGCCGTCGAGGCGGCGGTGGCGTGACGGTCGGCATCGGCGCGAGCTCGACGGGAGGCGCCGGCGCGGGCTGGTTCAGGAACGGCAGCGGACCGGGGTCGGCGGCGAGTTCGGAACTCGTGCCCTCGCCCGGCTTTTCCGGCACGACCGGCTTGATCACCTGGGTGTCGGTCGCGTCCAGGTGCGCGGTGGTCTTCTTGCCGTCGGGCGTGTGGAACAGCTCGGCGGGGAAGAGGTCGATGAGCGTCTTGGCCTGCAACGGATACAGGCGGCGCCGCACCTCGCGCAGGGTGATCCGCTTCGACGGCTCCTTCTTCATGAGCGCGCCGATCACGTCGGCCAGCGGACCGGGACCGGGCTTCGGCACCTTCCCGTTGACGACCTTGCCGACCGTTTCGAGCGGGTCGCCGTCGGCGTCGTACGGCGGCGAGCCCTCGATGGCGGCGAACAGCGTCGCGCCGAGACCCCACAGATCGGCGGCGGGGACGACGGCGCCGCCGGAAGCGACTTCGGGCGCGATGTAGGCGGGCGAGCCCAGCATCATCCCGGTGCGGGTCATGGTGGCTTCGGAGACGTTGCGCGCGATGCCGAAGTCCGTGAGCTTGATCCGGCCGTCGCCCGCGACGAGGACGTTCCCCGGTTTGACGTCACGGTGGGTGATCCCGGCGGCGTGCGCGGCTTCGAGCGCGGACGCCACCGCGATGCCGACCGCCGCGGCCTGTTCGACCGTCAGCGGCCCGTGGTCGCGCAGGATATGCGCGAGGCTGCGCGACGGCAGCAGCTCCATCACCACGAACGGTTCGTCGTTCTCGCGGGCGACGTCGTGCAGGATGATCACGTTCGGGTGGCTCAGGACGGCGATCGCGCGGGCTTCGCGCAGGGTCCGTTCGCGCAGTTCGTCGGCCTGCGACGCCGGGACGCCGGGCGGGAGGCGGACCTCTTTGACCGCGACGGGGCGGTGCAGGAACTCGTCGTAGGCCGACCAGACCGTGCCCATCGACCCTGATCCGATGACCGAGCGCAACCGATATCGCCCGGCGACTACACGCTTCTCGTCGCCGGGACTCTCGCTGGGCTCGGTGGTGTCGGACGGCACGGCCCAATTGTGTCGTATGCCCGCGTGGCGGACCCATGCGCCGTGCCCTGCCGGAGTGAACGGGCCGCCCGGCGCGGCCCCCTAATCACCCCCTAGGCGCGACTAGCGTCACAGGTGGTGCCACTTGTCGGCCGTTAGCATCGATGGCTATGACGGAAGTGGCCGAGACGGAGTCAGTGCCGACCCCAGGCGAGCCCGACGCGCCCGAGGAGTTGAAGCTCGCGGCGGAGTTCCCGGAAGCGAGCCGGGAACAGTGGCGGGAGCTGGTCGCCGGCGTGCTGCGCAAGAGCGGCGCCATCGACGAGTCCTTCGACGGCCTGCCCGAAAGCAAGCTGGTCACGCGGACGTATGACGGCCTGGAGATCCAGCCGCTCTACACCGCCGAAGACACGGTCGAGGGGACAGGTTTCCCCGGTCTTCCGCCGTTCGTGCGAAGCGCCCGGCCCGAGGGCGCGGTGACGACCGGCTGGGACATCCGTGCCCGGTACGCGCGCCGCGACGCCAAGGCCACGAACACCGCGATCCTCGCCGACCTCGAAGGCGGTGTCAGCTCGATCTGGCTGCGCGCCGGTGCGACCGGGATTCCCGTCGCCGATCTGGGCGACGCGCTGAACGAGGTGTACGTCGATCTCGCCCCCGTCGCGCTCGACGCGGGCGAAGAGTACGAAGCCGCCGCGAACGAGTTGTTCACCATCTTCGCCGAGCGCGAGATCCCGGCGAGCGCCGTCACCGCGACCCTGGGCGCCGACCCGATCGGCTTGACCGCGCGCACCGGCACGGCGCATCCGCTCGCCCCCACCGCGGAATTGGCCGCGCGCGTCGCCACCAGTCACCCGAAGGTGCGGACGATCGTCGCCGACGGCCTCCCGTTCCACGAGGCGGGTGGCTCGGACGCGCAGGAGCTCGGCGCGGCCATCGCCGCGGGCGTCGCGTATCTGCGGGCGCTCACCGAAGCGGGGCTGGACGTCGACACCGCCGCCGCTCAGCTCGAATTCCGGCTCGCCGCCACGGCCGACCAGTTCCTCACGATCGCCAAGTTCCGCGCCGCGCGGCGGCTGTGGGCCCGCGTCACCGAGGTCGCTGGGGCCTCGGCCGGCAAGGGGACGGGTATGCGGCAGCACGCCGTCACCTCGCCCGCGATGCTGACCCAGCGCGACCCGTGGGTGAACATGCTGCGGACCACGCTCGCCTGTTTCGGCGCGGGGGTCGGCGGCGCGGACACGATCACCGTGCTCCCGTTCGACGCCGCGATCGGCCAGCCGGACGCGTTCTCCGCGCGGATCGCGCGCAACACGCACGCGGTCCTGCTGGAGGAGTCCAAACTGGCCGGTGTCATCGACCCGGCGGGCGGCTCCTGGTACGTCGAGAACCTCACCGACGAGCTGGCCAAGGCCGCGTGGCGCGAGTTCACCGCCATCGAGGCGGCGGGCGGGATCGAGGCGGAACTGGCGTCCGGTGCGCTCGCCGCACGGCTCGCCGAGACCTGGGAAAAGCGTTCGAAGCGGCTCGCGACCCGGCGTGATCCCATCACCGGCGTCAGCGAATTCCCCAACCTGACGGAGAAGGCGGTCGTCCGCGACCCTCTCGGCGACCTGCCGGGCGGCGGACTGCCGCGCCACCGGTACGCCGAGGCCTTCGAGGCGCTGCGAGACCGGGCGGACGCGCATCCCAGCCGTCCTCGCGTCTTCCTCGCCACGCTCGGCCCGGTCGCGGCGCACACCGCGCGGGCGAGTTTCGCGGCTAACCTGTTCCAGGCGGGCGGGATCGAGGCGGTGAATCCCGGCGCGCCCGAAGATGTCATCGCGGAATTCCGGGCCAGCGGAACGAAGATCGCCTGTATCTGCGGAAGCAACACTTCCTACGCCGAAGAAGCCGACAGCGTCGCGAAGGCGTTGAAGGAAGCGGGCGCCACGTCGGTGCTGCTCGCCGGGAAACCCGGCGACCACCCGGACGTCACGGGCTACCTCTTCACGGGCTGCGACGCCCTGGAAATCCTGACCGGCACGTTGAACGAGCTCGGAGTGCAGTGATGACCATCCCGAACTTCGCCGGAATCGACCTTGGCAGTCCCGAGCCGGGCGACCGTCCTCAGTGGACCGAAGCACTGCACGCCGCCACCGGCAAGGGCCCCGACGCGCTCGCGTGGGAGACGCCGGAGGGCATCGGCGTCAAACCGGTGTACACCGCCGACGATCTGTCCGGAGTGGACTTCCTCGGCACGTATCCCGGTGTCGCGCCGTATCTGCGCGGCCCGTACCCGACGATGTACGTCAACCAGCCGTGGACCATCCGCCAGTACGCGGGTTTCTCCACGGCCGAGGAGTCGAACGCCTTCTACCGCCGCAATCTCGCCGCCGGGCAGAAGGGCCTTTCGGTCGCCTTCGACCTCGCGACACACCGCGGTTACGACTCCGATCACCCGCGTGTCGCCGGTGACGTCGGCATGGCGGGCGTCGCGATCGACTCGATCTACGACATGCGCCAGCTTTTCGACGGCATCCCGCTCGACAAGATGAGCGTTTCGATGACCATGAACGGCGCCGTCCTGCCGGTGCTCGCGCTCTACGTCGTCGCGGCCGAGGAACAGGGTGTCACGCCGGACAAACTGGCCGGGACCATCCAGAACGACATCCTCAAGGAGTTCATGGTCCGCAACACCTACATCTACCCGCCGCAGCCGTCGATGCGGATCATTTCGGACATCTTCTCGTTCACCTCGCGGAACATGCCGAAGTACAACTCGATCTCCATCTCCGGCTACCACATGCAGGAAGCCGGGGCGACCGCCGACCTGGAGCTGGCGTACACGCTCGCGGACGGCGTCGAGTACATCCGCGCCGGGGTCGAAGCCGGGCTGGACGTCGACAAGTTCGCGCCGCGCCTGTCCTTCTTCTGGGCGATCGGGATGAACTTCTTCATGGAGGTCGCGAAACTCCGCGCGGCACGGCTCCTCTGGGCGAAACTGGTGAAGGGCTTCGAACCGAAGAGTTCCAAGTCTCTTTCGCTGAGGACGCATTCGCAGACGTCGGGCTGGTCGCTGACCGCGCAGGACGTCTACAACAACGTCGTCCGCACCTGCGTCGAGGCGATGGCGGCGACGCAGGGCCACACGCAGTCGTTGCACACCAACGCCCTCGACGAGGCCCTCGCGCTGCCGACCGACTTCTCCGCCCGTATCGCGCGGAACACGCAGTTGTTGCTGCAGCAGGAATCCGGCACCACACGCGTCATCGACCCGTGGGGTGGGAGCGCGTTCGTCGAGAAGCTCACGTACGACCTCGCGCGCAAGGCGTGGGGTCACATCACCGAGGTCGAGCAGGCGGGCGGGATGGCGAAGGCGATCGACGCCGGCATCCCCAAGCTGCGCATCGAAGAGGCCGCCGCGCGGACCCAGGCGCGGATCGACTCCGGCCGCCAGCCCGTGATCGGCGTGAACAAGTACCAGGTCACCGACGACGAGCAGATCGACGTGCTCAAGGTCGACAACGCGGGCGTGCGTGCCCAGCAGCTGGAGAAACTGCGGCGGCTGCGCGAAGAACGCGACGAGGACGCCACACAGCACGCGCTCCGGCGGCTCACCGCGGGCGCCGAGTCCGACGGGAACCTGCTCGCGCTGGCCATCGACGCCGCGAGGGCGAAGGCCACCGTCGGCGAGATCTCCGACTCGCTGGAGAAGATCTGGGGGCGGCACTCCGGCCAGATTCGTACCATCTCCGGTGTGTACCGCGAGGAGGTCGGCAAGACCGAGAACGTCGAGCAGGCGCGCGAACTGGTCGAGAAGTTCGCCGAGGAGGAAGGCCGCCGTCCCCGGATCCTGGTCGCGAAAATGGGCCAGGACGGCCACGACCGCGGCCAGAAGGTTATCGCGACCGGCTTCGCCGACATCGGTTTCGACGTCGATGTCGGCCCGCTGTTCTCCACGCCGGGCGAGGTCGCGCGGCAGGCGATCGAGGCGGACGTGCACGTGATCGGCGTTTCGTCGCTGGCCGCCGGGCACCTCTCGCTGGTGCCCGCGCTGCGCGCCGAACTCGCCGAGCAGGGCCGCGAGGACATCATCGTCGTGGTCGGCGGCGTCATCCCGCCGCAGGATTACGAGGAGCTGCGCGCGGCGGGCGCGGCGGCGATCTTCGGCCCCGGCACGGTCATCGCCGAAGCGGCGATCGACCTCATCGGACAGCTGACCGCCCAGGAGTCCTGAACCTTGCCTCGCAAGATCGACGTCGGGGCGCTGGCCAAAGGCGTCCTCGCGGGTGACCGCGGCCTGCTGTCGCGGGCGATCACGCTCGTCGAGTCCAACCGGGACGATCACCGGGCGCAGGCGCAGGAGCTGCTGGTCGAGCTGCTCCCGCACGCGGGCGGCGCGCGGCGCGTCGGCATCACCGGCGTCCCCGGTGTCGGCAAATCGACCTTCATCGACCAGCTCGGCACGGATCTGACCGAGGCCGGGCACAAGGTCGCCGTACTGGCCGTGGACCCGTCGTCGACGCGGACCGGTGGCTCGATCCTGGGCGACAAGACCCGGATGGCGCGGCTCGCGGTGGACCCGAAGGCGTTCATCCGCCCTTCGCCGACTTCGGGCACGCTCGGCGGCGTCGCGCGGGCGACCCGCGAGACGATCGTGCTGATGGAAGCGGCCGGGTACGACATCGTGCTGGTCGAGACCGTCGGCGTCGGGCAGTCCGAGGTGACCGTGGCGAACATGGTCGACTGCTTCCTGTTCCTGACCCTGGCCCGCACCGGGGACCAGCTGCAGGGCATCAAGAAGGGCGTCCTCGAACTGGCGGACGTCATCGCGGTCAACAAAGCCGACGGCGACCACGAACGCGACGCGAAACGCGCGGCGCGCGAACTGGCAGGCGCGCTGCGGATGATCTACGGCAAGGACGCCGAGTGGACGCCCCCGGTGCTGACCTGCAGCGCGCTCACCGACGTCGGGCTCGACGAGGTCTGGGCCGAAATCGGCCGCCACCGTGACGTTTTGACCGCTTCGGGTGAACTGGACGGACGGCGACGGCGCCAGCAGGTGGAGTGGACCTGGGCGATGGTCCGCGAACAGCTGCTCGGACGGCTCGCCGCGCATCCGGACGTGCGAGCGGTCGTTCCGGACGTCGAACGGGCGGTCCGGGACGGTGAGCTGACCCCGACGCTGGCCGCCCAACGGATTCTGGAGGCGTTCTCCGGTCCTCCGCGTGGCGGCTGACGCGGGAACCCGGCAGAGTGCAGAATCGGACTCGCGCTACGCCGTCGAAAGGGAGTCATGCCGAAAAGGTCTCGTCTCGGGCAGCTGGCCGGGCTGGTCGCCGCCGGGCTGGTCGTCTGCGCGCCCGTCGCGCAGGCAGTTGAGATCCAGGCGCCCGCGCCGGTGATCATGCAGGCAGCGGCGGCGCACGAAGCGCTCGAGCAGGCGCCTCCGGGGCCGGTGCTCGACCCCGCCGAGACCGACAAGGCCAACAGCCAGGAGACCAAGAACAAGGTCATCGCAGGTATCGCCGCGGCCATCCTGCTCGGCTTGGTGATCCTCGGGCGGCGCTCCCGTTCCAAGAAGAAGAAGTCCTGAACCGCTACCCGTAAGTAGAAGGACTCTCCGCTTAGCCCGGGCCGAACTCTCGCAGCCGTTCATCGCAGATCCACTACCGGCCATCTCCGGCTCGATCACTCGACGAGCGGCTTGTCATCTGCATGGTGCACGATCTATCGCAAATGCGTATCACAGATCGAACGGCACCCAGCGTGCCTTCAGCGACCACTCGTACGGTGGTAGACGAAGGTGACTGTGTTGCGGGAGGAGGTGCGGCGTGACGGTGCTCGATTCACGTCCGGACATTCCAGGCGACCCCGAGGGTCGCGTCGTTGCCCCTATAGAGGCGCCCACCGCGCTGATCTCCGAGGCCGGCGTCAGCATGGCACCTGTGCATGATCTGGGTGCCGGGCGTGGCCCCTTCTGGCTCGACGACTGGCTCCGCGCGAACGCCACCGACGTCGTCGCGTGGCGTCGTCGCATCCACGCGCACCCGGAGCTCTCCCGCCACGAGTTCGCCACGACCGAAATGGTCATGTCCCTGCTCCGCTCGGTGGGGCTCAAGCCATGGGTGCTGCCCTCGGGCACCGGCGTGGTCTGCGACATCGGAAGCGGCGACCGCTGCGTCGCGCTGCGCGCCGACATGGACGCCCTGCCGCTGACCGAGGCCACCGGGCTCCCGTACGCCTCCAAGACCGACGGCGCCGCGCATATGTGCGGGCACGACGCGCACACCGCGATCCTCCTGGGCGCCGCCCGGGCGCTGGCGGGCGCGCCGGAACTGCCGGGCCGCGTCCGGCTGATCTTCCAGCCCGCCGAGGAGGTCATGCCCGGCGGCGCGCTGGACATGATCGCGGCCGGCGCGATGGAGGGCGTCGAGCGGATCTACGGGCTGCACTGCGACCCGCGGCTCGAGGTCGGCAAGGTCGGGCTGCGCGTCGGCGCGCTGACCTCCGCCGCCGACCTCATCGAGCTGCGGCTCACCTCGCCCGGCGGGCATACCTCGCGGCCGCATCTGACCGCGGACCTGGTGCACGCGCTCGGCACCGTGATCACGTCGCTGCCCGCGGTCCTTTCGCGGCGGGTCGACCCGCGATCCGGGACCGTGCTGGTCTGGGGCGCGGTGCACGCCGGGCAGGCCGCCAACGCCGTCCCGCAGGACGGGGTGCTGCGCGGCACGCTGCGCACCGCGGACCACGAGGTCTGGACGATGCTGGAGCCGCTCGTCGCGGCTTCGGTGGAGTCGCTGCTCGCGCCGACCGGGGTCGGGTTCTCCCTCGACTACCGCCGCGGCGTGCCGCCGGTCGTCTCCGATCCGGAGTCGCACGCCCTGATGCGGGCCGGGGTCGAGGCCGCGCTGGGCGAGACCGCCGTGGCCGGGACCGAACAGTCGTCCGGTGGCGAAGACTTCGGTTGGTACCTGGAGCACGTCCAGGGCGCCTTCGCGCGCCTCGGCGTTTGGTCCGGTGAAGGCCCGATGGCCGACATCCACCGCCCGACCTTCACCCTCGACGAGCGTTCGCTCCTGTGCGGTGTCCGCACCCTGGTCCACACCGCCCTGGCCACCCTGGCCTGAGTTACGCCTCCAATCACGCGAGTTACGGCTTCAATCACGCGAGTTACGTCCCTGTGCACGGGTGTTCGGTCCTATCGGACCCGAATACCCGTGCACAGAGTTGTCCACAGCCTGGGCGAGTTATCCACAGCCCGGGAAACGTGCCCTTCCCAAGCCTGATCCGGTCGCCGATTCTCGTAGACGTGATCAACTGGGGAGGACGTCATGGGGCGGTCTTGCGTAGCGAGGCCGACAAGATCTTGGGGCGGCGACCTGTCCTTGAAGGGCTGGCGTCAGGTGTGCTGGTTCAGCCGTGGCGAGGCGTGATCGTCCACGCGGCAGATCTGCTCAAGCTGCCGACCCTGGCGCAGGCGGCACTGCTTTCCGTCGGTCGGCCCGCAGTGCTTTCCGGCGCCACTTCTCTTGCCCTGCATGGGATTTCAGCCGTAGATGGCACCACGGTTCACCTGACCGTCCCTTACTCGAGACGAGTCCAGTCGAGGTCTGGGCTGGTGGTGCACAGGGCGGAATTTCACCCGTCCGATATCGTCGAACTGGACGAACTTCCCGTGTTCTCGTTGGACCGTGCCCTGTCCGACCACCTCTGCGACGGCGACAAGCGCACAGCGTTCGCCGCGCTCGAAGAGGCGCTGCACAACCTCGCGCCGGACCACCGGGGAGTCCTGCGCGCCAACGTCCGGGATCGCATCCTCGACCGCCGCGACCGACGAGGTATCCACAGGGCGCAGATGCTGCTCGCGCTCGCTACGGGCGAGGCCGAATCGCCGTCGGAGAGCATTCTTCGCTTGATCGTCGTGGAGGCCGGGATGCCGGTCCCGGTCGCCCAGTACGAGGTCGCCACCATCGACGGACGGAAGCTGTATGTCCTCGATCTCGCGTGGCCTGAGCTGCGTATCGCCCTGGAGTACGACGGCTACGCCGCTCACGAGGGCAGGCAGGACTACGACGCGGAGCGGGACGCGCGGATGGCGGCGCGCGGATGGATCACCATCCGGGCGACAGCGGCCGATCTGCGGGATCCGCGCCGGTTGCTGGCGGCGTTGCGGGGAGCGTTCGAGCGTCGTACGGCGCGACTCGCGTGATTGGAGACGTGACTCGCGTGATTGAAGGTGCGATTCGCGTGATTGGGGGCGTAACTCGCGGGTCAGCCGGAGATGCCCTGGCAGGGGCGGGTGCGGAGCGCGTCGACGTAGTCGGCGGGGGCGCCGGCGGCCTCGGCCGCGTCGGCCAGCACGCCGAGGTAGCGCGCGGACGGGAGGCCGCCCTCGTAGGCGTCCAGGACGTACAGCCACGCCAGCACCGAGCCGTCCATGGTCTGCACGCGGAGCCGGATCTTGGAGTGGATGCCCAGCTCGCCGCCTTCCCAGCGGTCGAGGTTGGGCTCGTCCAGGGAGGTGACGTCGTACAACACCACGAAGACCCGGGAGGCCGGGTCTTCGACGATGGTCGCCAGCGCGCCTTCCCAGCCGAGGTCCTCGCCGCCGAAGGTCAGCCGCCAGCCCTCCAGCCAGCCGGTGCCGGCCATGGGCGAGTGAGGAGCACGCTCCAACATCTGGGAGGGCTCCATATTGGATCCATACGCGGCATACAACGGCACGGCCACAGCCTAGCGACCTA
>Ga0307518_10002447_pt1 | contig 13561 bp, 8 predicted proteins | sample 25_EM_MG_FD_203889 | JGI IMG/M metagenome (GOLD analysis project Ga0307518, IMG submission 203889) | Populus trichocarpa ectomycorrhiza microbial communities from riparian zone in the Pacific Northwest, United States - 25_EM | ecosystem: Host-associated > Plants > Roots > Unclassified | place...
AGGTTAAAGGGGGTAAAAAAAAAAAAAAAAAAGAAGGATGGGATCATACATCCTGTACCGTGGTACCAGTCATCATTTTTACACAATTAACATTTTGCAGACAGAAAAGATGTACTCAGCCTCCATTATCCTCGTAACCCACAAGCAAAAGGGCCCCATCAAATTATCACAAAAGAAGGAAATTCTAAGATGTATGGTGATGATCCACTACTTTCTTTGCAATGATAAATTAAACATAGGTCGTGTATATGTTACTCACTTCCCAAGTTTAGTGAACCATCCTTCATGAGCTTCATGCTTAGACTGTTAAATCTCCCTCTAGAGTAATGACGGGAAGCTTTCCTCCAATCTGTCCCAGTTTTCATCATAGCAACAAATTCATCATAGCTGATTCTTCCATCCTGCATTCACAAGACATTGATGTCAGACTGAAATCTGCTGAATCAAAATTTGCATATAATGTTAAATATAGTATTAGCCCTTCACCTTGTCAGTGTCTACTTCTTGGAAGATGTCATTTGCCACATCTGTACAATCATCTGCTCCATCTTCCATCAAGGCATCCCGGAGCTCATCTGGTTCAATGTAACCATTGCCATCCTTGTCGAAGTAGGAGAATGCCTTGTGAATATGCTCATCATTGGCCATCCTTTGGAGATGAAGGGAAACGGCAACAAACTCCCCATAGTCTAGTTTACCCTTCTCATTAGTATCTACCTGTTGGCAAACAAGTAATCCATTCAAATCCAAAAGAAACTAATACAAAACTAGATATAAAACTTTCCTTAAAACTGTTTGCTCAACAAAAGGATAGAGGATGGATGAGTAAGGAGGAATGGGCTAGGGACAGATGAGATGCTCAACTCATATCTTTAGGTGGGATCAATTGAATTCAATCCTTACCTTGATTTCGACATTATTCAACTCATCCAAACAGAAAGGATAGGGAGAAAAGCCAGGAAGTAGATGAGTTTTCTTCTATGATAGTAGTCATCTAAATTTTTGTATCTTGTCCATCAAACCAACTAAGAAATGAGGGGAGGAGAGAGAGTGCTTTTCATCCTTTCTCATCTTCATCTATTCTTACTCTATTTTCTGTGCTCCCAGCCATTTACAATGTTAATGCATTATGATAATGCCTCTAAGAAGATTATTGCCTTTATGAAGATTAAACTTTTGAAGGAATAAACAATATCATGCATGCATGTGCAGCATGTGAAAACTCTTATATTCTTCAACGAACCACATGTAAACTCATATTCTTCATTAATCAGATATGCTCCACTTTCAACCTTGACCTTTAAAATGTTCCGATAAAACCTCAAAAGTTTTCACATCTGTTTTGATGTCTCCTTTGTTAGTTTTTTCTCGTATTCAGCTAAGAGAAATCAAGAGGTCAAAGCTTGTTAATTTTCTTTCATCTGTCTTCTTTTCCTTCGCATGAAATACTTCAACTTTTTAATTGGAATGTGAAAAATGATTTTTTTTAAAAAAAAAAAGAGGGAATCTGTAAACCAACTGCCTTCCCCACCCCCTTCCAGAACATATCTGTGCCTACTTGTAAAGGTAATTGATAGTAAAACTCTGAACAGCACCTTCATCACTACCAAACCCCATGAGACAGTCAGAAATCAAGACAAAACAAGCCTCGTTCACTAACCACTCTCTCAACTCCTAGGAACCAATCCAGCAAAAGAATCTCTTCAACCCATTCACCACAACTCAGCCTGATGAAAAGATAAGAAACTGAAGCCAACTACAATAACTGACTTAGAAACAGCACATCACAGAGGGATTAGATGTAGCAAGGTAAGGTGGAGACAGTGTTAAGAAAAAACCAAGGGAGTGAAGAAAAGAGGAGTTCAAAAGCGAATTTATGAGAGGATGTGTGCATGGGTTGAGATCAAACATGCAGTGTCATGGAAGAGATCACATTAGTGGAATCAAAGGATGCAGACAGATGCATATAATTCTAGCTTGAAAAGACTCAGAAGTTGCACATACACATAACGATTTTAAAGACAGGGATAAAAGTAAATGATTCAGATAAAAGTTGCACATACACATAACGAGTTCAAACTGAAATCTGCTCTAAGCTGTGAACTATCCCTGTAATTAATCCAGCTATTTTCCTTGCAGTAATTAAACTCCATTCGCTGGAACACCACAGTTTTTACTACCTCAGGACCATACCATTAAGTTCCAAGAGTGAGCATTCTACGCAGGAGCTTAAAGTCAATGTCTGATACAAATGTAGTTTTTGTCAAGTAGTCACCAGCTTCCCTTTTTTTTTTTTCTTTTGGGACCCCTTCGCATTCATGCTAGAGCCCAAACCTTCATTCTTCCAAATCAAGCAGGAATCCGGTTTATAAAATTTAAATAACCTTTCGTCAATGCAGTCATTGAAGAAATATCATCGAACATCCCATTTCCAGATTTTCCTCAAAGATGCAAATTATTTGTTTCAGGAAAGACAACTGGAACAGGTAAGGGGATAAACTACCTAAACAAAAGATTAGAACTAAAATTGTCTCTGGGACTACTGATTATGCTAATGTGTGACAGGTAACTAACTGGTCATATAACTTGACTTGATGTAGTCTCATGATGGGTATAATACCAATGCCTCTAGCATACTCTAGCAAAACACCTTCATCAGTGTCAAAGGTGCAACCCTCACTTAATAAGAAAATAATTGCGGATAAAAAAAAGGAACTCTGATATGTATTCATTGCAATTGTGCCACTGGTGCTGTTGTTGAAGGTGAAAACATGAAACAGGTATACTAAAGATACTGTTTGATTTTTTCAGCAGAGCGCAGACACTGTTTGATGAAACCTGAAACTGAGAAGCATAAAGTATACTCACAGCTTCAATAAGCATTTGAACTTCAGACTCTGCAAGCTGGGAACCAAAATTTCGAAGTCCAGTTTTCAATTCTTCAACTGAAACAATACCATCACCATCGGTGTCCATCTTCATGAACATTTCTTTGATGTCTTCAACTTCTTCAATGGATAAGAAATCAGCGATAACCTAGTAAAAGTGCCCAACTATTTATTTCTGGATGGGAAAAAATACTATCAGATGAAAATATAAAGATTGTAGAGGAACAATAAACTAACCCTGAGGGCTTTTCTTTTGAATCTGTTCATCATTGAAAACTGCTTAAGTCTTGACTTGACAACATCACCAAGAGGAACATTTGGAGCTTTCTTAGCATTTTGGAGCCAAGGATGCTCTATAAGTAGAAACATAAACATCAGGTGAAGACTAATCATAATAAATAAACATAAAACACAAACGTTCAAATGTGACAACTACTAAAATCACAATGCATGCATGCCATTAGACCAAACCCAGAAACTGGATGATCATAGTTTGTTCCTAGACAGAGTGCACAGCTAAAGGTTGCTGAAGTGGAATGTTAACTGGAGAGATGCTAAAACTTGTAGGCTTGAATGCAGCTATTATGTAAAATATATTACAACTAGAGAGGTGATCATGAGGTTCTAAATCAAGACATTATAACGCTGGTAAGCTAGATGAAACTCTAGTATAACCCATTATATCTTACATATGGTACATAGTTCTTCAAACTAGGATGCATCATCACATCCATAAAGCAACATAGCACCTTTTACATATTCATCTATCAAGTGTCAATTTTTTGTCCACATAACAAGATAACTTGTGAGTTAAGAGAGTTTTTTAAATGAGGTTTGAACTATAACTTTTTAGAGTTTTTGCCTACAAACCAAGATGTCCTGTGAGTAAGTTATAAGGGCTGTAGACAGGGTGAACTGCATTTTCTTCAATACCTTAGGTTCTTATGCCTCTTATCGGAATCCAAGTAAATGTTCTTCAGTGGACTTATTGCGTTTCTGCCACAATTCTAGGAATATTCACAGATGTAATGCTTCTTAATAAACAGGTAGAATCTTAATTAAAGAAACAAACAACCTAAAGAGCAAAATTGTAGCAAAGGCAGATGAGATTTGCAATCCTCATGCCGCCACACCACCACACACCCCAAAAGAAATAGATAGTAATAGATGATTCTAGCATGGTGAAACAAAATACATGTTCATATCCTGAGGTGGTATGCAAAATAGTATCATATATAAAATACCTATCACTTGTCTTGCAGTTAGTCGAAGCTTTGGGTCTGGCTCCAACATTTGCCTCACCAGACTCTTAGCACTTTCTGAAATATTTGGCCATGGGTCCCTTTTGAAATCTATAATCCCACGAAGAATGGCCTGTGCGACTCCTTGCTCAGACTCTGTATTGAGGCATTGAAAAAGTGGTTTAAGTTAAAATGAAAAACAAACCCACCTTTCAAGAAAAGCAGAACAAGAACATGAAAAAAGGAAAGCAATGGTAAAATAACAAAAAGAAGAAAGAAAAGCTGTTCGCATGCTCTGAGGACATCATACAAGGATGGAGAGGTGTTGCTTTGAACATGCTGCAGCCTCCCTCACCCCAACAACCAAAAAAACACATGCACACATAGTAATGACGAGAGAGGGGTGGGAACCAAGAGTATAATTACCAGCCCAAAATGGAGGAACACCGCACAACAAGATGTAGAGAATGACCCCTGCACTCCATATATCAATTTCTGGTCCATAGTTCCGCTTGAGCACTTCTGGAGCCATATAATAAGGGCTTCCAACAATTTCAGAGAACCTCTCACCTAGCAGTATTTAAAAATTAGGCAGTAGAAAACACCAGCATGATATAGTAACTAGATATACAAATAATCAAAATCGATGAAGCTTTAAGTGATCTACAGCCAGCAAGCGACAATTTATTGAAATAGCAGTTAGGCAGTAGAAACACCAGCATGATATAGTAACTAGATATACAAATAATCAAAATCGATGAAGCTTTAAGTGATCTACAGCCAGCAAGCGACAATTTATTGAAATAGCAGTTAGGCAGTAGAAACACCAGCATGATATCGTAACTAGATATACAAATAATCAAAATCGATGAAGCTTTAAGTGATCTACAGCCAGCAAGCGACAATTTATTGAAATAGCAGTTAGGCAGTAGAAACACCAGCATGATATAGTAACTAGATATACAAATAATCAAAATCGATGAAACTTTAAGTGATCTACAGCCAGCAAGTGACAATTTATTGAAATAGCAGTTAGGCAGTAGAAAACACCAGCATGATATAGTAACTAGATATACAAATAATCAAACTCGATGAAACTTTAAGTGATCTACAGCCAGCAAGTGACAATTTATTGAAATAGCAGTTAGGCAGTAGAAAACACCAGCATGATATAGTAACTAGATATACAAATAATCAAAATCGATGAAACTTTAAATGATCTACAGCCAGCAAGTGACAATTTATTGAAATAGCAGTTTTCTTCCTGAAAGCACCAAAAATATCCATGACAATCAAGATGCAAACATCAAGATCATATCTAAAACCTAACCATGACTAAACACGGTAAACATCCTACATGAGAACTCTAAAATAAACCGGTGCTTGAACAAAATAACATCCCATTCTTCTTATTTGAGCAACAATTATAGTGTCTTCAAAAAGGGCATGTAAAAATATTAGCAAGGCTTCTGATGCTAAATGTAGACTATAAAACAGAATATTACAAGGAATTTCCCGGCATTTCAAAGAATGATACTGTGATAATCTTATCATTTTAGTAACTAAGATTCCATCATTTTCACTAAAACTAGATCACCCTAGAAAGTAGGAACAAACTACATAGATTTTTCCGTTTTTGAGCCCCCATATTCCTGTTTCAATTCACAGCACCTTCTTCATATTCACCTAACGATTACAAAGGTACATTGCTTAATTATCCATGCATAAATCCCTACCACTTCATTTTATAATCATCAGTTAATCATAAATTAATTCCTCACCTGGCTTAAAGAAAATAGACAATCCAAAATCAATAGCTTTCAAAGGCGAATTCTCTTTCTTATTCGCAAACAAAAAATTCTCCGGCTTCAAATCCCTATGAATCACACCATGTTTATGACACAACTGAACAACTTCCACAATCGTTCTGGTAACCGCCGCAGCAGCTCTTTCAGTATAATGACCTCTAGCAACAATCCTATCAAACAACTCCCCTCCTTCACACAACTCCATAACCAAATGCACCGCATTATCATCCTCACACGCTTCTTTCAAGCTCACAATACTCGAATTCTTCGGCAAATGCTTCATAATCGCTACTTCTCGTCTCACATCTTCAATATCCACAGCAGTCCTCAACTTCCTCTTCGAAATACTCTTACACGCAAGTAACTCTCTCGAGTCTCTCTCTATACACAGATACGTTACGCCAAATTCTCCCCGACCTAGCTCACGATCTACCAAATACCGCTCCTCTATATTCTCCTTGGGGACGCCGGTGAGGACTCTGATTGGTTGCGGTGTCTTTTTAGCTGTGCTGTTTTTCTTTCCGTGATCTTGACCGGAGAAGCTCGATTTCACATCCTCTCTAGCTACGGCGGCCGGAGATCTGCAACAGTTCCCCATTTACAGCAATTTGTTTAGATCTTGTGAAAGAAAGTGTGACTTAGGGTTTCACTTTTTCTACATTATAGAAAGCGAAACCCTAGAGAGAGAAATTTGAAGCAAAGTTAGAGAGAGAAAGAGGAGAGGGAGTGGTGGTAGTGAGTGAGAGGAGTGGAGTGTGGCTTTTTCTGGTAGAGTTTTTTAGTCTTTTGAGAGTATTTTATTTATTTTATTTTATTTAATTTCTTAAGAGATAGAGTAATATTTCTTTTTTTAATCGGAGACTTTGGTTCTGTGACTTTTGTCGGCTAATCGGGTCGGAACGGGACGGTGGAGGAGGGAGAGAGGGGGGGAGGATGGGTGAGTTGTTCGGATTCGGAAAAATTTTTGTTTTAAAGTCCTTCAGGTTCTGTATATTTTTGTTGTCTTTACTCTTTTTTTGGTAAACTATGTTTTTGTTACTGTAGTTTAAAAAAAATATTGATGTTATATTATGATTTCAAAAAAAAATATTAATATAGATATTTGAATTAATTTATCCATATCTCAATTAATTTTATAAATTCTAAAATTAACATTCATATAATTTTCTATTACCCTCGAACAAAAATCTTTTAATTCTACCCACAGTAGCTAATGAAATCAATTGCTAATTTAATTTTTGAATATTGTTTTTTGGTTTCTTAAGGACAGCCTAAGTACTTCGTGATCCTATTGTTGAGATATTATTACAATTTAATTGTTATTTACGTTATTTATTTCTTAAATATGTTTGAAGTAAGGTTGATTAATAAATATGATTTATAATAAAAATAAATAGTACTTTATCGGTCAGTAACTTCAAATGTAATCTATCATTAAAAAAAAATTAAAAACCTCCAAGGGTAATTATAAAAAAAAAAAAAAAAAAAAAAAAACCTTCAAAGGAAACCTATTTATGAAGAGAGAGAGAGTATGGCATAAGTGACAACATTAATTATGATTTAGAAGAAAGAAATTTAAACAAAAAAAATTGAAATTTAAGAGACAAAAAGAGGAGACATCAACAACAAAATATATGCAATAATGGAGGTAATTGCAAACCCCACTCCAAGATGTGATAACTACTCCTCCAATTTCCCCACAAGGATCATTTTGAGGTTATTGTTATTGTTTTAGTGCAATAATGGAAAATAATGATAAAATAAAAAATATATATATCGCATTCTAGAAAAAAAATATTTTTTCATTTAATTTTATTATTTTTATCATTTAATATTCCTTAAATTTTTGATAAGTTTTCTTTAGAAAAATATGATTTATTCTTCTTTATGCATGGATTTTAAAATAAAAAATCATAATTTTAATCTAAGAGTAAGTTTTAAATAAATAAAAAATGTCTTCATAATTTTTATAAGATTGTATTGAAAAATAAAGCAATAATTGATTTAAATTTTTATATGAAAAATAATTTTAAATGACTAATTTGTTTGTGTAGCCTTTTTTTTTTAGATGTTCCTTTTGTAGAACACTACTCGTTTTCTTAATGTAAAATAGAGTAATTTCATTAAGGAATTCCTTTTAAGATCATTCAAAGTTCATAATCACTCTCTAATCTCATGGAACGAGTTAAAGCAATTACCATATATAAAGTACGATTCAATTAATATCTTTAAGTGATATATTTAATATTTATTAAATATGGGTTTTTATGCCATTTTTAACTCATTCCAAGAAAGATGAAAGCTAACCAATACAGTTAGATAATGTTAGCTTTTGACTTTCATTCATACTCAACAATACAATTAATTATACTATATCTGCATTACATTAATGCAAACAATAAAAAAAATTATTTTTCTCTAAACCTACGTGCATTTTTAAAAAATTTTAAATTTTTTTATTTTTTTCTTTACTTCAAAATAATATTTTTTTTGGTATTTTTATATTATTTTGATGCGTTGATATCAAAAATAATTTTAAAAAATAAAAAAATATATTATTTTGATATATTTCCGAATTAAAAGTACTTTAAAAAACAACTACAACCAAACACGCAAAGCTACACTTATGATATCTCTGGAAAAAATATTTGATATATTTTTTGTCAGCATAATTAAATCCGATGCAATACGTTATTTAATGGTTTAGTAATTAAAATCTGATTTAAATTAAAATTTAAAATTAAATCGAATAATTTTTTTAAATAAAAAAAGATCTTGAAGTAATATTGTTTTTAATTAATACAAGTTAATCCGCTTAAACATGGGATGAATTTAATAACTTTGCTTTCTTATTATAATTTATAAAAGATTCTACTTGGAACCAAATAGAATTAGAAGCTCTCGATACCAATCTTTAATTTTATTTTATTTTTCCGATCAATGTTATCCATTTTATTATTATTATTATTATTATTTTTAGTTTAACGTGGGTGTCCGGGCTAGCTTGCGCGCATCTTGACTAATCCCACAGGCCCTGAAGTTAACGACCATGTAAGCCTCTAGTAGCCATCATGTGAGCAACCATAGGGCTCGAACCTGAGACCACAGAGGGAGCAAACCTCTTGGTCCCAAGCTCTTACCACTGGGTCATCACCTAGATGGTTATGTTATCCATTTAATTAAATACATGATGGACGGTAATGCGAACAAACCCATAATAGTTTGTGCACTTAAAGTTTGTCTTTGTATAACTCACCCAATCTCATTTATTAATCAATAAATAAATCTTAAACCTAATTATAATTTATTTTTATCATGTATGAGCCAGCTTAATGTAGATTGATTTCCATTCAATTCATTAAAAAAAAAATCAAAATTCACAATCCTTGACTAAACTCATTAATCAACTTAATTAAGTGTTTGTAATTAAGCTTGATTGGATTCTAAAAATTACTATAAAATATGATAAAACGAATACATGACTTATTTTATATCCTAGACTTGTCACAAACACGAGCCAAGTTGGGTTAATAAGAAGTCAGCCCACTTAAATAATGCTTGGCAAGATCAAAATTCTGAGTCTAGCGATAAGGGATGCAAAAGCAAGGAGATGTCAATTATGTGGGTGATTATTACATAAGTGGCTATCTAGGAATTATGTGAGATTTAATGGAAGAACAAGGATCACATTGCAAAAACCAGAATACAATAGAGAGGGAGGGGAGCGAGAATTAAGAAGAGAAGATGCCTCTTGATGTCTCTCTTTAATTTGCAAGCATTTGATTTTAGGCGAACTGAACCTGGGAGCCTGTCTCCTTAGTGATTGATAGTCTGCCAAGATAAGAGTGGGACTCATTTGACCCTTCTAACAACGGTCTTTCTTCTTTCTGCGTTGCTTGCTTCTTAATACTTCAACATGCATGTATTTGTAATTATTAATGTATTTTGTTTGCTAAAAAATAATTTTTAAAAAATTAATTTTTTAAAAAATTAATTTTTAAAAACTAAATTATTTTTTTATATTTGATAGTATCATAAAAAATAAGTTTAAAAATATTTTTCTATGTTTTGTTATGTCCTGAAAAATAAATTGAAAAATAACTTATTAATATTATTTTTTTTAAGTTTATTAAAATAACGAGGATCAAATCTTACAAATTAAAAATTTGAATGAGAATGAAATTGAAAAAGAAAAAAAATTTAATTTAATAAATTATCTCAAATAAAATAAATAACAATCAAAATAATGGAGATCAAATCTAACATATAAAAAAATTAAAAGATGATGAAATTAAAATAATAATAATAATAATAATAATAATAATTTCATAAATTATTTCAAATAAAATAAGTAACAATCAAAAGAATGAGGACTAAATTTGATAGATAAAAAATTTTAATTAAAAAAATAATAAGAGAAAAACAAATAACAATCATAAAAATGATGACCAAAGTTAATATAAAAATCAAATTAAATCAAATTCTAAGTGATAAAATTGAAAAAAAAAATTCAAAACAAAATATATAGCAATTAAAAGTTTGAGGATAAAATTTGTTATAATATGCAAATAATACGATATTTCTAATTTTTTTCATAACTTCTGGAAAGTGTTTTCCATCCAAAATAAAAGGAAAACACTTTCTTGGAAACCAAACCAAATTTTACTTTGACCGGAAAGTGTTTTCCATTGACCAATTTTTCTAATGACAAATAAACACAGAAAAATTTAGAAAGTAGTTTTCAGGAAATCACTTTCCGTCAAACAAACAAGTTTTTAAGTGTTTGTTTTTGTGTTACAATTTTTTTAAAAAGTATTTCTCACTTAAAACTTTAGAAACCAAATTGATGAGTTTTGAGTCCTATCTTTCTATCTATATATACCTTACTCCAGTAAGATTTAATACTTAAACTTCCATTTACTAAGCATTTGTTTTTGTGTTATAACTTTTTTTTGAAGTATTTGTCACTTATAATAACATTAAAATGATGGATTATTAGATGTTTTTGTATAATTTTAATATACTAATATCAAAAATTAAAAATATATCATTATAAATCTAATGCATTTTCAATCAAAAATTACTTTTAAAAAACATCATACACCACAATATAAAACAGACACTTAATAATTGTTTCAACAATCCCTTAAATTGAATAAACATCATTTCCCAACTCATAAAGTTGATCTTTTAGCAAAAACAAATCATCCTAGTTAGTATATAGATGTATACCTAAATTACTTGAACTAATGACATAATCCCAACTCAAAATAATTAATATTGCTACAGAAAGTTTACCAAACTACTACTTAAAATTGATTGAAAATTAAGTTATATATAAAAGTCAACTAAATTATTTACTTGTGCTATGCTATAGATTGGGTAAAAAAAATTTAAATATAAAAATATATTTAGATATTACTAATATTTGTTTTAGTAGAAAAAAATTAAACTGCAAAAAAGTTGATTTTACGGATCCAAAAGCAACTCAGACAACCCGTAAAAATATAATCTGGCTAAAAAAATTCAAGATGATATTTTTTCTTTAATATTAGGATAATAATATATTGGATTGACTTGGGTCAACCCAGGTAAACATGTCAAATCTATGACCTGATTTATGAGACTATGATAACCTTATAGAAAGTAAATCAAAACAAATTATGAAACCTAATTCACAATCATTCTAATGTTGAAGGATGAAATTAAAAAAAATAAAATAAAAAGACCTACAAAAAGTGACTCGAGTTAACTCGTCAAATCCGCGACATGGGTCATGAAATGGGAAAAACTCAATAAAAAGCAAATTCAATGTTGAAGGACTTGTGACTTGGGTCATCAGACCGATGAACTCTCGTAAAAAAAAATAACTTGGGTAAAAATACCAAAATCTGTTACTTTGATCATGAGACCAAAATATCCTCATAGAAAGCAAATCAAAACAGTTTTTGAAACTCAATTCTCAACCGACTCAATGATGAGTGATGAAATTGAAAAACAAATTAATAAAAAAATGACACAAAAAATAGCCCAAGTCAATTCGGGTTAACTTGTTAAGCACTATTCTCGAGTTATGAGGCTAAAATAACCTAATAGAAAGCAAATAAAATAAATCATAAAGCCTAATTTCCAGTCAATCCAATATTAAATGATGAAATTGAAAGGGGAAAGTGAATTAAGAAATAAAAAAATCGAGTCAATCAGGTTAACCAGTTAAATTTACAATCTGTATTATGAGAGTGAAATAATCTAATAAAAAATTTAATATTAAAAAATAAAATTAAAAATAAAATAAAACAAAACATTGTTACACTAAATAGTGATATGCGAGATACATGGGGAAAAAAAACTAATATTAGTTTTTTTATTCATTAATGTTAATGAATGAAGTTGTCCAAAATGAAAGGCATACGCAGAAAGGTAATCATCATCGTAATGATCATCAATCCTTCACTTTGAAATCAATATTCGTCTTTGATTATCATATTAAATTCTGCAGACTACTGGTACAGATGAACTGTACTGTCATATTTTAAAAGATGGTGATTTACTGGCATATGGTACGACTACATAGACAGATGGCTAGTTGGCAGCTATTCATGAAAACAAAAAACAAAAAAGCAAAGATGTGTGCTAGAATGCGTGTCATGATAGAGCATGAAAGTGTTCTTTATGAAGGGAACTTTCATGTGAGTTTTTCACCATGGCAGCAAAACATTATTAGTTTGAAAGCAAGAAGAACAGACCCTTGCAGTTTCCAGGTCTCGTGGCCCCGCCGGGCCACCGATATGACCCTCCTTGAGGGCCACCGGCATGACAAAAAGCTTACTTACCGTCAGTTTGCTCACCTCATGATGTTCATGGAAATCAAATCCCCGATCATTATTCTACAGAATTTGTCTGGTATACGTTTGAAAATATCAGTGTTTATGGCTTGTGGTAGGTTTGCAAAAGCTGTAAGCTTTTACTATGATTTTTGTTGTTACATTTACTATGACTTTTGTGGCGGTGGGTGAAGTTGTAATTTGTGACTGTTATAATAATAATAATAATAATAATAAATATTGATAATATATTATGTTAAAATAACTTTATATTACATGCAATTCAAAAGTTTAAATGCTTCATTTCGCAACTTCTGAATACATTTGGATATATATTGCATCTTCTATGTTGTAACTCTGAATACATTTCTTCTATTTAAATGAAATTGAAGCCATGAATAGTATTCATATTTTGTTTTTCTTTCAATAAAAGTAAATTTGGCTATATATATATATATATAGCTTATAGAATTTGTAATGGAGTGAACTCTAAGTATATAAACTGAAAACTTTAAAAAGACAAACAAAACATATTGTAATTAATTACTATAAAATACAAGATGATTTGAAATTTAATCATTACTTAAATGGAGATTAAAAAAAAAGCGAAAAGAAATCCTGTTGGGCTTTAGAGAGATTTTATCATGCATGTTGGACAAAATAAATGATGCTAATATATATATATATATATATATATATGTCTTGAATTACACTTCTGTTTTACGTAATCAATCAAACATTTGTCATCAATTGTGTTGTTCTCTGAAACTTGTAATCTTGCTAAGCACAGCTATTCTTTT
>Ga0307518_10002448_pt1 | contig 13559 bp, 1 predicted proteins | sample 25_EM_MG_FD_203889 | JGI IMG/M metagenome (GOLD analysis project Ga0307518, IMG submission 203889) | Populus trichocarpa ectomycorrhiza microbial communities from riparian zone in the Pacific Northwest, United States - 25_EM | ecosystem: Host-associated > Plants > Roots > Unclassified | place...
AGAATATAAAGGGTTAAAAAAATAGCTCAGAAAAACTCTTCTTGTCAAATAAAAACCATTGATACCAAGAATGTATTTTTTTTTGTTGCTAGAATATTGTCAACTGATAACTTTCTTTTTCTTTAATTGTTTTCCAATGAGTTTTTTTTCTCTTTACTCAAAATCATAGATTGAAAAATAAACAAAGAAAAGATTTTAGATCTAAAAGAAATTTAAAAAACTAAAGGAATCTAAAACAAAGTCAATGAAGAATATATATGGGGACTAATTATAACTTTTCCATGCGCTTTGAGATTGGCAATCAACATTTTCTTGTTTTTTATTTTAATTCTTTTTTTGTTCCTATCATTTCAAATGTAAACATATCTCATTAAATTAATCCACAATCAAGTTTTAAAATCTTATAAAAACATTTGTATCTAAAATAAATGAATTTTTAAAAAAAATCCACTGAAAAACCCAAAAAAATCAAGCATAAAATTATGAAATAAATAAAAATTGATGACCAAATTAAAAAATATTCCACTAATCCAACCCACAATTAATTGTGAAAATAGAAGCAGCACATAAATAGTTATATTAACTATTCACAATTAATTCCAGTATTGTCTATACGTCACAAAAACAGTTATGCACAGTCCAAATGAACAGCCAACCAGCTCGAATATTTGTGAATTTGTTTTTCTCAACAATTAATTGTTTCTCTTCCACGCAAAAGTGAGTTCTCGAGTTTCTTCACCACTAATGCCTTTCTGAAAAGATTTAATGTCTTTGGCCTTAATATTAATGAACGGGCTGTGTCCGCTTTCGTATTGCTGTGTGACTGTATTGAATTGTAAAAGATTGGAGGCAAGCTTTGTCTCCTACTGCTTCCGTCGCCTCTTCCCATTTATTATTAATGTTGCTTGTTAATTTCATCCCAGCAGTACTGGGATTCTGGTTGGCCATTGTTCCAAGAATTGTAACACTTTTAGGATTTCAGATAAGGAATTCCTTTCCCTATAAACCAAATTCATCTCATTATAACTAGGGCATTCGATGGGTTTTTTTTTTCTTTCTTTCCATTGAACCGATTCAAAGATTGTTTTACTGCTTTTTTTGGTGTAGTGTTAGGGATCCACTAGTTTTACAATCGACTATCCTTAAAGCCGGCAATGACGTCTACCTATCAATTAACTTATATGCACCTGTTGTTTCGAGTGAGTTAGAAAAATAATTTTGGGTTCTCTGCTGCCTCATCTTGCTTTCTTTCTTCGTCAATTTTCTGCTTTCAAATACAAGGTTTGTCTTCTTTCGTCAAATCGCAAGGCCTGGTGCATTGTTGTGATTCTTGATTACATGATTGTTCTTCATCGATTATTGTTTTGGTCAATTGGGTACAGTAGGATTCAGTTTTTACAAATAACCCAGGTTTATTAGATGTTCATGGATTTTAATAGCAGCTTATATCAACTAAGATAAAGACTTTGAACTTTAATAACCACTGCATCTAACCGCATTAAGTTTTAGGTTAAAATGATTATTTGATATGGTATCAGAACCTTATTAACTAAATAGTCATGAGTTCGAATCTCACGTTCCTTATTCTAATTAATAAAATTAAGCAAAAGACAATGTGAACCTGTAAAAGTTTCAAACTCAAAATGCTTTCACTTATGAGAATGTGTTATAGAATAATATAAATTATATCTTAGGACCCCACATAAAAGTTTAAGCTTTTAGATTGAGATTGTTCTTTGATATGGTATCAGTCTTGTTGACCAAGTGATTACAAGTTCAAATCTCACTTCTCTCATTATAATTAATAATCTACATATAAGTTCTTCATAACTACTAACACTGCTTTAAGTATAGGGCCTGAAGGTATTATAAATTGGTCTAACACAAAATTAAGGCTGTAAGCATGGCGTATCAGCTTCTTCAATCCTGATGATCTTTTTTTGTTATGTATCTGTTGGCTTTTATTTTCTCTTTTTTTTGTGTTTGCTTTCTGTTTTTGTGATTCTCTTTTCTTTTCTGTTTTTCTTCTGTGTATTTTGTTTTTGGCTATCTTCTGGTTAGCCCTGTCAATATATCGATTTCTTCCAAAAAAAATTAAGCACAAGGTAGTGTGAATCTGTACAAATTTCTAACTCAAAAGGTTTTCACGTGAGGTGATGTACTAGAGAATAATACAAAACTTTTAGTAGGACCTCACCTAACAACTTAAACTTTTAGGTTGAAATGGTTCTATGACATAGTATCAGAGTCTTAATAACTAAACGGTAACGAGTTCGAATCTCACCATCATCATATTTTTTTTTAATTATGTGTGTCTGTGCAAGTTTTAAATTCAAGTGGCCCTCACTTGAGAAAATATGTTATAAAAAAATATAAATTATATTTTAATATCTTATCTTGTAGCTTAAAATCATAGATAAAGATAGTTTTTCACGCACCTTCTACATTTTGGTTATACGTTTTGCTCGCTTTCATAGCAAGTAATAATAGTTAGAATAATTGAGAGATAGTCTTTGTATACTCTTTCCTTCTTAATAATAATATAAACATTTTCAGAAATTCGACCCGGCAAACGTTTTTAGCCACTATGTACCTTAGTGGTTTCACATCTATATAAGTTTATTTTCAGTACTCCTTATCATATGTGATCAACACATGAAAGTTTTTGTTTGTTTGTGACTGTTTTGTTGTAAGAAAGAACGATAAACACATAGTATTATATTTTGTCAAGACTTCTTTGGAGAACTTCGGTGAGGTGACCCAATGACAATTAGAGCGAGCTTTGTTTAATTTAATAATTATTAGCGTTAAATAGTCGTTGTTTAATTCGATAACTGTGGAACTTGTTGACGGTTAAAATAACTTATACGGATAAAAATGATTTAACTCGATGATTAGCTGTGGAAGTGAAAAATAGTATTGACTAAATCTAATGATGCTGCCTTCATCATCTCTAATATTATATCGTTTTTCAACATATAACTCAATTTAAGTTTTCGAGTCTGCATGTAGGGACATCTTATGTGTAAACCAGATTCTTTGAAATCAAAACAATCGCTAACCAAGGAAAATGTAGGTTTTTTTTTTTAATTTATTTATTACTTCACTGGATTCAAGCAATTAATTAACCTTTACTCCTTTTCTTTTTCTTTTTCCTTTTCTTTTTCTTTTACTAATTTGCTTCTCCTGTTCAATTTATTCTGGCCGTCAAGCATTAAGTATCTGTTTCAGATTCTCAGTCATATTTCCCTTTCAACATGCGTGTTAAATGGATATGGATGAGATTCTGAATGAGTTATTATGATGGTGTGTGAAAGGCCAACAAGCCTTTTACTCATTAGAATCCCATTTATTATAAAGCATCCGAATTACAGTACTGAACCCATTCCGCTTCATTAATTAGTTAGTGAATGTAATTAAATATTAACCTTCAGTTCACTTTTTGAGGGAAGAGCAAGTCTAAAAGGCTTAGATGAATATGGATGGTGATAGTTCTTTAAGACTTTTGAATGGAAGGGAAAGCAATCAGTAAGAAAATCAATCGGACAACTATCTTTTTCCAACCAAGTCAGGGAAGCTTTGCAAATTCGCAAAGGAAACCCTACGAGAGGAAACCGTGGGAAAGATTCTAACCAAATTAGCTCAAATAAGCCAAATATATATATATATTACAGGAAAAAAAAAGGACAGAGGTAGAAAGTGAGGTATGGCACTTTGATTGTTTTTACTGACTTAAATACCTATCTGTTTGTTTGTGTGCAAGACAAAAGAGATTGAGAGGTCAAATCAACAAAAGTAATCTTGCATTTAATAATTGTGTCCAAAGTAAAAGTAAAAATGTCATGATTATGATATGATAACTGCAATCAAACCCATCTGGCTCTATGTGTAAGTGTAAATATTGTAAATGTGTGTGTATATATACGAACTTATTTATAGCCCTAAGGAGACGGAGGCTGGGAGCATGAGGGTTATCGCTTAAGGTCTTATTGTCCGGGAGATACAAGGAGGTCTTAGGGTTTGGGTTCGGAAATTGAGGCCAAGAAAAGGGCTTTCGGGTTTCGAATCTCACCACAAAAGGACACTATACAACACACCCTCTTAACTACTGAAAACAACAGGTGAGTGAGTGAAAGCTATATCACCCCATGCACACGTCCCTTTCTGGCTCCTCTCCCCCACATCTGCCGCCTCTCTCTCCCTCTCTCCTTCTCTTACATGCATTGGGAATGCAAACCACACATGTAATTTTCCTATGAACACAATGGTATTTCTATGATGTTAATTATATGCGACATCCACATGCATTCATGGGCATACCATATGAGCGAGTTACATGTAGATACATCATATAGTACATGCATGCATGTGACCTATAAACAACACCAATAAACGGAAGGAAGAGAAGGGTTTCCTGTGTTTTCTGTTCTCTTATTATTTTTACTGGACCAAAATGAATCACCTTTCTTTCACAACTCTCTCATAATAACCAAAGGAAAAGTCAGATCCAAGGTGGTAGTTAAGCTGTCAATCTATCAATCAATCACCAATCAGTCACCTCAGATATAGAGAGCAATTACCAATCAGAGTTTTTTCTTATAAGCCTTAGAAAAAGTAATTAAAAGCCATGTCCAGCTCTTCAACCTTGTCTTTGGACCTCCTCCCTTCCTCCGAGCAGCTCTGTTATGTCCATTGCAACATTTGTGACACCGTCCTTGCGGTACCATTACCACTAATCATCTGCTTTGTTGTCATATTTAACCACTCTCTTTCCCTTATGCTTCTACTTTCTTCGACAATATAGCTATTCTTTCTTCCTTTTGGTATTTATTAATTATTCGTTTCTTTGATCATGTTGGGGTTCTTGGCTTCATGGTAGGTGAGTGTTCCTTGCACAAGCTTATTCAAGACTGTTACTGTTCGATGTGGTCACTGCACCAATCTGCTCCCTGTCAACATGCGTGGGTTGCTTTTGCCATCTGCTAATCAGTTTCACTTGGGTCACAGTTTCTTCTCTCCTTCTCATAATCTCCTGGTTTGTAATGACAAGACTTTTCTTTAACCCCTACAGCTTGACGTTTGTGTGGTTTTGATTTCGTAGAATTCTCCTGCAGTAATTTGTCATGATGATTTAATTAATATTTTTCAGGATGAGATCCCAAACCCAACTCCAAACTTCTTGATCAATCAAACCAATGTGAATGATTTTAGCGTTCCGGTTCGAGGAATGGCTGATCATGAGCTTCCTAGGCCACCCGTTATCAACAGACGTACGTGAGAATCATCACATTGTGGTTATTTCCCCTTCTTTTTTTTTTAATAATAATATTTTCCCTTCTTTTATTCTATCAAGAATCTCTCTTTGCTAGTTTAGGTTGAAATGCAAGATGTTTTTCACTATTTTTAATTTGGAGGGAAATATTGTTTCACTCTGGAAATATTCTCTTGAAAAAACGGAGTCCTTTTTATCACCGGATGTGAGAGATTCATGCATTTTCCCTTCTTTATCGACTCAAGAATCTCTGTTGAAAATGCCTTGCTAGCACTTTTAAATGTCCAATAATAGCATTCTCTTAGAGAATCAAGCAAAGATAATGGTAAAAGAATCATAACCATTGCCTTTTTGGCTCACTTGCAACCGTCTTGAAGATCTTTTGATCTGCAGGTGTTGTAAGGGAGAAAGGAACTAATTCATTTCTCATATTAATTAAAAACCAAATACAGTCTCGCCTGCCATTTTAACCACCTTTCTTTCTTTTTCTTTTTTTCTTTTTTCGTTTTTTGTGGCAGGAGTCCTGTTTTAGTATTAACTTTCAGGTCCTTTCTCTATCCACAGAAAAGAACTCTAATATATAGCTACTAGTAGTACTGCCTAGGATTGATCACATCTTGAGCACTGTTCAAAATCACCTACGTACCAAACCAAGAAGTCATCATAGACAAGCTGTGTTTAGGAAATGAATCAACAGATTTTACTCTTCTTTCAAATCGAGAGGTTTTTACTTCTTACTCTCTCTTGCTTGATCAAGCTGCTAATTAAGTTTCTTTCAAAATCAATCTCTTTTTTCCTTGATAATTTCCCCACTTTGTTTGATTTTTTCCCCCTTTGCTCTAGCAATTAATCTAACCAGTACCAAACAAAACATTTGCTGGCTATAGTTTAATTTGGTCGTTTAGTTAGCAAAAGAACATTTAAATAGATAGGTAAAGACAGCATAAAATGAATGCAGTCCCCCGAAAACCTAGATGCCAGTAAAGAATGATTGTACAATATTGCTTCTGCCGGGAAGCTAGCCAGGAATCTTTGATGTAGAAGTGAGAGTGAGAGATAGAAATGTGAATTGACTGTAGAAGAATTTGAGGAAATAAAAAGGGAAAAAAAAAAACAAGAAGCAAAACTTAAAAGCTAGCAAAGTGATTTTAATGTGTCTCTGTTGTGTTTGTGGCCTGTCTGGTTATAATGTCCAGCTCCAGAGAAGAGACAGAGAGTCCCCTCTGCATACAATCGATTCATTAAGTGAGTAACAACTATATATATATATACATATATTTTTCTTGCATTATTATTTATGAAGTTGCTAAATTTGAAGCAAATGTAAATGGACCAACAATATGCAGGGACGAGATCCAACGCATCAAAGCTGGAAATCCTGATATAAGTCACAGAGAAGCATTCAGTGCTGCTGCTAAGAATGTAAGATCCATGAATTTTTCTTCAGGGCTTCTAGTTACTTTACCAAATTAGGGTTTTTCTTTTCCATGGAAAGAAAATTAGGTTACCCTTTAATTCCTTTTTTTTTTATAGTATCTATAAGCTTATGCAGTATGTGGGTCCATTTGACTGATCTTATTTTGTCTTATTATGTCAGTGGGCCCACTTCCCACATATTCACTTTGGTCTCATGCCAGATCAGATGGTGAAGAAGACTAACGTGCGCCAACAGGTAACCTATGCACGCTCCTAGATTATCTATTGCAGTATTGTACAATGCATCTTCTTGCACACAGATTTGTACATAGAGAGACACTTACGTTCCACACTCAATTTGGGTTTGTGTAGGAAGGAGAAGATGTTCTGATGAAAGATGGGTTTTTTTCTTCAGCTAATGCTGGTGTCCCTACCCCTTACTAAGAAGAGGAGCTGCTAGTTCTCATGTTGTTTTAGTTTTTAATTAGTACGTACGTAGTTATTGTAGGAGAAAGAGTTTAAGGTTAATTAGATGTTTGTCAAGTACTTTAACAAGTTTAATTACTTCATAACCTATCTACTACTAAGGTACTCTAATGTGGAAATCTGATCTAGCTAGCTAATATAATACCCATGTATTTTCTAGATATTCTATGTTTATTTCGCTAGCAGAGACGTTTATTATCCTCTTATGTCTAACATTTCTCAAGAAATGCATAATTAGTTAATTAACTGAGCAATTTGATCGTGTCTGCAAGCTTTTTCCCTTCTTCCGTTACATTCTACTGAACTTTATTGCAATACTGTTTCTAAGAATCTAATTGCTGATTTTACATGAAGAGTTGGAAACTAGAGGGAGCTAGTGACATTATTGTTCAAAAGCCTTGGAAAGTCCCATCTTGGTGAGGGTGGATTTGGCTTCCTGCTGATTTATGATAATGAATAAAATAGAGTTGTTCAGAAAGCTTATATATCTCTTCCTCTATCTAGTCAGTTTCTTTTCTTCTTTTTTCTCAGAATCTTATTGATAAGCTCGATTAATTGAAAAAATTCGGCTGATCGATGCCATAAAATGCTTAATTATAATGGATTTCTTCGTTACTGTCCAGTACCCTTTCAAAAATTTAATATCATAGCCTTATAGACATGAAGGAAAAACACTATAGACATTGCATTCCTAAGAAGTTGCAAGCACCTTGCAAGTTGATAATTAGTAATGGAATCACTTTTTTCCATTAATTCAAAGAGTTCTTTTGCTGTACTTCCTCGAGAATAAAAACACTCTAGTTAATCCCAAACTCCAAAACAAATTTTATATTCACATGCATAATTAAGCCTTCTCCTATAACTTAATTCCTTAAGATCTTGTTTGATAACTAGTATCGTGGGTAGATATTTCGGCTCTTAGTTATAAAAAGCCTATATTATCTATTCAAGTCTGTATCTCATAATTATTAGAAAATCCTTTTAAAGATGTAAATTGTGTCCTATATACTTATTCTATATCCGTTCCTCTAGTGGTTCATTATATTGTATATAAGTGATATACGGATATCTATCGATATTAAGAATCCATTATAATTTAAGTTGGTATAAGTGAATCCTTATTTAAAAAAAAAAACACGTTACCACTGTCATGACTTCCTCTGATAGCACTGTTTCTTCTCAATCAACAAACCCTTTTCCTGCAATTCGTTCATCTTCCGTACCAATGGCAGCCCTAGCTTTTCAAACTTACAGTTACAAACTTGAATAGATCTGTTAGAATTTGTTTTAATAGAACATAGTTAATTAATATGTTTGAGTATAAATTTGTGAGTCCATAAATTATTTTAGTTGTTGGCACATACATTTATATTAGTATTGGCCCAAAAAGCCATATATATACTCAAAATTTTCCCCTTTCCTTGAATGTTATTTCCCTTCCTTTTGCTATAAATTTCTCTTCAAACCCTAGCTTACAAATTGGTCATCTTGAGTAAGTTTTCTTATTTCTTTTCTAATTGATGTTTGATGTTGTTTTAGGTCTTTTTTTCACACTAAGTTATTTGAATTAGTAGGGTTTATGTGATGTTAGTTTACATGTTTGTGGGGTTTCTTGAATTAATTTGTGTATAGGTAAATAATACATGCATATGAAAAAGAATTGATATATATTTGGATGCAGGAGAAGCGAAAAATAAAGGTTTTGTTATAAGTCAAAACTCCCAAAGACCAAGAACACTATTAATATAGAAAGATTCTCAAAATACTTAATTTTATTTCTTTATATCTTCATTTGCCAAAAAACTATTACAATTCTTTATAGAGAAAAAAACTAAAGATCGAATCCTAATAATACTGAATAGAAAAAAATAAATCAAGGAAAAATATTCTCTTCAAATAAGAAAAGAAACTAGAAAAGTATCATAACAAAGAAGAGAAAAATAAAATAGGAAGAAATAAAATTAACTAAGAAAAATATGTATTCTCCTAAAAAAACTATTGCATCAGTCTTTCTAGGTTGAAAGAAACTTTTTCTTGAGTTTCGTCTTCAGTTAGAAATTATCTTTCATCAAGAACATCATTTTGTGTGTGAGTCACCCTGTCGTGATTTCCTAACACCTTTGTGCCGACCATCTCATCATGGATACCTAACACAATATCTTTGTGCGGACAACTCCATCATGAATCCTTAACACATCACTTTTATATGGGCCGCCCAATCATAGATCTCACTACCAAGATTTTGAATGATAACAACTGATGTAGACAAAAACAACACACTAGTTCCTGGACATCTTTTTCTCAAGGGGAAACCTCCTCATCCCCTTCTATATAAACATGTCCTATTTTGCAACCTCTTTTAACTATGGTTGTTCTACAACATACAACGAAGCAAAACAACCACTGATGTCGTTGGGCTCTGATACTAATTGACATAGGCGAAATGAAGAATAAGGGGTTTGTTATAAGTCAAAACCCTTAAAAACCAAGAACACCTTAAAAATAAGATGACTATTAAAATACTAAATTTTATTCCTCTATGTTTTTTGTTTGTCAAAAGGCTATTACAACCTTTTATATAGAAAAAAAAACTAAAGAACCCTAATATAATATTGAATAGGAAAAAATAAATTAGGAAAAAAATATCCCTTTCAAATAAGAAAAAAAAACTAGAAAAGTATTGTCATGACGTGCACGACGTCAAAAGGCAGAGCTGCCTCATGGAATTGAAGAGACTTTGGGTTAATCATAAAGTTATGATTAGAAGGAGTCACCACCTAGTATCATGGTCACTAGAAAACGTATGATCCGTGAGAGTCTGGGTAAGGGGACTAATTATGAAAGGGAAAGATACATCATCCCTAGTATAAACTGCATTATTGATTGATTGTTAATCTAATTCATGTTTCTGTTTGGTGGTCTCATCTAAGATTTAAGGTATATCTCAATTTATGAGAAGTCACATACCGTTTTAAAGTTAAATCCTAACAATTTTAAAACTCATTTTTTAGCAATACATTTATTTTCTATTTTTCTATTTTTAATACCTAGAGGTATACTTTACAATATAATTTTATACCCCAAAATATTAGTATACAACTAAATCCTAATATTCCTAATATTAATTAAACAAATTAATTGTTATGGGATTTTTGGTATTTTGGTTAAATTCTAATGGATAATCATAAACTAGTTACGATATTTATTTTGCATGATAAAATACAATTTTGTTTTTTTAGAAAATATACAAAAAAAAACTTCAGAATTTGGTTGTATTCACGAAAAAAATATTTTTTTTTTATGTTTTTGAAATGAGGAATTGTTTTAGAATTTTTTGGATTTGTTTCGAATTTTCAGAGAAAACCATTACTTTTAATACTAGTTTCGTATCTTATAGTGCAAATCTACGATTCGATATTAAACAAAGTTCTAAAAAAATATATTTTTATGTTTTTTAAATAAAGGAAATTAAAAAAAATGAAAGTTTTTTAAAATTTCAGAGAAAAATCATGTATTTTTAATATCAAATCTGTATCTTATAGTGTAAGTCTGCAGTCCAATATTGAGCAAACACTATTTGAAAAACATGTGAGGGACCCATAAATTATTTCAAAATGGTCCCTAATTATTTTCAGAGCTTTTGAATTTTTTAAGGTCCTGTTTGGCTAGACCCTAAAATAAGAACAAATTAAAACTAAAGAAAAAGGCTTAGGACGTGTTTGCCAAACACGCCCGTATCCTAAAATTCAAGCCATAAAAATGCCTTAAGAGCATGGTTGTCAAACACGCCGTAAATAGCATGGGTTGGACCTATTGGGCTTAAAGCCTAAGCCCACGCACACGGATTAGGCTAAGGCCAACCTTTTTTTTTTCTGACAGTTGACCCAATAAACCTTCTTCTTTTTTTATAAATAAACATGGGCTAGAATCAGCCCAGACACGGGATGAGCTTGAGTCCAGCTCATTTACCTTGACACTAGCCTAACCCAGTGACAAGGTTTTGTTGGCAAGAATGCTTGGAATATGGGGGATTGTTGGAATTTATTTTAATTAAACATGGTTAATTGACACATTTAAAGCTAAATTTAAAGTGAGATTTACTTTTAAAGTTAAAACTTTGTTAGAAATTGTTCTCCAACAAAAACTTATTAACATGGAAAATTAAGATGATTAAAACAAATTTTTAGTGAATAAGAAATCAATCTCAAAGAACTCTTGAGTATGTTTTTGTGAAATCTAAGACCCTCTATCCATATAGAAAGGAAAAAAAAAAAAGAGATTTTCTTGTACATTATATAGTGGGAAGTTGAATAGTTATAAATGAGCCTTAGCAAAAAAGTTTGAGTTTAACTTACACGCACTTGCTAAGCTCGGTTCAAACTTAGGCTTAGGCTTGGTCCTTGATTCACGAGTCCTAGAACCTAGGCTTTGGGTTTTAAGCTCTAAGTTATAGGCTCGGGTTTAAGTTTTTTTCCTAACCTATTATGGTTTTAGATTTGAGTTTATTATAAAATAATTTTTTTTCCATAAAGAATTATTTTCTTTCTAGCCTATTGTTTTGTCCAGTGCAACATATGAATTTGATCAATTTTCTTCCATTAGATTTCCTTTAAACTTGTATAGTTCTTAGCAAAAAAACATCAAATTTAAAGCTAAAACGTTTAAGTTAAATTCTAGATTTAGTATGGGTACTCAAAGGTGATAATTCTTTATCATTTTTTGTTCTAAAATTAACTATATAAAAAAAAGATGAATGAAGTTTTATACACGGTTTTGCAAAGTTCTGAGGCACTTTTTGCTTTATAATTTCCGTATTTTCTCCTCTTTTTAGCTTTGTTTTAAAATTTGATTTTCCTAATAAATCTAGAGTTTAGGTTCATATTTGTTAAGAGATACTTGAGTTATATTCCTTGAACAAGGTTGTTCTGTTTAAATTTTAAGAGACTTATTGCAAATATCTTTTACACAAAGTGAGGAGCAATAAAGTCTTAAGAACAAAGAATTCATCCTTGACTAGAACAAAGCTTCACCAATTTTCAAAGCGCTTCAACAAGTAAATACATTTCTTTGGTTTTGTTTAATCTAATACATTAGTATCCATGTTAAGATTATTTTCAATATCTTATGTTTCTTTAATATATGTTTAGTATGCATGCTGATTTTTAATTTTGATTGCAAGTTTGCCATGATATATATTTTAAATATGATAAATTAAATAATTCATGTTATATTCTATTTATCACCTACTTTTTGGTAAACTTAACCATGACACTTCATATACCTTTTCAAGAATTTAAGTAGAAAGATGATACAATCTTTGTTTATTTACAATATGTTAAGTCTTAAATGATGAATTGATTGTTTTTGGTAGACTTTTTCTATAACTGTTTTTTAATTTATACATCTTCTGAGGACCACTTAGTGAGTTTAAAGATATAGTCACTACTTTTTCCGCTAGAGCAAATAACTATCAAGGATAAAAAAAATTGAAGAGGTTAATCTGAAATTTTAAAATAGATGGCATGGAATTCGAGGAGGAGAGAGAGAAGTAGAAAACAAAAAAAAATCACCGGTGCCAAACCGAACCCAACCGTGTAGGGAGCGCCTAGACCTTTCAAATACCATTGTGGAAGACGTGTTTAGTGACCAGACAACCCCTCACACACCACCTAAAAGGCGTAGTGGCAACCCACCTTAGGTTTTTTTTTTTAATATTTAACAATTATTAAAATAAAAAAATGCCTCTAATTCAAGTTGAAATTAACAAAAAAAAAAACATGATGAAAAATACCCAAAAAAAACTCATGGATGATAGTTTTGTTAATTTTACACCATTTCCCAGGGCATTTAAGTAATTTAGCTACTCTAAAAAATCTTGGTAAAAACATCTTCTTACTCCCAAACTCGTTTTTATGTCCAAGGAAAAAAATTAATTTGAACATTATCCCAGTAAACAATATTGAGTCTAAAGGTAAGTAATTTCCCTACCCCTTTAACTTTTTGTTAATTAATATATCTATGACTTATTGGCTTGTACAAGTAGGAGTTCCTACAAGCCTATTGTTACTCCAACCTCCACTTCGGTGAAATTGAGCAACAACACCAGCATGTCTTTTGATGATTCCTCTGAGTGTAGACAGGTTATTGGTGCTCTCTAGCATCTTATAATAACCAAGCCTGACATTTACTATGCAATCAATAAATTTGATTAGTTCATGAGTTTTCCCATTGAAGTTATTGGATAGGTAATCTTGATGATTGCAAGTCTATTGGTGGTTATGCAATCTTTTTAGATAGGAACTTGGTCTCTTGAAAATCTTGCAATTAAAAAACTATTACTCGCTCCTTTTAAGTTTGAAAATAAAAACTTGTTGATGGTGTAGTT
>Ga0307518_10002449_pt1 | contig 13553 bp, 19 predicted proteins | sample 25_EM_MG_FD_203889 | JGI IMG/M metagenome (GOLD analysis project Ga0307518, IMG submission 203889) | Populus trichocarpa ectomycorrhiza microbial communities from riparian zone in the Pacific Northwest, United States - 25_EM | ecosystem: Host-associated > Plants > Roots > Unclassified | place...
CAATGGCCCATCCCAGGAGGGAACCAGACCTTCCCTGGGATGACCATGGTTTTATAGGCTATTTGGCTGAATTGTGATACTAAACTATTCAGGCTAAATGCTTATCAAAAGTGGTTACCTGAAGTGGCATTCTCCCAGCCCCAGCGTCATCTGGCAATGCCTCTTGCACCTCAATCACCACCTTCTGCTTTGGGACAGGCCTCTGCCCCACCCAAACATCAGTGCTCTCACTCATCACCATGCACGATCCTTCTCTCAGAGATTGGAAAGTGTTACCATGCCTTCCCCAAAGGCACCTTTCGGTCTCAATTCACTCCCCCTGCGGTCCCCCACTTGGTCCTCCACCACATTGATGCTCACCCATTTTACTGGTCCTGGACCACGAAAGCCGGCCCCAACACTGGCAAATCCTTTGCCGTTCCTACTGTCCCAACCTTGTGTCTGAAGGACAGTCCAAAGGCTGTCCAGTGGATAGTCTCTATCTTCCATGCATTCAAAATGCAGCTCACCCCCCAGGCGCTTGACCAGGAGACAGGCAGGGTCCTCCCTGCCTATGTCAAATTGTATCAGAACAACATGCTGATGCACTTGCGTGCTCAGCTGGCTCGCCTTCGAGCAGGCCAACCCTCCCCTGCTTCTGCCCCCCCTCGCACCACCCCCCAGTGTAGAGACACCCATGTCTCTAGGTGCGCAGAACCCACCATGCAGCTCACGTTGCCTTCTGCCCGACTTGGTAACCCGCTCACTCACGCAAGTGTATTCGTGGCTGCTGTGCGCCCGATCACTTGCGCAATGTAGAGACACCCGTAGTCTCGTACCCAGACATTGTAGTGCATTCTCGTGCTGACATAACACGTGTGAACATGATGACATAAGAAACGTGCAGAGAATGCACCACAACGTCTGGTGCAGTTCGGTCGAGAAACCCCCCATGCGTCTTCTGTCACAGATTGTCATGCTAGTGACAACTAGTTATTGTTATCAAGTGTTGTATAGATCCTTATGACGAGCCACAGCCAGCTCCCAAATCCTAGTTCCTGGGACATCCTGCTTTCTCGTGATGATTCAGAGGAAGATGATCTCGACTCGGGATCGGACCATAGTGATACAACTCACATTGTTCCCACTGCCAGCTCGGAGGAGAGAGAGATTACAGTCCATCAATCGATGGAAGATGCACCTGACTTGGAACTACAAGAAAAGGTCAAGGAGATACTTTCCAACATGTCTAAGATTGGGCTAAGTCTTGCAGAGTTTTTGGATGCTCTCAGCTGGGGTGACTCGGATTGCATCTCAGACAGTCAGATTCGCACAGCTCGGACTAGCCTAATGAATAGCCCGAGGTTGCCTGGCATTCTATGTTGTTGGTGGAAAGCCCCCCGTTCATCTGCCTCCCACAAATCACGTCCGGTGGCAGCTCGACCGGCCATGGAAGAGTTTGCGCGCACATGTCTCCGCGAGACAATTGAAGACGAACTAGAAACAGTAGCAGAGCTATTCAAGTCTCCAGATGATGCATCTGAGGCATTTTTCACCCAGATGTCGTTCCTGAAGCTGTCGGATGAACTTCAGGCAACTGCACCCACACTGTGGTCACTCCTGAGGGGATCTGCATACACGGAAAAACAAGAGAAGAGAAATACGCACAAGAATCCAAGCAAGGTATGTATATTACTCACAAATCACATATAGAATTCACGTCCTGTTACTCTGGCAGATCATCCTCATGATCGTTGCAATGCTCTGCTATTCCCGTTCTCACCATGCAAACAGTCTCCAAAAAATGTTTGCAGTCTATCTCAAGTTTCGTGGCCTATCCGCAAAGGCATTTGATACCCTTCACGCACTCGCCATCACGATGAGTCATAAATGGGCTGCCGATCATGTTGTTCGGATGTCAGGAGCCGCAATGAAGGAGGTTACAGATGCCATGGAGTTGTATCCGTGGCTTATTTCTTATGACAACATAAACATACCTTTCCGCGTCTTCTCACAGCGTCTCCATAACAAAGATAACTTCAGCAGTGGTGCCGCCGCCACTGTGTACATTAAGCGTCATGCTGAAGCATTGACAGCTGAGACCAGCCGTGAATTACAGCAATGTTGTGCCTGGGGGATGAAGAATCCTCTGACAACCTTGGAGATATTTGACCTCGGTCAGATAGCGGAACCACGCATTCAAAAACAAATGGTGTATCAAGTGTTGCAGTTTCTGCTCGACACTCCAGAATTCCAGCTCAGTTCATATCAACATCGGAATAGCTCCTTGCTACTCCCACCTGACCCTGTCCATGCACTACCGCATGGCAAGGAACACATCACGCTACAATACTTGTTGGGTTCTGTCAACATTCCCGAGGTCAGCTATGCAGACAATGAACGCCTAGTGGACGAATGGCTTAGGCAGCTGGGGATCGACAATCCTGAGCAACGGCAACGGCTGAAAGACATGGTGATTGCGTGGGTGGGAGATCAGCTAACTGTGGACCGCCTTCGAGGTTTATTCAAGTTCTGATCGGAAGATTTCAATGCATTTGACCGTCTCGATTGGATGGTCCTCATTTTCGGGTGGTTACACCTTCAGATGGTGTATGCTAACTCTTTGCACTGCCAGTATTTGGGTACAACCTCTGGAAAGGGGCTTGTACATGCATACACACTGTTGCAGAGGAAAGGGCTGGCTGCCACAGCTACGAAGGGTGTGTTTCATCACGACCTCAATGAACTCATTTACCACATGGGTGAAGCACATGTTCGCCTTGCTTGGACGGCAGTAGCAGGGGTTGACAATATTTCTGAACTTCGGCACAAAGCCCCTGAAGAGCTTCTTGTTCTCACGGAGAAAGTTGTAATGGAGCACGCATTGAGCGCGTCCCTGGCACAAATGCAGAGCCAACTCGCAGGCCAACGTGATGAGGTTAGGGAACAAACGGTGATGTGGACCCGTGATGTCTTACATTACATTGTTCTTGATCGTGCCCTCAAACACGGTGATGTTGGGCTTGTTGAAAACTTCCTGCCCTTGCTCCTCTATCGGTTTGTTGGGGGACGCAACTCAAAATATGCCATTGAAGTATTGGAGTTACTCCAAGGACTGAACAAAGAGTGGCCAGCCACAGTAAGGTCTGTGCTCTTAGGCCTGTCCATTGTGTATCTGAGATTCACTCATCATCTCTTCGACTCTTAGCAAATTCGTCCGGGAACATTGTTGGCTTGTTAATTTTTCCGGTAATCCGGACTCCTTCCTCCCAATTGACATGGCACAAGAACACAATATTAAAGATATTAAGGCTCGTTAGTTTATTATCTACTCAATCAGTCTGTTAATAGCATGCTATATCTAGGTCACTCATAGGTCAGAGGGCCCCAACATCAAGTGGGAGTATTTAAAGAAGCTCCATCCTGCAATACGAATCATACGAGAGCTATGCAAGCACATGGAAAAGGAGTTTAACACGCTGACGCGAGGGAAGGCACACACATCGCCTCGTCATGTGACGGATGTCCAATCACTCGAGACTTCATATCGCAACGCAAAGTTACATGAGTCTATCCCTGGAAGAAAGCTAAGGTCATCGAAAGACAAGGCTAAAGACTTGGTCACACACGGGGCTGTGAAGCTCCACTCGAAGCGGACAATTCAACGTTGGAGTGAAAATTGGGCCTTTGAGCGGTCAAAAGAGGAGGCCTGGGGCGTTCTCAGTGAGAATGACTCAGATGAATAGATAAATACATACAATGTAGTGCTTTGAATGGTGGAAACATTGACCGCTGAGTTGAACGGAGTTGGGTGTGTGAACAATATCAGATTCGTGTGTAGTAATTGAGGACCAGCAGATGGAGGGGGTATCACCTCAGCATGGAAAGTGTAGGATGGCGTCGGCGATGCCATGAGCGTGGTTGGAATGCTTGGAATAAGACGTGAATATGAGGGGGTAGCAATAAAGTCTCCAGTGGACTGGAGTAGCTGTCTCAACGCAACGTTTTGAGAGCAACTATAGATAAAACTTACCTGTGCTGGGTCAAATCGGAGGATGTTGAAAAGCGCGGACCCATGCAAAGAATAGGACATGGACGTCGGAGATCTTGCTGCAGCCTTCTTCATAGCCCGTTTCTCCTCCTTTTGCCTCACCCTTTCAAGTCTGAACTTCTCATCAACTTCCTGCAGAAGTTTGATGATTTCCTCACCATGCCGACTAACCAACATCCATCGAGTGTCAAGGAGATTGGTCATATCAGCGAGCGATCGGATCCGAGCATTGGAAGCGAGTGTTGTGAGCATGGAATCAGGGAGAATGGCTTCAGCGGTAAATGGACTGGGTGTGTATCGAGTGAGGAGTGTTTTTGTTCGCCACTCTACAAGGGCGGTGCATGCTTCAGTGAGGTGGTCTGAACGGCGAGTGGCCGGCAGACCATGGGATTTGCATGGTGAGGTGGGAGGTCCTGGGATGTCAGCGCCAAGGTGCGGTTGTGCGCTACTTGCAAGCCCAATCATCGGACGCTTGCGGTTGATGTTGGGAGACTTTGTGGGGGATGACTGAAGGGTATTGGAGCGGACACGTGTGGGTGTTTTGGGATGGTCCACACTCAACCGCATTGCCTCCACTTTGCGAGACGCCTCGTCACAACAATCACAACAACTGCCCAAGGGTGCTATGAACCTGTGTAAGTGGTCGATTGTTCCTTCAGTGTGTGTACTCACGTTTGCGAGAGTCTTTGGGGTTACTGAAATATTTGTCAGAGACGTCACGACGACAGCCATTGGTCTCGATCCATTCTCATAGGTACGGATCTACTACTTTAACCCACCCGCGTTTGTTTTCATAGCCATTGTCGCTCTCTTCTGAACCGCTTGAGGAGCTACCATCCACACCATTAGGTTTTTTCTTTTTGTTTGGTGGTTTTCATTGTCGAAACATTGATTGCTCAACCATGAGCACAGCTCGTGCTTGCAGATCTGGTGTTCTTCCTGCACGTCCTGCACGTTGCGTCCAAACCTCCAATGATGAAGGAACACCAAACTGGATGACGAGCACAATATCTGGTATGTCAGCACCCTTAGTAAGTTCATGGTCAGTATACAAGTCACGAACATATAATTATTCACAAACCCACCATTCCAGCCACTTCTGTCGCGATCAAAATTTTGATATCACCAGTCTGAAAGTCCTGCATCACTCGCCGCTTAGCATAAGCGCTCCGAAGTGCATGGAAGTTTGCAATATATTTGCCACAAGATGTTGAGAGGTGATGGCGCAGAAACCATAAAATCTCATGTGTCTTTTGAATGGAATTAGTAAATATGATCGTTTTGACAAGGTCAGAAGGGTCCAAGACTCCAGTAGCAATCAAGTCTAAGAGGGCATCGTAGTCATGTTGGCTTTTGATTTTCATGACAGAGGGTGTAATGTTTGGCCTGTCGTTACCCAGGTTGACAAGGAAGGACTTTGCAGGGTCAATTTGTAGTTTTTCTCTGACTTGTTGTAGGGCAGTAGGTGCGAGAGTTGCAGACGTCGCAAGGAAGGGAACATCCGAAGATATATAAGATCGTAAGTCGGCCAACTTGGCATATGAGGTGCGGAATTCACCCCCCCACTGGGTTATACAGTGTGCTTCATCCACGACAACACCCATAAGGGTGTGCATGAAGTTGGGTAACTTGAGGAGTTGTCGAAATCCATCATGTTCCAGGCACATTTCTGGGCTGACAAGGATAGCTTGGTACGTTTGCGCTTTCAACTCCTATTGAAGTTTAGTGATTGCATTATGAGATTAATTTCTAGAACCACACATTTTTTAACTTTGTGTTCCATGTCTCTGCATTGACTGCAACCGCTGATATGCCCATCTTTTTAAAGCGGCGTTTCTTTGTTTGAATAGGTTAGTTGTACTCAGGTTTTCGTATGATTCCATTATGATACCTGATCACGTTGCAGTGCCTTCAGTGGAGATATAATAAGCATCATCTTGCTCTTGTCCTGCATCAAGGGCATGACGAAAGGCATGGTCTTCCCGGCTCCAGTCCCTGCAATAATTATGCTGTCAACCCCCAAGATCAGGCATTCAGCAGCATTGAGCTGCCAGCTGTGGGGGACTTTCCCTCTACAGTGCTCCTTAAAGAGGTGTGTAAGCTCATGCTGTGTTCTCTGTGAGTCATACGCGCATTTCTGTGCGGCATCTCTGCATACTTCCACAAGATAGTCTTGTGACCTGACCTGATCTGGCTCGGGGTTTGGGCTTTCAGTGATCACTGGATGGACAGGGGCCATTGGGTCTAAGCTAGGTAAGAGATGACCAGGGTTATGGAAGAAGAAGCTTCGTATTTTCAAACAATACTACAAAAGTACTTGTCGAAATGCTCAGATATGATGTGTTCCTAAGTCATGTGATCTGCTGGTGTGACGCATGGGGGGTTTCTCGACCGAACTGCACCAGACGTTGTGGTGCATTCTCTGCACATTTCTTATGTCATCATGTTCACACGTGTTATGTCAGCACGAGAATGCACTACAATGTCTGGGTACGAGACTAAGACACCCAGGTCATCAAGACTCGACCCGCAGCTCGCCCTATCACCTCGCACCCGACTCGACTCACCTGCTCGCTTGCGCAAGTGTATTCGTGGCTGCAGTGCGCCCGATCACTCGCACGAGGATAGTCGAGACCCGACCCGCAGCTCGCCCTATCGCCTCACACCTGACCCGACTCGCTCGCCTGCTCGCGCAAGTGTATTCGTGGCTGCTGTGTGCCCGACCACTCGCACAGGCGTAGTCGTGACTCAACCCGCTCGCTCACTCAGTCCAAGCCAAGAGCCCATGCGTGATCCACCCGATCACATTGTGCCCAACCCGCACGCTCGCGCGTGTGCATCTGTGGCTGCTGTGCGCCCAATCACTCACACGGGCATGGTCACGACTTGACCCATGCGCTTGCTCAGCCAGATCCAGGACCCCACTCGTGCACCACCTGGGGCACTCGCGCGCATTCGCCTCTCGCTCACCCGTCGAAGTGTATCCGTGGCTGCAGCGTGCCTGATCACTTGCGACTCGACTCGCAATCCACCTGGTTGCATCGCATCCGACTTGGCCTCTCGCGCAGGTGTCTCTCGTGGCTGCAGTGCGCCCAATCGTTTGCCCAAGCACAAGTAGGACCCGACTCAATCACCCTTGCTCGCTTGCATGCAAACGCAACCACCCACGACCCTGTTAAGCTCTTCTGGTCCCCCCTCTTTCATACACTTCATGTCATGGGTATGTCTTCGCACCCTCCCTTGTTAGAAGTTTCCCACTTTTTTATGTCATTTGTTGGCACTCGGGTGCCAGTTACTCGGTTGCGGACCCTTTTGATTACGTTAGGTAGCGCCAGAGTGCACACCACTGTCCCTTATTTAGACTAGAGCTACTTGTCACGACCGTGACATCTGATCACCCTGTACCCTATTGTCCGATCGCGTCCACGCGTTCGCCGTCTGTTTATAGTATGTGGTAGTACAGAGTGGGGAGTATCTTAGTCAAGATTTGATCTAAGGATCTACTAGGCCGGAGTACGGTAGTTTATATAGTAATGAGAACTAGGGTGAGTATATATGGTGACAAGTAAACACCTTAGTTGGGACAAGGGATGGAGCAGAAACGGACAGGAAAATAAAGCAGGTACAGGAAAATAAACTGGAGCAGGAGCAGACACAGGGAACTAGAGATACAGGGACGACAGAGGAAAAGCAGGGACAGTGAAGTAAAGGGAACTAGGTCGGAAGAGGACAGGTAAGGGTCAGAGGTGGACTTAACTAATGTTAAGTCCAGAGCGATGTCCAGGACCAGAGGAAGCAGGACCAGAGGAAGTGGGACCAGAGGAAGTGGGACCGGAGGAAGTGCACAACCGGAGGAAATGCAAGAGCAGAGGGAGTGTACAAGTGGAGGGAGTGTACAAGCGGAGGGAGTGTACAGCTGGAGGAAGGGTGGAGTAGCCGGAGGAAGGTCCGGAGTTGGACATGGAAATGTCCAAGGCCATTAGTGGACCTGACAGAGGGAGTGGAGCGGAACAGGAGCAGACCTGAGCTGGAGTTGGGCTATGTTGCAGACAAGGCCAAGGAAGTGGCCGGACTGAAACCAGAGTAGCAACAAGTGGTAGGTACAGGTTCGACATGGCGGAGTTAGACCGCAGATGTGTCTAGAGGAAGACAGGGGTTAGTCCTGAGGTGGAGATGGACGTAGTGACCAGAGTTGAGCTGGAGTGCAGCTACGGGGCTGGAGATGGCCAGACTAGATCCGGAGTTGTGTCTATGCCTAAGGAGAGGTCAGGTGGGCCAGGGTTAGACTGGAGTTGCAACTGGGAAAAGTATGGATATGACAGAACTCAGTTACAAATTGTGCGCCATGCTGCCTCCTTGTTGCTCAAGCGGGATGTGTCTCTGGGGGGAACTGGGCATTGTCTGCCGTTGTGACCATGGGTGCCGCACTTGAAACATTCCCCCAAACAGATGGGGGCTGTTCCTGGCGTTAGTGGATATGGAGTTGCTTCATTAACACAGGAGTTTTCGCCATGCTTTGAGAGCCACTGCATGATTTGTGTTTGATGTGCCTGGTGTCCTGCTGTTGTGGGGGGCTGGTGTTTGTACATGTTGATGATGTTGCATAGGGCTTCTCTCTGTGCCTCAGTTACTGGTTCAGCCATATTGTAGACCTGTTGTCTTGGCCTTTGCTGGACTGCAAAGCGGGTAGTTGTGGGCAAAGTTGTGGGCACTGTATTCACAGAGTTGCGTGTGGTGGGTGCAATGGATGTGCACTGTAGGTGGTGTCACGCACCAAACAGGTTTGGTACAGTGAACATGGAAGATAATACCTATATTGAATGATCCTTATGCGAAGGATAAGCACGACGGACCCTCATCATAGCCATCTATCACACAAGAAGACTATCCTGGAGCAAGAGATGAATGCCAACGTCTGGCAGTCATCCCTCACACAAGAACTGCCAAGAAGCAGAAGAAACTGAAGGAATGACGTCAATTGTGGTATGAGAAAGGAATGCACACATCTGCAGTCCAACTCCCATACCAGAACAATCAAAGAAGCCGAAGAATTGGTGGAGAAATGAAGGAGAAAGAGAAGAAATGATTTTTAGTGCCCAAATGTCATTTTTAGGCACCCAGTGCCAGCATTCCGATATTTTGAATAGCTCCATCGTTTCTAAAGCTATCAGGCATGTGACTATACTGTCAGAGGGCCTAGGACATGATCTATCTGCCTGTCAAGTTCCGATGCAAATCTGTTCATTTCCCATGGAGATATTCCCCCCACAATCCAGACATTCACATCATTGCTCACTATGGAGTCCATATTTTCTCTGGATCATTTTTCTGCTATTGCTGCAGATCTCCACTATGTCCTGCTCTTAGGACAGCCTCGGAGTCCCAGAGTTCCCGTGCACTGCCTGGCACATATCTTCCCAGCCTGCTCCCTCAGTCCCTCTCATTCTCGGTCAACACGTTCTCCTTGTCAGTCCTACGTCAAGGACATACTTTGGTCATCTTAGGTCTATTGTCAAGCTTGAGAAGTCTTCTCTGGTTGTCTCTGTGTCACCTGAGCCCTCAGCCTATGGTCCCTTCCTCCCAGATACTTGCCATGTCCATCTTCCTCTGTTGTTCGTCTCACTTCCCTGGATGTGTTGAATTCAATACTCTATCCGCTTCCCTACTTTCAGATGACGTCCCCCAGCACCATGACAGTTATGCCCCACATAATGTACCTACATTGTACGATACCTTATGGCCAGTGGGGGTTGACAATCGGCTGTATGTTATGTGCCAGCTGGGGTCAGGCCGGACTAAAGGGTGTTGCCATGATTTATGGTCCGGCCAGTATGCGGAATTGTCACCATAATACATGGTCCAGCCTGGGGGTGGGTTGTCACCATAATATAGGTTTGGGCCAGGATGTAGGTATCACCATAGTGTATGGTCCTGCCAGAGTGTGTAGTTTAACCATAATATACAGTCCGGCCTGGGTGTAGGTGATACCATAGTGTATGGTCAGGCCAGGGTATGGGTGCATATTGAACAGTCCGGCCTGGGTGTGGGTGTCACCATAGTGTATGGTCAGGCCAGGATAGGTGTGTCATCATATTGTACAGTCCGGCCTGGGTGTGGGCATCACCATAGTGTATGGTCGGGCCAGGGTAGGTGTGTCACCATAATGTACAGTCCAGCCTGGGTGTGGGCATCACCATAGTGTATGGTCGGGCCAGGGTAGGTGTGTCACCATAATGTACAGCCTGGCCTGGGTGTGGGTGTCACCATAATATACAGTCCAGCCTGGGGGTGGGCATCACCATAGTGTATGGTCGGGCCAGGGTAGGGGTGTCACCATAATGGATAGTCCAGCCTGGGTGTGGGAATCACCATAGTGTATGGTCAGGCCAGGGTAGGGGTGTCACCATATTGTACAGTCCGGCCTGGGTGTGGGCATCACCATAGTGTATGGTCAGGCCAGGTAGGTGTGTTACCATAATGGATAGTCCGGCCTGGGTGTGGGTGTCACAATAAGTGTATGGTCAGGCCAGAGAGGAAAAAATATTTGAAACAAGTCCAGGCTGATGATAACCATGTCAGGATTGTATGTATTAGCAAAGACAAGACTGGTACTGTACTGAATGGAAATGATTATACAAGTAGTACAAGTTAATGACAAGCATTCAGGTGGTGTACTGGCCAGTAATGATTAATTGGTCATACCAACCGGTCAGTGTCATACCGGTAGCATACTGACTGGTCAGTATCATATTGGTGGCATACTGACTGGTCACTATCGTACCAGTAGCATACCGACCAGTAACTGTCATACCGGTAGCATACCAGTGGCATACCAACCAGTCACTGTCATACCAGTAGCATACTGATCGGTAATGGTGATACAGTAAAGTGATTTAAGTATGAGAATAGCACTCCGATGATTGTTGATTACTAGTGATGGTGAGACCAGATTGCTCAGGTATGAAGCCGGCAGGTATGGCATACACCAGACACCAAGACATGGTCCTGACTTCCCAATCAAGTTCCCTCACTCTGCCTATAAGGCCATATACTTATGAGAATAGCACCCCAATGCTTGTTGATTACTATGGGGGGACACCGGACTGATCAGGCATCCGGCCAGCAACTTTACACCATCGATATCTAGTAAGACCCAGGGTGAGTTATGTTGAAAGAAAGGCATACTATGCTGGCAGTCAATCACTCTGAGACCTGTGGGATTCTAGGAATACAATGCCCATGGGCAGGGGCACATTCGGAACACACTTCCGGCTTCTGGCAACTAGTTATGATATACCGGTCGCAGTTCCCATGGCTTTCAGCACAAATCAGTCATTGACTGCTTCATTGCATCCTCTGTACAGACACATCCAATATTGCCAGATGGCCACATTCAACATGGGTGTCACTGACTATCACCTATCTGAAAGGATTGCTGGCTACATGCGCTGGCGATTTCGCCATCTGCCACTAGACCCTGATTTTCCCTGGCCTGCACTTCCATTGGATATTCCATCCCATGGTTGCATCGGGATGAACCAATTGGTTTCTGTTCTTGTTAAGGCATACAAAAATCGGAGTAAGTTCATTGCATGGCTCTAACATACCATCTGACTTTCCATCTCAGTTCCATCTGGCATTGATCTCATATGACTTAGTGAGAGCCTGTCCACAATGGAGTCCGGAGCTGACATGAAACAAGAGGCTCAGCTCCTAGAGAACCACCCACTGGCGATCAGGAGCACCAGTAACATGCCTGCTATCTTATCGGAACCAGCAATCATCCTTGGGGAAGGAGATAGCATCGCTTTGTGGTACCTTCCAGGTGCCTTAGCTAGGCCAATTCAGGTATGGTGGTCGATATTATGCATGCCTTGTCTGACATGTAGGTAAAGAAACATATTGTTCCAGGCCTTCAGCCTCTTGGTGACAACCTCCGGAAGAGTATCAAAAACCAGAGTTGGAGAAACTCTGATCAATACTTCCGACCGGGAAGTACACCATCCAGATGTCTGGAGTTTTCACCAGCTAGGCATTTGCAAGGCCACTCGGTAGAGTTATATCTTTCTTCAGAAACAAACATAATTAACCTCGGGTACAGACAAGGAAGCACACACCATCAGTTTCTGCAGGGCTTGCAACACCAGCAGGCAAGGAATGGGGAAAGAATATTTGCCTCCCATCTGCCCTCCTTTCTGGTGCACTATCTATAATGCACCCTCCACTCTATCATGCCAGTCTAGAGGCAAGGCAGAGGCTGGATGCATGGTCTATAGAGAACAATCCTGTGATGCAGGAAGCACTGGGGCATTGGTCGACCATATACACAAATCTCTCACTCATTTCCAATCGGAAAACACCTTTGCACCGAGATCCCCAGTCCTGGTCTGATTGGTTTGATCTACTCGCCACTGTTGGTGAATATCAAGATTGCTTCCTTAATATCCCAACCCTTGGAGTTCAGCTGGAATATAGCCTGGGCACAGTTGTAGCATTTTCTGGTAGGCTCCTCAGGCATGGAGTGATCGAGGAGGGTGGAGACCAATGTTGCCTCGCATACTACATGTGGGATAACATTCATAATTGGCTCGGAGTCCCCAGGCCAGATCCAATGAGGCTTCACAAGGTCCAGGATGCATTGTTGCAGTTGGAGGTGTAGATTACCTTAATTTGCCATGACTGGTAGTCCAATACATGTTTCTGGCAGGATATGCTTTATCCATGTAGAACAATATGCTACCGGTATGACTGTTACCGGTCAGTATGCACCGGTATGACACACTGGTCGATATGCTCCCAGTATGACAGTGACCAGTTGGTATGCTACCAGTAAGACACTGACCGGTCGTGATACTGGTATGACTCTGACCACTGTGAGTCAAAGTGTGGATTTGGGTCAGAGAAATAACCCAAACACAACACCAACAAAGGACTACGAAAATGTGCGAGTGGTGGTTTACCTCTGTGGTGTCCAGAGAGGATATGCTGAGGAGGGGGGAAGGGGATCTACACCAACAGGGTGATGCAGACAGAGATGCAGGATACTCCTGGGGTACAGGAGCAATAGATGACAAAGGGGATAGGTGTCTGGACTCTTCCTATAGCCTAGGAAGTGTCAAAGCGGGGATTGAGGTGACTGAGACTGAAGTAGTGATACTACACCTAGAGATTGGTGCAGCAGAGGGGAAAGGGGCTCCTGACGTCCAGAAGCAATGAGAGATGAAAGATTGACAGGCTAGACTCCGCTTGAGCCTAGAGAAATACTTGGACTTGAATGACTTGAATAAACTTGAAGATATTGAGCCTTTAGACCTTCACTGGAGCCTACAAGGACTCAAAGACTGAAGGGATACTGATTGAGAGAGACTGAGAGAGGGATAATTTCGTGCTATTGGGCCTTTTTCACTGGGCTGAGCCCAGGGGTTTAAATACATGGGGGGACACAGCATTAAAGTACAAAAAGGGAAGGGAATAAGCAGAATTTGTCAAGGATTGGTAAGTGATTGGTAAGGGCTTTGTAAGG
>Ga0307518_10002450_pt1 | contig 13550 bp, 6 predicted proteins | sample 25_EM_MG_FD_203889 | JGI IMG/M metagenome (GOLD analysis project Ga0307518, IMG submission 203889) | Populus trichocarpa ectomycorrhiza microbial communities from riparian zone in the Pacific Northwest, United States - 25_EM | ecosystem: Host-associated > Plants > Roots > Unclassified | place...
CCATCATTTTCACCTAGATCAAGCATTAAACTCCAAACATTTGCTTCAAAATTCAAGATCCAACTATCTTTTTTTGAAGATTTGAGGTAAATATCTCAATAAAAGGAATGTTTTGTAGATGGATATTTTATGACATCAAGGCAAATATATTTTTTATGATATGTAACCGGTCAAAGTGTTGCTCGTGTTCATTAAGACACAATATTAAAATACTTGTGTTACTAAAAATTTGCTAAAAGTTGCTAATGATGCACAACGAAGGTGGCCAAGATAGTCATGGTGTCACCGGGACCGTGATTTGAAAGCATGGCAAACACAAGCTAAGGTGGCACATGCATGACTAAAAATACCTGAGTACATGGATAATTAGATAAAGCATGTGATGGACTAGATTTATAAGCTTACTAAAAAATTGAGATCTTTAACAGCATAATTTCTCAAGTAGTATCAGCAATTTTCATTCGAAAAGCATGAGCATAACTAACCAATGCATAAAGAATGATGAACCAGGTAGTGATGGCCCTATCCAGTTTTGCAGCCAAAATCTGCAAGTACAAAACCGATGTTAGCTTAAGCCACATATAACAATATTTATGAACAAAGAGAAATAAGCTTATTGATCATCCCAACTCTGAAACTAGAGAATAAAAAAGTATACCCAGAACCTTGAAAAGTATAACCCTCCCTCCAAACCTAGAAAATAATTAGCACAGAATTCAATTTACCTTTTCAAAGAAGACCTAGCAAAAGATTTTTGTAAGACTGGAACAACAACTGCTTCAGCAGGATAAATAAATGCTTTCTCATGAGCTGATAAGTGATCTGGCGATACCTTCTGATCACCTCTCCTTGCTGCAATAGATTCTACAATATAATTCTTGGATGAATTCTTAGTTGACTGTGAGTTTGTTTGCAATGCCTTGTCACTATCAGACCTTGGGCAACCTAGTGTAATTTCAACATAGCAATTTTGCCCCCTCAGCTGACAGCCAGGTCCTTGAGAAACATGATATGGCAGGCCAATATATCCATTTAATGTCCTAAACTTGCCAGAACTGTTGAGGAAAGCATAAGTTGGCAATGGAAAATATTAACCTGAACTCCAAAAGAAAAGGAACTGTGAACATACAGATTTCTACAAAAAACAAAAAATTACCTCAAATACACTTGCTTGACAAGATCACTTGGACAACATCCTGTCAGCGAACCACGAATTCCATGAGGAGAAGCAATCACTACAAGATGAAAACATAAAACACAAATTAGAGATCCTGATACAGAAAATACACGCATAATTGCCATTGTCACATGACAAGCAATCCAGCTATTCATAAAGAAAGTGAAAAAACAGCCCATGGAACGACCTTGCCACCACCAATGGTAGGTGGTTTGTGGGATGTGGAACATTTTACAGGTTAAGCAAATGTAGAAATGCTGGATAAACAAATGCCCAGACAAATCAGAACCATATATTTGCAAATACATGTTGCTTTCTGGAATTCAGAAAAGATATTGCCCAGTAATTAGCAAAGATATTTTTAGCTGACCATGTGGCGCAACCCCAAATACAAAGAACAAAGTTTGCTTGAATGCTGAAAATGCTAAAACCTTAGAATGGGCATCCAACGTACCAATATGCTCATGCATCAACAAACTACCTTCTCTACACTCTACAATGAAAAGTGATATCAGCTTGAGTCAGAGTCAATTGCACCTTATTTTTATTTACATTTTCTTCCAGTGATAACTTTGTCTTATAACTATCATAAATAGTCATTCAAGTTCAAACTCAGACAAAACATTTTTTCTTTTATGTTTCTCAAAACACATCCACATGTTAAGACACTCTTTTTCATAGATGTCCAGATTCTGACACCATCCAGAAGCTATGATTCAAGAATGACAAACACAACTAGATGGGGGTGTTTCTTATGTTATTATACTCGTGTTAACTTGCAAAACCCTCGGGTGTATCCCTGAAACAAGGGTAAATTCAAAGAGACTACAACATAATGCGGAAAAAATGCAGCTTAAAGCTCAAATCCTAAACAATAGAGGGAAGGGTTGTGAATTCGGTTCTGTAATCACCATGAAGAAGTCCTAATATTCTTGTAAAATATGTGATGAGATCATTCCTAACAAATCCCAACATATAACATTCACCAACCTGGAAGCCTAAAACTGGAATTTGTAGAAGAATGTTTTAACACTCTTTCCACATCACCATTTGAAAGTGCTCGGATATGCCTGAAAACAAATAAAGACAGGTTATTTAAACGCATACATTAGGGAAAGTTATTGATGCAATAATCATAACTAGAAACAAACTATGAAATTTCACCAACTTTGCAGATATTATCACGTGCACAAAGATCGTCTCTTCAGAGGCAGAAAAGATGAACTCGACTGTGGGCTGTCCTTTACTGCAAAACACCCACCAAAAAAAAAACTACTGAATACAAGCAAATTATGTTATCAAAAAGAAACATAAGTTCGACTGTGTAACACAATATTACAGCTTTTTACTTGGTCAAGAACTGGATTGAAAATGAATGACTATTAGGAAACAGAAACATCAAGGACGAAAAGAATGCAGAAGCCATAAAATCATTAAATTGTTTGATATCATGATTTTGGTGATGAAAATCGTGAACATTATAATATTATTACAAGGTAATCAAGAAATAATTATGTTCGACCTGGAAAGTCCTTCACTTTGAGATGGATGGTACTTTAAAAACACATCTCCAAACCGCATGTATGAATGCCTGGCCAATGCTCTGTAAATATCAATAATTTTAGTTAAAATAATTCAAAGAGAAAATATGATGAATGGGAAAAGTAGGATAAGTTTACCTCTCTATGTAATTCCTCAAAGATTGAGAAAGGGCTGCTGCAACCTCTTCAGAGTCCCCAGGAGCAACCCAAATTCCAGATGCAACAACTACAAAAGAAATATACATAGGAATAAGACATAACGATTTAATTATACACCATTAGTGCAAATTCCATAAAAATGTTGTAAAAAGCGAACAACAAAGAGGGAGAAAGTACAATTGGGTAAAGAAGATAGCAGACATTCATAATCTACCAGAATCATAAAATATGAATTTCAGAAAAAAAATAATAGGAACGGCGGTAGCAGAGACTCAAAAACAAATTTTACCTCTTAATCTAGACACTGCAGCTTGAGCCTTCTCAACAACAGATGAATAACGTCCAGGAAGAAAAAGCCAGAGCTTTATTTTCTCATCTGTTAAACAGTTATGTAGTCAACATGGTCAGAACTCGAACACAGCATAACCCATGCATGATCACACGATCAAATTCATTTATTTGTTCTTCTCCTTCCTACATGGGAGTAAGGACCACGTGGTTGGTAGATGACCACAGATTGTAATTCTTACCAGGATTATGTAGACCTTGTGATGGATCCCAAGGTCCAACAAAGGAATTGGTCCAAGTGCTTAGAAATCCCTCTTTCTGCAACTGCAAATGAGCCAAAATCACGAGACATGTAGCCACATCTTTCTGCTCTACCTTCACACTGTCCAACCATAAAAAAAATCTATTGGTGATTTTTAAGCACATAACTGTGAGTACGATTCCCAATATTTTAGATGGCCTTGAGTTCAAATCACAGGCAATGATAAGGGATGCAAATGATTCTTGCCTCTTATCAGGTAAAGAGTTCAAATCAGATTCATTTGGGAGAAACTGGAACCATGATATATGATGAAGACCACCCTGTAGAAATGGTTGATAAAGTTAAAAAAAGAGAAATGGAGCAAAAGTATGATACATATTAATAAAAGACTCAAAGATGACATGCATAAAAACTAAATATTCAGTTCAAGGTGTTATATTATGGAACTCAAATTCTGTGGGAAACTTCATCAGGCATTCAGGCAGAATAAAAATCTTATATTAATAAGAACATTACATGTAAGAGAAAATGTGACCACAGCTAAAAAGGAAAGCAATAACAAAGATCGAAACCAATAAGAACAAAAAAGCCACTTTAAAATAGTTGTTAGCCAAACATGTGCCAAGATTTTCTGATATTTTACTACCATTTAGGGAAAATAAGCCTTCCATAAAAGAATCGACGCAAAGTTAAGAGCAGAAGGGAAAATGGAGAATCTATTCTCTTGCACTACTCTGTGGCATGAAGCTGTAGAATAGCTAGGTAGGGTATTTTTCATCTCCAAAAAGCATTAAGTTTGTCCCACTAACCGAGAAGAGTTGTTATTGATGCATGAAGAGGATTTTGAGAGAGTGGAGTGAAGTAAGATACTTTGGAATTGCTTGATAGGCACAAAGGTTAGCATATTTGAATGGAGTTTAATTTTGGATCTTTGAGTACCAGCGCTTACCTATAGATAAAGAGGTTTGGTTGGCATCACTTTAGCACTCCACCTCGTGCATCATTACAGGAGTATCTTTAGTGGACATGCAATTCTTGTTTTACGTTGTTAAGTTTTTTAATCTCCAAAAGGATGCCTCATTTTCCACCTTGCATCACATTTTTTTCTCTTAACAAAATCCCTCTTGATCACTAACCAGAAAAAAAATCACATCATGAAGAACATAATTCTACCTTCCTAAACCGGTCACTAAACCAGTAAAATTTAACATCCACGACAAAACCTAACACCCGTTAACCAAACACCACCACGATCTTAATAGCCAACTCCATATTTAGCAATCCTTTCATGCAAAGCAGTTTCCTTTTAAACTAAGAGAATAATACACCACGACCGACACAAATCACGTACTAAATACAATGCCACATGACTTTTCAGTTAGTTCTGTCAGAAACTTTAAATCCTCAATCTGATCATACTATACGCTTAAAAAAAAAAACAACCTACAGCAAACAATCAAAGTCGAAAGTCCAATACATACACTAACACACACAAATCTTCAATAACATCAACCCCAGCATTTCCCTAAATAAACTTAAAATTCAATCACTCATCCTATAAATTCCGAACAACCGCATCACCAACAATGTTTATACCACTATAATAACAAAGAATTCATTAGCTAACTACGACTAGACAATAAAGTATTCAATAATAAATCAATAAGTAAATAGTAACAGAACTGAAGTAAAAAAGAAAAGAAAAATACATACAATTTTGAATACATTAGTCCACATCTTTTCTCTTTCTTCAACCTGTTAAAGCTCCCAAAAATTAAAAATTAAAAAGCTTTACGCTACAAAGCACGCGCGCGCGCGCATATATCTCCATGCAAGAAATCAAAGAGCAACACTTAAGCAGTGAAGTGCTTGATATCGATAGCTATAACAATTCGCACAAATCGACGCCGTTTAGTGAAATTTGAAAAGGAAAAACCCTAATTGACAGATTCGGAAGAAAGAAACGTAAGGGAGTTTGACTTGTCTACGTAAATCACCAAACAGAAAATAAAAAAGAGGAATGAGAGATAGAGAGATTTGGTTGACTTACCCTGTAAGGAAGAAGAAGAAGAAGAAGGAAGAAGAAGCTGAAGCTGAAGCTGACGAGATAATTAATTAATAATAATAAATCAGTAAATAAATAAAAATTGAAGCTTTTATGGAAGTTTTTGAAGAGGTTGGATTCCTTTCCAGGCCCAGCCAAAGCCAGCAAGCCAGGTGTGTACTCTCTGGGTGAAACCACTGTTGGGACTATCTCACGAGGAGATGCTGACTATGTTTTCTTATGACGGTTTTCAGGGACTAAATACACACCAGTCCTACAATTATCATTAATGTCTCAATCGAGTTAACTTACTATCAATTCTTTCAATTTAGGCATATCATTTATCAATGATTAAGTACTTCACCATTGCCTTGCCTGTTGCATCAGGGTCCTTGCCCTTCCACTTTTATTTGTCGATTACTTTTCCATACATCAAGTTATAATATTTTTTTATTTAGGACCAAAATGAAACTTGGGTAATACATTAAGGATTCCTTACTTGGGATTTCACATTTTTTTCTTTTGTCTTCCTGGCATCAATCAAAGTCCATCATCAGCTTTCAGTTTCGAAAAACAAACACAAGTATCTAGAGAGCTTAAAAGATCAGAGAAAAACAAAAAAGATGCGAGCTTTACTGCAACTTAGCAAGAGACTCTCTCGCACTCTTGTCTTCTCTTCCTCCTACTCCTCTCTTACTTCTTCTAGAACTTTCGCTACACTCACTCTATTATCACCTGACTGCCACGGTGCTGCCATCACCACCAACGGCAATGTTTACGCCAGGCCTTGGTTCGCAATCCAACACCGCGGCGTTAAAGTCAATGCTATTCATGTAAAGCTTCAGTCTTTTTATATTTAAATTGAAATTATTAGTGATTTTATGAGATAATATAATAAAAATAAAAACTTGATTTTGTATTGCAGTTAAGACCTGGAAATGTAATTGAAAAATCAGGTAAGTTTTGAGGTTTTTATATGAATTTGGTTTTTTTTTTTTTTTTGGATTGTTGTTTTTGGGTGTGACTTGCTAAAGGTTTTGCCTTTGTTACTGTAAATCTGGTGAATACATATCAGGAAGAATTTTCGAGGTAATTGAATTTTAATATGTTTATTATAATGGATTATTGTGTGATTTGAATTGGAGTTTATGATAATGGAAGTTGATTAATGTAGGTGGTGGATGCGGAGCATAAACAGCGAGGAAGAGGAGGAGCGATTTTGACGGTGTTATTATTGTTTTTTTTTATCAATTTTTAACCCCAATTATCATAAATTTTTTCATTGTTTGATAATGTGCGAAGTGACTGTAAATAGTGAGTGCTGCTTTTGAAGTATCTGCTTTTTGGATTGTTTTAGGGTTTAGTAAAGGTGGTATTTTGTCGGATTCACGCTATAGCATGGAGTTGAGTTTGAACTTTTGGTTCATGGATTTAATGGGTTTATTTGACAGCTAAAACCTTTAAATGTTCTATATTTGATGTTTACTATGTGTTTAAATTTGTTGACGGGAATTTAAACATTGTTTAGTTTTATTTGCATGCTATTGTGATCACCCTTGCAGTGATAAGATACATTTCTATGTTAGTTATGCCAGCAAATTGTTGCTTATTTTTGGTCTATCTGACTTACGGAGTGGCTGGCTTCGTTGGTGATTATTCTTTTGCACCTAGCGACTTTATTGTTAAATAACTAATTGTCATTTGAATTTATTTTGCTCATATTTGTGAATGTGAAATAATTGGATTGCAAATAAAAGCATTGTCATTCTCTGACATGGCTGACCTTATCTTGGTTGAATTGTCTGAATCAATTGCATTTGTTTTTTATTTGCTATTTTTGCCATAGTTGGAGCTTCGAGATGTTGACAGTGGAAACAAGCAAACCTTTCGCTTTGGTGCAGAGGAGGCTGTTGAAAGTATGTTTATCAACTTTAAATTCTTGATCCCTATGTTGTTAGATGATGCATTTTTGTACATATTGAAATATAAGGCATTGACATCCACTCTTTTATGTAATCAAAATCTTGGTCGTTTTGGATGGCAAATTTCTTTTTTTTTTCCCCTTCCTACCTAAATTGCTAGTAGCGGGTTGGTGCTCTATATCAGGCATTGTTTGCTTCAGCTATTTTAGGGGTTGCAAGTTCAGAAATTAATGTTTAACACCCTAGAACAGTGATGACAGTTGAAATAACCTCATGGATATTCTGGGAAAAGTATCAGTTTTGAATGAAACTTGAACACGTAGACTTGGTGTTTTCTCATTTGTATTTCATAACTGTATGACACGTCAATTTATTCATCAAATGTATTGTTAATGTAGGCTATTTTTTTTTTTTCTGTAAGCATAAAATCATATGGAATCATTTTATTTTGAAAGGTCAAAAGTTTATTCAACAGTTTTCCATTTCAAGGTGTTATTCATATATTGAAATCTAGATTAATCCTATTTAACTTGCTTTAGGGGTTTTTGTTGAGGAGAGGTCTTTCACATGTTTGTACACAGAACATGAATCAGTATATCTAATGGAGTAAGTAATATCATCACTTCTCCCTGCTCCCAAGACAGGTCATTCCTTTCTTTTGAAATATCTTTTGTTTTAGTCACGGATATGTATCTATTATAAATTTCAAAATGATGTCTGTTTTTATAATGTTAGCCTTGAGAAATTTGAGCAACTCGAAGTGCCGCTGATCTTGTTTGGCCAAGCTGCTGCATATCTAAAAGGTTGGTAAAATTCCAAATTTGATATTTCAAAAAGCATCCTGCCTTTTTTAAGATTTCCACTGTTGTTATCTGCGCAGATCTTCTATGATTTTCCGTACTTTCGCATGCACTTTGTCTAAGGTTTTGAGGGACTTTCTGCTTCCTGTAACTCTTAAAGATGATGTTTATGGATGCCGTTAATTGTCATTTCTGCTTCATTCTTTTAATGTTGCTCCTATGGGAAAATCTTGCCTTTTCTTAATTGCACTGCTCATCATCAACTGCTGCAATTAATAATCTACTTGACTATTAAGGAATTGCATGGTGAACTTTCTTTCTAACTATTACAAAATTTCATGATGAACAGAGGAAATGAAAGTTAAAATGCAGTTATTTGATGGAAGACCTTTGTCTGGATCAATTCCAAAACAAGTAACATGTGTTATTAAGGAGACACAAGATCATGCAGCTACACCTCGGTTTGCTCCACAACTTGCCAGATACTCATTTGTGTGTTCTCATAAGTTCTTGTCATGTGCCTGATCTTACTTGTGTGGCTTTTACATGCTTTTGATTGCCATCTTACATGTTTGAATTTTTTATTATTGATTTGTTCCCACTACAATGAAGTATACTTGCTTCAAATATAGTAAGGCAAAATGCATGAACTAATTTACCATTTGGGGATATCTTTCATGAAGCAGATAGATAATTCTGGCCAAATGACACATTTCATGGTGGATAACAATTATAAAACCATGCTCTTCCTTTTCTTCAGTCTGTAGTTTGGTCATCATTTTGGTTTAAGTTACTCACAAATAGGCCCGGATCTATTCATGTAGTGGTTTTTACAAGTTGTAATTGGCAATATATTTTAGTGATTAGTGATGCTGTTTATAATGGTAATGAGGTACTTATCCCACATAAATGTAGCCTGCCAATTGGGTAGTCACTAGCACTATAGATTGTATGAATTAATTTGGCATTTCAGCTTTCTGCGGTCCATGTGTTTTCCATGATCAGTTTTCTCCCCATCTTATATCTCTTCATAATTAATTATGACTGCACACCAGAATTCAATTAAAAAATAATTTATGTGATTGATAACTGAACTTCATATTCATGTATTATGTTTCATAAAAAGCTTTTCACCTACTTGATTATTTGTATGCTTGTCACTGTAAACTCTGTTGTCAACACTTCCCCCTTTGACGTAGGTACAAAAAGGCTGTGCTGGACAATGGTCTCATTATTCAAGTAAGACTTTTTTTTTCCTGGTTCAAGTTATTGTAAACTAATTCCGTACTATGAGCAAGTAGAAAACTGCAATTAAGGGTTAGGGTGTATCTAAACAGATAGCGGTTTAGGTGCAAACATTTATCGAGTAAAATGGACGCTTAAGGCTATAAAATTTTGAATTAATGTAGCCATTCGGATAGAAGTGCTTGCTTGTTAATTGATTTAACATTTACTTTTTCCTGGAAGTAAATAATTGTATTTTGGATTATCAAAAAGGAAAATGTACTTTGGATTTATTTTGAAGTTTAAGGGTGCACTGGCTCTCGTGTATGTCTTGAGTCTTTGAATACACTCAAGTGTCGATTCTTAAACAGCCACAATAGGTTTGGTACGAACTTTTAAAAGCTTCATTATTATCTTATCTATCTTCTGAAACACCAGGTGCCTACATACATTGAGACTGGAGAAGCAGTTGTTGTCAATACTGAAGATGGCTCGTTTGTTACCAGGTAAATTAGATTACATCTCTTTCAAATTTGGGAATTGCTAGTTCTGGTCTTTGTTTCTTTTAATTACTTGGCATGTCTAAGGCCTTTTAAGTTTTCTCATTTCTTTTACACACACCCAATAATAATGTACAGATAAACATGCTTGCCCTTTCCTATTTTGGCTGGCCCTGCTTGCTTAAATACTTAGAAACGATTTGTAAAAGATTGTTATTAGTATCATTTTGTTGCTTTGTTGATTTATTTTGTTCTTTTACTCAGGGCCAACAAATAACCTTAGCCCACGGCTACTTTCCGGAGGAGAAAATTGAAAATACAAAATCTTTTTTTTCGCATTGGAGCCAGGCACTGCAGCTTACTGCATACCGTTCTGCTTGGTTCTTTTCTATCAATGCATGCTTTTTTTGGTACTTTTCACTAGATCTTAAAGTACGAGGGTCTCTTTAGAAATTATGAGGCATATGGTATTCTTTTCAACTTCTTTCCTAAACAAGAGGATATGTTTTGCATGCAGAATTGGAAAATGTAGGACTAGCTTTTAGAGCCGTCGAAACCTACCATCAGTCTAGAAATTTTGTCAACAAGAGGACTTCAACATTGTATTGAAGCATTTTCCTTTTAATGTCAGACCTAATCTCCAAAATTCTTGAACAGATTACTATTTTCTTATTAACTGGTTGTTTTATAGTAAAATGACTAAAATAATCCAAATGCTGCACAATTGCTGCTAGATCCAAGGCTAAATTTGATGTTATTCCGTTATAAATGAAAAGAAATTGTTGAAGCAGACGTGAAATAGTGTGATTGCCATCATGATGTGTTGTGGAAAAGTAAGTGAAGTACTGATGTATAGAAATCAAAACAAAAACTGATGTCACCCTGCTAACAACAGCCTTGAATATTTCTTGGATGGATACCAAGCAATTGGAGTGCTTCGCTACGAATTCTTGCTATATTCTGCATGCTGAACGTGGAAGTGAGATTTTGACCTGTGTACAGCAAGAGAAAGCCAGACTTTGTAAGTACGGTGGCTGTTAGAGGATTGACAGGTGGCTTCACTTGCTCCCACCACCAGGAAACACCCGATGATGAAGCAATATTTATAGCACGGTGCTTCTCCTCCGCTTCTTAGTTATAAAACCTGGCTATCCAATGATTGCATCAACCCCACCAGAACAATCACTTGGCAGAGACTGATCATTCTTCAGGCTACCTTCCATCTTACTCAACTATATAGCCAGCCTCCTCAAGAAAACCTCAACGATGACCGGGTTTATATATATATATAAACGAATAAAAGTTCGAGAAGTCAATTTCTTAGTAAGGTTGCTTTTATGTATGAAGTAGGGAGGTACTGTGTTGTGATGCATACACACTTCAATCTTCATGTTTGAGTCCTGATGGGAGGGCAAGAATGGCGTGTCTGGGTTTTGGTATAATCATGGTCCCATGCAAATTGAAATGGGTTGGTTGGTGACTCCCAAGTTTCTTCTCCATTTCTTTTTCGTCATGTAGATTTTCGTTTCTGGTTTTTCCATAAGATTTTAGAGCATGGTAATTTTGAATGTATGCTGCCACATCCTAGTGCAAGCTCAGTTCATTGATTGCAATTTGTTACCCTTCTAGCTTATTTCTTTTTAATCTGCAAGAAACTTTACCTGCCCTCTACCATTACCAATCTGTGTAGCTTCTGCTAACATAAAGTGGTTAAGTAGCTTGTTTACCTTGAGTGTATGTAATTTATATTTGCATAAAATTATATCAGTACTCGAGGCCAAGGAAACATTACTTAAAGGACTCAAATTGTTGCTGCTGCAAGGTAGCATTTGTTATTGTCTCGAGATATATATATATATATATATATAAAAAAAAAAACAGAAATAATAGATATAGAAATCTGTTTTATATTTTTTTTTCTAACCACACATGTTTTTAATTTTTATGTATATATTATTTTTATCGCTGGACACTAACCAAACAAACATGAATACACGCTTTGTTTTCATTTTCATGTACTAACAACACAAAACTAACCTTAAAGCAAGCCTTGATTCTTAGAAAAAAAACAAAAATAAAATTTCACTTCCATCCAAGATGTAAGCTTTCATCTATATATAAAGCTTTATTGCGCCGCTAAAGCAAGGCACAAAAGCTGCCATGCCCGTAAGCTTTGACTGGTCATTTAACAAGGCAACAAGACGAAATGTAAAATAGTAGGACAGGACAGTCATGTTGGTATATGAAGTCAATGTGATTTTTGAGGAATAAAAAAGAGAAAAAGAAGTAGTTTCCACAGGTGAAACTCTCGGCTTTCAAACCTCTAATCTTTTGTATTTCTTGAGATAAAGGGATTCTTTAATTAAATTTTTTTGGAAGGCAGCTAAATTGTTGAGAATATGATAATGATCGGTTGCACTAGTTCTTAGCTTTTATTCTATAGTTGAATTTATTTTTAATTTTTTAAATATTGTGGATGGTAAATAACTTATTTGAAGCTATCAATTAAACACTTAAACCAATATCTTATTAGCTTTTATTATATGTGACCAAAATATATACTTATCAATCACAAATCTATAGCCTGTTGGGGAATTCCGGCTCCCCCGTGCGCGGACCGGGGGTGTACTGATAGTTGCTCAACGGAGGGTTAAGCACACTGACACAATATTTTACGTGGTTCGACAAATCGTCTATATCCACGGGAGAGAGTCATTGTATTAGAGATAGAGAAAGGGTTATAATAAATACTTGAAGGAGGAGGATCACTCAACTCCCAGCTCACACACTCTGCTGTATATGGCAGCAGGGCTGCTGCCCATGGCAGCAGCTCCTCTTTGTCTCTTCTTCTCGTCACTTCACTCTCACACACTCTCACTTTGCTCTCAAATAATTATGCCTCTTTTATAGGCATTTCATGGTCAACATGGAGGGGCCAATAATGCCTTAAAGCATGTCACCATTTGTGGCATTAATGGAGCAACCACTTGCTTAGTGGTGGGGTATTGCCACTAAATGGCAATATCCTAACAATCACCCCCTTTGCCATTTATGTGGGCAATTGTCCTCTTGCTTCTTCAGCACAAGCTTGCATTCTGCAGGTCTTCCAAGCTTACCATTCTAAGAGCGTCTTCAACACAACATTCCTTCGAGCGTATCAACCATGCTCGGTCCGGAATGATTTTTCAAGCCTTACACCAAGGCTTACAACACCCCCTCAAACAGAATATTCCCAAGTGCGACAGTCATTGAGTATTTTAATGTGATCACAAGCTCACCACTCTTCCAAGAGTCTACTCATCCAGGAGTTGCGCCTGCCCTCTGTTCCACCCTAGGAACCACGCCTTACTTCTTCGTGAGTCTCTCTCTCTTAGTCGTAAGAGTCCAGGTAGCTCTCCACCTTTAATCATTGGGGGCAGCCCATTAAAGGTTGATCCATATCTATCTTCATACTCTGAGTATTACAATGCCATTACCGAGCTCACCACCTTGACAAGAGTCAACTCGTTCTCGAAACCTGCGCATGCCCTTCTGCTTCTTCATAGCAGCCGCGTCTTAATGCTCCACAAGTCACACACTTATTGTCCAAGGCAAATGTCTTCTAGCTCATTGATCTTTAGCATGGGGGCAATA
>Ga0307518_10002451_pt1 | contig 13550 bp, 5 predicted proteins | sample 25_EM_MG_FD_203889 | JGI IMG/M metagenome (GOLD analysis project Ga0307518, IMG submission 203889) | Populus trichocarpa ectomycorrhiza microbial communities from riparian zone in the Pacific Northwest, United States - 25_EM | ecosystem: Host-associated > Plants > Roots > Unclassified | place...
ATTGTTTGTAGATAAAATCTTGAAATCAATACACTATTAAGGTAAAAAATTTTCATTCCTAAAGTCTTTAGTTTTTTCTTTTTATTTGTTCAATTTATTTTATTGTTTGTATTGCCATAATAATTGAAAATTTTGTTAAATTTGAATTGTTATTGTTGAATTTACCTTTAAATTGTTAATTGAAATATAGAATTAAATTTAATTAGTTTATCTTAATTTTATTATATTATTGCTTGTTATGTTTTTTATTATTTCGATTAATTTTAATTGTTATTTATGAATTTGTATAGATGTTAGTTGAAAATATATAGATGTTGAATTTCTATAGATGTTAGGTTGTATAGAGTTGATTTTGCAATATTTGTGTAATTATTCGTATAAATTTGTGTAGATGTGTAGAATGAAAATTGGCTTGTGGATATTATCAATATTTGTAGGTATGAAAACTGTGGATAGTCTCTAATATAGGGGAGGTGCTGCTGAATGTTTTTTAAATAATTGAATTTAATTATTCATATAAATTTGTGTAGATGTGTAGAATAAAAATTTAATTATTTTATTGTTTGTATTGTAATAATTATTTGGAAATTTAGTCTCTTTTAATTGTTATTGTTGAATTTTCCATGGAAATGGTAATTGGAAATGAAGAATCAAATTTCATTGTTTTATCTCAATTTTATTCTATTATTGATTGTTATGTTTTTTTATTATTTCTATTAATTTTAATTGACATTGATGCATTAATATAGATGTTAGTTGAAAATATATAGATGTTAAATTTCATAGATGTTAGGTTGTGTATAAGATTTTCCAATAGAGTCAATTGGTTTGTGGTTATTATAAAGATTTGCAGGTTTGAAAACTGTGGGTAGTCTCCAGTATAGGGGAGGTGCTGCCTTTTTTTTAAAATAATCAAAGTTAATTATGTAATTATTCGTATAAATTTATGTAGATGTGTAGAATGAAATCAACAGGACGTCGTCAGCATATGGTTGTAGCTAGTTTTTCTAGCAGCGAGGATGACTTATCTTTAGGTGCTGATCACGAAGAGGCACCTGCGCCAACTTGTGATGCTGCCTCTTTTATTGCGGTTTCACAATGCAAAGGCAGCATGCCTTCACAGCGGGGTCAATTCACCCGCGAGTACCAGGCACAATGGATGACCTTTCAATGTCAATTTGTTTAGGTTTTAGTTTTTTTATACTTATAACATAATTTATGAACAACTAATTAATATTTTATTCATTTTATTTAATTTCACGATCACAAACATTGAGGCTGCCCGGACAATAAGATCGGTGTTTAAATCGTCTATGGAGATTCCATTGTTTCAATGGAGTCAGGTTTCCAGACATCAATGCATGGTTTCGACGATTTTAGGTAGGTGTTAACTTTTAATTTCCAGCTTATTTTTAATAAATTATTTTTATAATTTTATATCTTGTACTATTTTTATTTTAAATGAATTATTTATATACACAACATAAATTTGAGTGGGATAGCGCGGACAACAATGTTGTGAGGAGGGTATGGGAGAATCACGCGGCAACTAGGTAATATCGAAAATAATATTTATTTTTGTTTTATAATTTTATGTTCTAAATTCTAATTTGTTACTATGGAAGTAGGTTACGTGATTTTTGGTATGACACAAAAAAAAAAAGCAAAAAGATATGCGAGAGATAACGGTCTTGAAGGATGGAATGAGGTGGCGGTTTGGTGGGAATTCAAACCGCCATTCATCTCGGGGGATATATGGATGACATATATTGAGCACGTGATATCTGAGCGGTTCGCACGACGCTCACAGTCCGGTGCTGACAACCGGAATCGGCAAATTCATGGTTCAGTGACTACGCACACCGGCGGCTCCGTCCCATGCACATGTGAAGAGGATGGTAAGATTAATTTAAATGAAATACATCGTTAATTAATTTGTTGTTGCTTATAAATATATTTAACTTGCAACATTTTTTTTCCTTACAGACTACGTCTTTTGGACGTGAGCCGAGCCCAATGGAGCTGTTTGTAGAGACGCACGTGCGGAGTCAAGACCGCCAAAAAGGGGGTGCAACAGTTCGTGGACAACCGTGCTCAACACTTCGTGGTATGTTCGTTTAATCATTTTATTTTGTAAGTTATTATTTTCTTGAATTGAATATGATGATTTTTGTTTTTAATTTTCAGGAAACCTATAATAGCCGGTTGAGGGAGAGATATGGGGACCAGTGGCGGAGCCACAGTGGGTCAAAAGGGGGCAATTGCCCCTTTAATTTTTTTTATATTAAAATATTAATATATTAATGGTTGTGAATTATTCTACAGGTAAGGAAAGTTTTTATTTTTTATTATTGTTGACTAACTTGACTCATATCTTAATACAATATATATATATATATATATATTTCAGCTGTCGTTCCTGCCTCTTCTATATGCAAATTTCTCATCAATTAATTTTTTTTGTCTTTTACTTTATGCTTTAGGTAAATTTTCTTTATTTTTTCTATTTGTTTCATTGTCTAATTTTAATTTTATTTTTTTATAATTAGTTATTAAAAATATTAGGGTTTATGATAATTTAGGGGTTTTGTTATGAATATGTTCAAAATAAATGTTTAAATCTGCTAATTTAATCAATTAAGTGTTTCTTTTTCTTATTATAAAAAATTAAATTAATATTCATGCAAAACCACTATTCTTGACATCTCTTGCATTGACAGAGTAGTTTATTGAAATTTAATATTTTTACATGATTTGTTTGTAAGTAAAATATCAAGTAGAAAGCATATTTTTCAAGCATTGTTCCTGTTACACATACACTAGGCATTGTTCCTTAATTAAATGTCTAGAAATAATTAAGTATAATTTAATCAACATACTTATTATATACATATAGATATGAATTGAAATAAGTTTTGATTTTGATGAATTGACGTGTATTTTGCTGTGTATTTTGCTATTAATTTCATATGGAAGATTTAGAATTATTGTGTAACTCAACTGACTTTTGTTTAACGGTGAATTATTGTGTAGTTGTGTTAATTATTATGTAGACACTAATGATGATAAAAAAATCCAGCAGGTTCATATTAAATTAACATGTCACTAGACAAGCATTTCAAGCGTAAATCCTTTGAGGATGAAGAGTCAATCAAAACTTCAAGTCATGTAACTCAATCAAGTTCAAAGAAAAGTCATATTAAAATCAACCCCGACACTCTCCTTGCTGACCCTGGCTTAAGAAAACCAATTTATGAGTACCATATAAATGATAGGGATGCAATCCGAAGAGCTTATCTACAAAAAGGTATTTGTCAACTTTCACACTATGATTTTCCTCAAAAACAATTTGGAAATATATCAACACTACGACACTTTAATCCGGCTTGGTTTGGTGCATACCCAACATGGTTATAATATAAGTTTTTTCATTTTAAAAGTATTTTAAAATTAATTTTACTTGATATGAATTAATATACATGTTTTGAATTGATTTCTAATGAATGTCTATATAATATAGTATTTGTTAATAATTTGTCCCCTTATTTAAAAAACTCTGGCTCTGCCACTGATGGGGACAATCCTTCGACCCATCCGGATTTCGATCCGGATTTGTGGATGGAGGTAGGATCGTCTGGTGGACCCGATAAAAATCGGGTCTACGGGCTCTCCAACACTACAGTTGAAAACTTGCGGGTGACCGGTAGTGTCTTAACCGTTGGGAGCTCTCCATCAGTATCGAGCACCCAATCTGAGGAGTTCATGGCCTTGAAACAACAATATAAACGACTCTTGACAGATTATGATCAGCTCCCTCAAATGGTCATGGACATTAGATCAAAGGATGGGTGATGATACATGTGCAGCTCTTTTTTGGTCGTATGATTCCAGGAACAACCAACCTCCTCCTACTCCTCCTCCAGCTCCATCGTTAATTTAGTTTAATTTTGTTTTTGAAACATATTAAATTTGTAATGAATATTATTTAACATTATTTTTATATTTTTAGTGTTTAATACAATTTTATTGGTTAATTAGTTTTTTTTACTATTAATAAATATTTTTAAAAAAATATTTTAAATCAATACCAACAACCTTACAGATGGAATCGAGCCGTCGATATTTTACCGAGAGTTGCAAAAACATTACCACCCATGCCACAATCACCGATGGATATATTCCGTCGATGTTTATCGTTGATATTACCGACGAATATATCCGTCGGTATTTTACAGAGAGTTCTGAAATATTTACTGCCCATGCCACAATCACTGACAGATATATTCCATCGATGTTTACCGTTGATATTACCGTTGTTCTTCTTGCCACTAACAATCTCTAGCAACATGACCCCAAAACTGAAAACAAGATGAGAAATGGAGCATTAAAAGAGAAAAAAACAGGAACAGTTTTTCAGCTTCCATGATGGGGTAAAGTGGATCTTGGCTTTTGGAAAGTGTCAAATTTTGCTTTGTGGAGAATGGATATGGCCTTCAGACAAGTCTCCAGAGAAGTTGCGTGACGGAATTAGGCATCTCTTTAATGAGTTACTCTTTTCAACCTTCAAAGTCTAGGCAATGACTTGTTTTTGTTAAAATATCAATGCAGATTTTTTGGAAACGACACCGACGTCCTCTAGTTTTAGAAATATGTAGTAGGTTGCAGACACATACAAAAACAACATAAAAAAGACAATAAACACAAAGACCATAATAATTATAATTCAAACTTTTATTAGTCAATATTTTTCTAAACAAATTTAAATATTAAAGCTTTTCATAAATCACCATAAACAAAACTTAAAAATTAATAAAATATTTCTAAGTAAATAGAAAAAAAAATTAAATCAACTTGGAAAATATGACATTTTCAAAATAGTTATTTCTAGTACTAGCTTGGAGGCCTTAACGAGCTTAGATGCCTTCATAAATCAAACCCTATACAGAGATCATGGCTTCTAGAAACAAAATTTATGTCCATTATTTTAAGGTCATATATTGGATAAAAATCTCCTACATTAGTCTCCTCGTGTTGGAAATAACTCTTCTTCAAGTTCAAATTGTTCTTGTTTTGACCTCATGAATGCTCAATCAAAGCTCTAAAACTCCCTTCCTTTCTTCCCTTAAGGTATATAACAATATTAGATATCAACTTTAGTTCTTTATTAATATATATTGTATCTATATAACCCTTGAACAATTCTACCTTTGTGATAATAATAAACTTATAATTAAAAGGATCAACATAACCTAAATCAATAATTTAATTTTGTTACTTTGCACTTAATTTCTAACCTATCAATATGAACACCATTGATGACATTATTGCTACTTTGCAATCATTGTTTATGCTATTATTATTATCATAAGTTTGGCTAGGTGATCATATATATATATATATATATATGATTTTAGTTTTCTTTGTTATTTTTTTTATTCACTTGGATCGTTTTTGTTTCTAAGTTTTTTAGAACTTGATTTTGGTTCTTGAGAAATAATTAGAGTTGTCAGTGTCACGCAAAAAAATAAGAAAGGATTTGATCTTCCATGTGTTTGGTCTGACAAATCTAAGCCATGTAGCTTTCTAACTTCTTATTTTTTTTTATGTGTTTCTTGTGCTATGTTGTTGATTCCTCTTTTTGCTCCATGATCTTAGGAGGTTTTTAAATATTGTAAGAATCTCTTGCTTTCTCAATTTATTGTATTTTGTTGCGCTGTATTTTTTTTTTTTTTGCATATATATTGTGTTTGAGCATAGCATGTATTGTTATTTATTTTTGGACCTCACATAAACTTACAAAATACAAAAAAAAATTAAAAAAATGGAAAACAAATATACATCAGTGGGAAGAACATGAAAAATATCTAGAAAATTGCCACAGACTAGTGGGGGAGAATCAAAATATTCAAAGTTAAAAAATTGACAGTTCAATTTTGAATCATGAAAGCCCTATTAACAAGAAAAGTTCAATTTGAGAAGAAAAATTCAAAATTAGATGTTTAATAACTCAATTGAAAATTTTCAAGGTTTAATTGTATTTATTGAGGGCTTAATTGCAATAAAAATTAGTTTTAAAGTTCAATTTGGACTTTAATGGGAAGAAATTGAAGTTTGGGGGTTGAATTGTAATTTTAAAAAGCTAATTTAGTTAGTTAAAAACATGACATGACATCATTAATATGATGCGGCAAATGGAGTGATGGTGCACCGTTCCTGTTGTAACCCAATTTTGACCCATTGGCTTTTAAATTTAATTTTACAGGTTTAAAATTTAAAATTAAAAGATAAGAGATTTGTTTCGATGAAAAGTATGATTTGTCAACTTGCATGAAAAAAAAACCAAGAATAGAGGGAGGAGAGACTGAAAAGAGGAGAAGAAGGAGAGCATTCTCCTGTTGATGCCTGCACTGCTACCTTCGCCTTCAGCTTCACCAAGTACAGTCTTCTTTTTCTCTCTGTTTTTGTGTAATTGTTGCAAGAAAATAGTGTCAATGTAACTTAATTACCTTCATACTATGCAGTGTACGTGTGGGTTGAGCCATGCGTGCTTGCTGCCCAGCCGGGTCACTAGCTTGGGGCTAGTGACCAGGCTGAGTTGGCTGGGTCCAGCCCAGCCCATGTTGGTTGGGCTAGACCCAGCCCCAAAAAAAAAAAAAAAGAGTGGGTCGGATCTGGGCTTTAGGCTCAGCCGGCCCAAATTATGTTTATTAAGGGTGTGTTTGGCAAAACACACCCTTATACCTTGGCCATAATTTTTATGCTTATTTTAGTTTGATATTTGGCCAAACGAGCCCCTTTTCGAAATCAGAAAATTCCAAAAATATTTGGGGATCTTTGTTGATTTATTTGTGGGCCCCTCGCACTTTGATTTATTTTTTTTCTTTGCGTTTTGTATTTGTTTTAAGTAATGTGCTCAATCTGTGGCCTATTGTTGTTAAATGCAAATATGTCGTGCAATATTTCTTTTATTTCCATCTAAAAAGGGCAAATAATAATAAAGGATAAAAAAGAAAAAATATGACATAGAAAATTTCTTCTTCAAATGCATTTTTTGCGAAAATATTCACTGACGCCAGAGTTAGGAGTATCGTATTTTTTGGATTTGTGCGATATTTATCAATGCCAGAGTTGTAAATATTCGTAGGAATTGTTCACTGATACCAGAGTCAGAAACATGAAAGGAAGAATAAAAAAAGGGAAAAGGAGAACAAATTCTTAAGCAATTTTAGAGAAAACCAGCAATGCAGCCTGCCTCAAGTAGGACGCTTAGGGGGGTGATAGTATCTTCCCTTTTGCGTAACCAGTCTTGTACCATAGAATCTTTGTTGACCAGTTAGGGTTCCTAGTGACAATAATACTAGGTGGCGACTCCTTAAACTAGATATTTTCCCCTAAAAGAACAAGATGTCAGATATCTGTTCTTTTTTCAAATCGAGTGATAATTTTTAATCGGTCGCCGCGATGTCCAGTTGTGACACTTTCGATGGTGAAACCTGAAAATATTTTAATATGGTGCATCCTTAGTTTTCAATGGAATCAAGAAACCAACATCTTGGGTTATGTGTCATAATTCATTTTTTGACCATTTTTATTTTAATTATTATTATTATTTTATTTACTGAAAATGATAAAAAATAATGATAAAAAAATAATAATGATGAAAAATAAGTGAAATGAAATAAATGAAGAATGAATTAAAATTTGGGTTAGGGGCAACATGATTGGAAGTTTTGGGATTTAATTAAACTTTGGATTAGTTTTATTGACAAAATCAAGAGCTTAATTGATGAATTGATAAGTTTGAGACTTAATTGGACTTGGATTTAATTTAATTAATGAAATCAGGGACTTAATTGAAGAAATACCAAAGTTTGGGGTTAATTGAGGGCACAATTGCAACAGATTAAAGTCCAAGGACTAACTTGTAAAAGGCGCCGAAATTCAGAGGTCCAATTACAATTTAACTAGGGGCTTAATTACAAAACTTTCAAAACTTCAAGGGCCAAAATGCATATAGCTGTGAATACCAAAACGGCACCGTTTCCCGTTACTGTTCATCTTCCTCACCCGACCGAAACGGACGCCCACCGCCGAACAGCCATTACTTCTGCAATTATCACACTTTATGGTTGGAAGAAACGGCATTGTTTTCTCTGGCTATAAAAGCCAAAGAACGACTGAGCAGAAGAGGAGGAAAAACTGGGGAGGAAAAACTGGAGAGGAGAAACGAAAAAAAAACAGTGAAGAATAACGCAAGCAGAACCCAGAGGAAAAACCCAGAAAACAGGGGGGAAAGAGACGAAAAAAATCACAGAACCGGGGAAAGAAAGAAGAAAACAGAGGAGAGAGAGAGAGCACGAACGAAAACAGAGAGGGGGCCTAAAAACAGAGAAACGGGGAGAGAGCAAAACGACAGCATTCCTGCTTTGCCTTTGCTCTCAAAACGCAAGGAAGTGCAGAGAAGCTGCAAGCGTTGGTCAGCCTAATTATTCCTCTCCAGCTACACACTCCAAACCAAGGGGGAGGAACAAAAAAAACGAAGAACAGAGACGGAGAGAAACAGAACCAGGGGAAACAGAGAAACAGAGAAACAAAGAACGATCAGAAAGAAAGAAAACGAAAAAGGAAACAGAAGGTTATTGTCCAGCCAGCGCGCCTTCGCCATCACCATCGTCTTCGTCCCTTTCGTTTCCTGCACTGAGGTAAGCCCCGCTTCCTTTGCAATTTAATTCACTGCTACAGTAGCAGTGAAGTAGCAAGTGAATTATAATTCATTGGGCAGGCGTGCCACCCAGCCGGGTCACTGGTCTAGACCAGTGACCCAACCGAGTCAGCTGGGTCCAGCCCAGCCCATGTGGGCTGAGCTGGGCCCAGCCCCCAAAACAAAAAAAAATAAAAAATAAAAAAAAATAGAAAGTGTAGAAATACAATTTTTTTTGCATGTCTTAAAAAAAGTGTATTTTTTTCTACTTATTCAATGATATCAGGATCATGAATAAAAAAGAAAATATACTGATTTTTTCATAGCTACGAATTTTTACCAACGCCAGAGTTGGAATTATTCGTGGTAAATTTTTACCAACGCCAGAGTTGAAATTGTTCATGGTGGAAATTTCTTACCAACGTTGGAGTTGGAATTGTTCATGGTGGAAATTTCTTACCAACGTTAGAGTTGGAATTATTCATGGTGGAATTATTCATAGTGGAATTTTTACCAACACCAGAGTTGGAATTATTCGAGATCAAATATTCACTGGCGCCAGAGTCAGGAATATTATAAACAAATCATCATAGCATAAGCGAATAAATGTTTAGCAATTTAAGACAAAATCAGCAATGCAGTCTGCCTCAGGCAGAACGTTTAAGGGGTGATAATATCTTCCCTTTTACGTAACCAGTCTTGTACCACAGAATCTATGTTGACCAGTTAGGGTTCCTAGTGACCATAATACTAGGTGGCGACTCCTTAAATAAGACATTTTTCCATAAAAGAACAAGATGCTAGAAATCTGTTCTTTTTTTTTTCGTATTCAAGATTTATTTTTAGTGCCGCCGCGATGTCGGGTGCGACATTATGTATAGACAAATTCAATTCATTCGGATCATTTGATGCTCCTTGTTGGCCCGTGATACATTTTACAAATTATCACCAGATATGTGTTTAAGGCCGAAGTTCATGTTTTTATCAACAATCATACCTGGTTATAATAGTCCGAGTTAAAATATAGATGTTTGTCTTCGATGGTGGTTTGAAAGGATTTCAAACCTTCATACATCTCTGAAGCCATATGAGCAAAATATATTTAGCATGTTATGTCTAATCATTTTGTGCAACAATCACACTCTAGTGCAAAGAACCAGAACTAACAAGTTCACGAATCTGTTACCCACACACCGACAACTCTATTCCATTTGTTTCACATGTGAAGCCGATAGTAAGATTCTTTTTTCATTATATATATTTTTTATTTGTTGTTTTCTATAAATATATTTAATCAACAGTTCTATCTTGCAGTATACAGATTTTGGACATAAACCAAGCCCCATTGGTGACCGCAAAAAAGTTAAGGGTGCAATTTCATATTTTAGACTAGCTAGGACACATTATGCTTAATTGATAATTCCTAGGAAGTATTTTAATTCATTGCAAGCATTCGTGCGTTTTGGATAAGATATGGTCATCTAGCCAGGTGGCACGCATCGTTAAACCTAACACAATAGCAACCAATTTTGTTTTATGTTGACTGACATGGTTTGATCGAAGAATTCTAGTCTTTACCAAACTTAGTTATGTAGAACTTTTTCCCATAATAAATTTAGAGAGACTTAATACCACTCCTCGAACCATAACTCATGAAATTATTCAATGTGCATGAAAGAAAATTTGAACTACAAAAATAAAAATTATATTTAAAATAATATTCAATTAAAAGAAAATACATTGAATCATAAATTAATTAAGTCTAATATAAACCTAACTTTAAAATCAAATAAAAACAAATGTAGTGATCGAAGATAATAAATTGATTTAATTATTTAAATATTAAAGTCTAGATGCATTTAAGTAATTATACTATATAAAAAAATGAACATGTTTAATTTTATAATGACCAATGGTAAAAGACCGCATTACCCGGAGAGAGATGCAGTGTCTTTCGATTGAGAAGGGAAAAATAATCAATTCACTACTATAATCCATAATAACTCAAGACATATCTATAGTAATGTTTCCATGGGGTTTAGGTTTTTGTTAATTCTACATGGAAATCAGGAGCTGATGTATTTACAGTAATTATTTAACCGGCGGCTAAGTATCTTGTATAATATATATTTTTTAGAACATTATGATATTTGAAAATGGAAAAACGGGTAAAAGGGAGAAAATTGACATTGAAATTGTGGGATCGGATAATTGGTCTTTCCAATGCATTTTTTCAATTTTTTTATATATAAAATGCTTAAAAGACTGGAAAGAGAGTTTTGCACTTTCTTGGCCATGGTCCACACATGCTCAAATTTTGGATATGAAGACTTTTGGGCTTTCCTTGTGTGTGTGTGTATATATATAAAATTAAAAAAAAAATCAGAGATTACCTTGAGTTTATTATTCTAGAAATCAAAGCAAAAAAATAAGTTGTCAAAATATATATATATATTCTAAGATGAAAAAACTAAAATTAATATCTAAAATTGATATAATAGTAATTTGAATTCATTGACGAGTTTTTTCTAACCAAATAAAACTAATGAAGGATGATTTTTTTTTCAATATACAACTTTATATTAATAAGTAAAACTTTCAATTTCATGGTTAGCTCATGCTATAATTTTGGTAAAAGATTTCAAAAGCTTTATTTTCTTTAGGGTAAAAAGTCCATACCCATTAGAGTTCGAAAAGGGCCCAAAAATTACTATTTAAATTTTTTTATATTTTCTAGTTAATTTTTTATTTTTTTCTATTTAGATTAAAACTTTTTTTTATTTTTATTTAAGATGTTTTTCCTAGTTTTCTTATGACTTTTATTACTTTTCATTTATTTTCTGAATTTATTGTTAGTTTAGTTAAGTTTTTAGGTTTATTGAATTGCAAACCTCTTAAAGTGATAGATTATTTAAAAAAACAATATTCAGTTATAAAATTATAAATTAGGGTTTCTATGTGATTTGTTTTAGAATTATTTTGTATTTTTTTGTTTTTATCTTTCTCGTGGTACTTTCATCTGCATCAGTAGTATATAAAACTTCAATTTATAATTTTATTATTGAATATTTCTCTTCAAATAATCTCTTAAAATACAAGATAAAAATCTTTCTTGTACTAGAAAAAACACCCTAAACAAAACTAAAAAAAATAATAAAAGAGTTTCAAACTAAGTAGAATGTTTTTTAAATCAACTAAGTAAATATTGCAAATCCCAAACAATAATTTCTTAGACTTATTTGAAAGTCTTTTCATATTTGGATTGATACAAAACTTTAACTTTATAATAAATAAAGCACAAAATTTTAACCTAATTCAGTAGTTGAATTAAAAGGAATTCCCATTAAAATAAAGTTGGATTCTAAAAAAAAAATAGTTTCCTACATCATAAAACACTACTTGTACTCGGCCTGTGCTAGTTTTTTAATTTTATTTAAAGGTACTAGGTTTTTTTAAAAAAATCAGAAAAAAGAAAACGCAAGGACATGGTTAAAATAAAGAATTCTAATCTTTACCAAATTTGGTTATGAAGAACTTTTTCCCATAATAAATATAAAGAGACTTAATATCACGCCTCGAACCAAGACTCATGAAATTATTTTATGTGCACGAAAGAAATTTTAACTTCAAAAATAAAAATTATATTCAAAATAATATTCAATTAAAAGAAAATATATTGAATCATAAGTTAATTAAGACTTTAATAATATAAATCTAACTTTAAAGTCAAATAAAAACGAATGTAAGTCTAAATCAAAGATAATAAATTGATTTAATTATTTAAATATTAAAGTCTAGAAATTAACTATAAACCTCCAAAACAACTAGATGACATTCTAATCCTTTTCCAAAATTAAATAAGAGGTGAGTGCCACACACTGATAACAATTCATACTTAACTAGATCAAACATGTCAAAACTTATAAATTAATGCTACTATATTGATTGATAATTTTACCCATATTTACCTTGTATTTTACCCATATTTTATATATAAAATGCCTTGATATTAATTATTTTATATTTTGATTGTACTTTTAGATGTAAGATTCGAAAATAAGTAATTTGGTGATAAAATTCAGACCATGTTCTAGCTAGTGTCGAATATTGATATATTGACATTTGATCGATATTTTACGTAGAACTTGAGCTGTATGGTTGAAATAAAGTGATTCCTATGGAATTAAAAAGCTAACATTCATATATTTTTATACATATATGGCAAGAAAAAAAGAAGCATTGAAATCACAGCCTTCAAAAACAAGTTTCGTATTTTGCCAGTTTTGACCTTAGGTCATTCCGATTTGAATATCTTGAGTTAGAGAAGTCTATTTGATGCAAACTCAATTTTGTTGGATTTCTGACTCAAAGACCTATCAACCTACGAAATTTCAGCTAAAAAAAAGCTCATATGAGAGATATGATATTTCTAAGACAACCTATAAATTCTGTTAACAGACAGGTTGTGATGTTTTGAAATTTAATGAGTAGGTAAAAGGCAATAAAGCCCTTGAAGGCTAAAAATGGGTATAAATGAATAAGGGGTATTGTAGTAATTGAACAAAGAGTTGATAAATATAAATAGAAGAGAAAATAGAAGAAGAGAGCTGTGTTTTAAGAGTGAAAACTGACGGGAGAAGAGAAGAAAAAGGGGAGGAAGAAGAAGAGAAAAGAGGGAAAGATAAGAAAAAGAGAAGAGAATTGGAGGAAATAAGTTTAAAGGTAAGATTATGTATAAATATGTGTTCTTTAAGCCTTAATTTCTGTTTTGATAAATGTTAGGGTTTTGAATATTGTGTTTTGAGTTTGATTGATGAATTAATTGGAAGGTTATGGGTTGATTGTTGTG
>Ga0307518_10002453_pt1 | contig 13548 bp, 10 predicted proteins | sample 25_EM_MG_FD_203889 | JGI IMG/M metagenome (GOLD analysis project Ga0307518, IMG submission 203889) | Populus trichocarpa ectomycorrhiza microbial communities from riparian zone in the Pacific Northwest, United States - 25_EM | ecosystem: Host-associated > Plants > Roots > Unclassified | place...
ACGGTTCTAACCGTCCTTACCACTCACGAGACCGGACCGGGTTGGTCAGTTCCCCGACGCCCTCGATCGCGACGGTGACCTCGTCCCCCGGCTCCATCGGCCCGACCCCGGCGGGGCTGCCGGTGAGGACGACGTCGCCGGGACTCAGGGTGAACCAGCGGGTCACCCACGCCAGGATCTCCGGCACCCCGAAGATCATCTCCCCGGTGCCGGCTCGCTGGACGAGTCGATCGTTGATCCGCGTGGTCACCTCGAGGTCTCCGTTCCCGATGCCGGTGGTGATCCAGGGCCCGAGCGGCAGGAACGTGTCGGCGCTCTTGGCCCGCGCCCATTGACCGTCGGCCCGCCAGTCCTGCGCGGTGACGTCGTTGGCGCAGGTGTAGCCCAGGACGTGCGCCAAAGCGTTCTCGACGGTCAGGTTCCGCGCGGTCCTGCCGATCACGATGGCAAGTTCGCCTTCGTACTCCAGGCGTTCGACCTCGGGCGGGTGCAGGATCGGGTGTCCCGGACCGGTGACGGCGTTGGGCGCCTTGAGGAACAGGGCGGGACGCTCCGGCCATGGGCGGCCTTTTTCCTTCAGCTGGCAGGGATAGTTGCTGCCCACGCAGACGATCGTGCGCGGATCGCACGGCGCGAGCAGCCGGACCCCGGACAGCGGGCCGACGACCTCGCCCGGCCCGGTGACCGGGTCGTAAGCGACCACGAGATCGCCGTCCACGCACCCTGTCCGAGCGGTTCCTCCGGCGTCGAAGCGGATCAGCCTCACGCCGGACCGCCGAGCGCTTCACGGACCAGTTCGAGCGGATGCCACGCCGTGCGGCCCGCACCGTGGAAGATCTGCTGACGGCACGAAACCCCGGTGGCGGCGACCAGCGTTCCGGCCGGTTCCCGTTCCAGCGCGGGGAAAAGCCGGTCGCTCCCGACGGCCATCGAGGTCTCGTAATGCTCGGCCTCGAAGCCGAACGAGCCCGCCATCCCGCAGCATCCGGAGTCGATCTCGGCGACCTCGAGCCCCGGGATACGGCGCAGGAGCGCCATCGTGGCGGCGGTGCCGACCTCCGCCTTCTGGTGACAGTGGCCGTGGAAGACCACACGCCGCCCGCTCAGCCACGATCGTTCCGGCAGCTTCAGCCTGCCGTCGTCGATGGCCTCGACGAGCAGTTCCTCCACCTGACGGACGCGCTCCTTGACCTGCCGCGCTTCGGGAAGATCCGGCAGCAGCGCCAAAGTCTCGTCCCGCAGGGTGAACACGCACGACGGCTCGCAGCCGACGATCGGCGATCCCGGTTCGGTGTCGCGCGCCAAGGACGTGACCAGTCCGGTGGCCTTCTTCTTGGCGTCGTCCAACAGGCCTTTGGACAGGCTCGACCGTCCACAACAGCCACCGGACGCGAGTTCCACCGCCCACCCCGCGCTTTCGAGCAGCTCGATGGCCGCCTTGCCGATCCGCGGTTCGGTGAAGGTGGTGAAGGAGTCCGCGAGCCAGTTCACCGTGCCCGCCGTCCCCGGCGTCGTCACCCGGCGGCGATTCCAGCGCACGAGGTTGTCCCGAACGAACTTCGGCAGCGGACGTTCGGCCTTGATGCCGACGGTCCGTTCCATGAGCTTGCGGAGCGGACCGATCCGTCCGGGCACATTGGACAGTGGCGCGGTCGCCGAGCCGAGCCGGTTGAGGGACCGGATCGAGCCGAAGATCCGCGACCGCAGCGGCGTGCCGTGTTCCTCGTGGTGCTGGTGCAGGGTTTCCGCCTTGAGCGAGGCCATGTCGACGCTCATCGGGCATTCGCTCTTGCACGCCTTGCACATCAGGCACAGGTCGAGGATCTCGTGCAGGCGTTCCCCGCCGAGCGCGGCCTTCGGGTCCGGCTCGGAGAGGGCTTTGACCAGTGCGTTGGCCCGGCCGCGCGTGGAATGCTCCTCCTGCAGGGTGACCTGGTACGACGGGCACATCACGCCACCGGTGGTCTTGCGGCACAGGCCGATGTTCATGCAGCGGTCGGCGGCGTCGCGCATCCCGCCGACGACCTCGAACGACAGCATCGTCCGCAGTGGCGGCGCGGGCGGCAAGGCGTCACGGTCGCGCAGGTTCTCGGTCATCGGGGGCGCGTCGACGATCTTGCCGGGGTTCATCGTGCCCGCGGGATCGAAGAGTTTCTTGACCTGGCGCATGGCCTCGTAGAGTTCGTCGCCGAAGATCTCGCGGTTGAACTCCGAGCGGGCGAGGCCGTCGCCGTGTTCGGAGGAGTTCACGCCGCCGAATTCGGCCACGAGATCCTTGATCTTCTCCGCGACCGCGCGCATCGTGTCGACCTGTGCGGGGTCGGTCAGGTCGACGAACGGCCGGATGTGCAGGCAGCCGACCGAACAATGGCCGTAGAACCCGGCTTCCAGGCGGTGTTCGTCGAGGATTTCCTTGAACCGCGCGGTGTACTCCGCGAGATGCTCGGGGGCGACGGCGGTGTCCTCGATGAACGCCAGCGGCCGCTTGGTCCCCTCGCCCGCCGCCATCAGCAGGCCGAGACTGGACTTGCGCACCTTGAGCAGCGCCGCCTGTTCGGCGGCCGTGACGAGCTTGAGGGTGTGATAGCCGTGTCCGTCGCGCTCCCAGAGCGCGGCGACCTCGTCGAGTTTGGCCGCCAGCACGGTCTCGTCGTCGCCGGAGAACGACACGAACAGCAGCGCCTCCGGATCGCCGACGAGATGGTCTCCGAGGTCGGCGTACTCGATCTTCCGCCGCGACAGGTCGAGGATCGTCTTGTCCATCATCTCCACCTGATGCGGCCCGCAGCTGAGCGCGTCGAGCGTGGCCGAGATCGCGCCGTGCGTCGTCTCGAAATGCCCGACCGCGTAGACGGTCTTCTTCGGCTTGGGCACCAGGTCGACTTCGATCCGGGTGGCCAGCACGAGCGTTCCCTCCGCCCCGACCACGAATTTGGCCAGGTCGAACGGTTTGTCATCGCCGTAGCCGGCGAGGCGGTCGAGCCGGTAGCCGCAAGCGCGCCGCCAGAACATCGGCATGCCCTTGGCGATGGCGTCCTCGTGCGCGGTGACGAGTTCGGGGAGTTCGCGGTAGATGCGCCCTTCGAGCGTGTCCGCTTCGGCGCGCCGCAAGCGTTCGGTCTCGCTCACCGGTTCCAGCCGGGCGGTGGAGCCGTCGGCGAGGACGACGTCCAGCGCGCGGACGTGATCGATGGTCATGCCGAAGGTCAGCGACCCGGAACCCGCCGAGTTGTTGCCGACCATGCCGCCGATCGTGGCGCGGTTGCTGGTGGAGGTGTCGGGCCCGAACATCAGGCCGTGCGCGGCCGCCGCCTGGTTGAGCTGGTCCTGGACGACGCCGGGTTCGACGACGGCGGTCCGCGCGACCGGATCGAGTGCGATGATCCGGTTCAGATGCCGCGACAGGTCGAGCACCAGGCCGGGGCCGACGGTCTGCCCGGCCAGGCTGGTGCCCGCCCCGCGTGGGACGACGGGCACGCCGAACTCCGCCGCGGTGGCGACGGCCGCGGCGACGTCTTCGTGATCGACGGGGAACACGACCCCGCGCGGCATGATCGAGTACATGCTCGCGTCGCGGGAGAACAGGTGGCGCGTGTAGTCGTCGAAGGCGACTTCCCCGTTGATCCGCGTGCGCAACGCTTCTTCGAGGACGCTGGTCATCGGCGGGCCCTCAGTCGTTCTGCAGCAGTTCGAGGGCGGCCTGCAGCCCGCGTGGATCGGCGGGGGCACCGGCGAGCGTCAGTCCCATTTGGACTCCCGCGAGCGTGCCGGCGAGGGTGAGATCGTTGAACGCGCCGAGATGCCCGATCCGGAAGATCTTCCCGGCGAGTTTGCCCAGTCCCGCGCCCAAGGACAGGTCGAACCGGTCGAGGATGATCGCGCGGACCTTGTCGGCGTCGATCCCTTCCGGCATCAGGACCGCGGTCAGCGCGCCGGAATGCTCGCGCTCGTCCTGGCACAGGACCTCCAGGCCCCAGCCGCGGACGGCGGCGCGTGTGGCGGCCGCGTGCCGGGCGTGGCGTGCGAAGACGTTCTCGAGCCCCTCTTCGTAGAGCAGGCGCAAGGCCTCCCTCAGGCCGTACATGAGGTTGGTATTGGGGGTATACGGGAAGAATCCGCGTTCGTTGGCGGTGAGCATCGGGCCCCAGTCCCAGAAGATCTTCGGCAGGCTCGCGGTTTTGGCGGCGTCGAGGGCCTTGTCGCTGATCGCGTTGAAACTCATGCCCGGCGGGAGCATCAGGCCCTTCTGCGAACCCGCGACGGTGACGTCGACACCCCATTCGTCGTGCCGGTAGTCGATCGAGCCCAGCGACGAGATGGTGTCGACGAGCAGGAGCGCGGGATGTCCGGCGGCGTCGATCGCGGCGCGGATCTCCGGGATCCGGCTGGTGACGCCGGTGGAGGTCTCGTTGTGGACCACGCAGACGGCCTTGATCCGGTGCGCGGTGTCGGCGGCGAGCCTGTCGGCGACCACCTCGGGGTCGGCGCCGTGCCGCCAATCGCCCGGCACGAAGTCGACGTGCAAACCCAGCCCCCGCGCCATTTCCTGCCACAGCGTGGCGAAATGCCCGGTCTCGAAAGCCAGGACGGTGTCGCCGGGGCTGAGGGTGTTGGTCAGCGCCGCTTCCCACGCGCCGGTCCCGGTGGCGGGGTAGATGACGACGGGGTTCGTGGTGCCGAAGACGGGCTTGAGGTCGCGCAGCAGCCGCGTCGCCAGCTCTTGGAACTCCGGTCCGCGGTGGTCGATGGTCGCCGCCGACATCGCCCGGAGCACCACGTCGGGCACGTTCGTCGGCCCCGGGATCTGCAGGAAGTGCCGTCCGGCCGCGTATGTCATGTGCGCCTCCACGCTCGGCTTCGAAATGTCCCACGGGCGAAACCTTGGTCTCGCCGCTTGAACGGTATACCGTGTACCGAACTCCGTCGAGGGGGTACCCGGAACAACTTCGACCCGATTCCCTGAATGTGTCAGCGCCGACCGCAGAGGATTCCGATGTCCATACAACTCGTCACAGTCGTGGCGCTCGCCCTGGTCTTCCTGATCGCGACCGTGCTTCCCGTCCACATGGGAGCGCTGGCGTTCGTCGCCGCCTTCGTGATCGGCACGGTCTTCGCCGGCGAGAGCACCGACGACATCGTCTCGGGCTTTCCCGGCGATCTCTTCGTCATCCTGGTCGGGGTGACGCTGCTGTTCGCGATCGCCAAAGGCAACGGCACCGTCGACCGGCTCGTGCACCTGGTGGTACGCGCCGTCGGCGGGCGGATCGCCCTGATCCCGTGGGTGATGTTCGTCGTCACCGCCGCCTTGACCGCGGTCGGCGCGGTGGTGCCGGCGGCGGTGGCGATCATCGCGCCGATCGGCATGGGATTCGCCCGCCGCTACTCGATCAACCCGATGCTCATGGGCCTGCTGATCATCAACGGCGCCAGCGCGGGCGGCTTCTCCCCCATCAGCATCTTCGGCGGCATCGTCAACGGCGTCGTCGCGCGCGACAGCCTGCCGAGTAATCCGGGGCTGCTGTTCGCGTCGTCTTTCGTCTTCAACCTGGTGCTGTGTGTCGTGGTGTTCTTCCTCTTCGGCGGCCGCGAACTGATCCGCCGGTCATCCGCCAGGCCGAAAGTCGCCGCGCTCGCGCACAGCGGCTCCTCGACGGTGACGACGATGACCAGCACACCTTCCAGCGGTGGCACCGAAGAGCCCGAAGAACGACTTCCGCTCACTCGCGACCACGTGTTCACGCTGATCGGTCTGGCGGCACTGGCGGTGGGCGCGCTGGTGTTCAAACTCGACGTCGGTTTCACCGCGCTGACCGTGGCGACGGTGCTGTCCCTGGTCTCGCCGGGATCGGCCAAGGCGGCCGTCGGCGAGGTGGCGTGGCCGACGGTGCTGTTGATCTGCGGGATCGTCACGTTCGTGTCGCTGATGGAGCGGGTCGGCACGATCGACTGGCTCGGCAACCTGGTGACGCGGATCGGTTCACCGCTGCTGGCCGCGATCCTGATCTGCGCGATCGGCGCGGTGGTCTCCGCGTTCGCGTCGACGACCGGGATCCTCGGCGCGCTCATCCCGCTCGCGGTGCCGTTCCTGCTCGCGGGCGAGGTCGGCGCGGTCGGCATGATCATCGCGCTGGCGATCTCGTCTTCGGTCGTCGACTCGTCGCCGTTCTCCACCAGCGGCGCACTGGTCGTGGCCAACGCGCCCGCCGGGCAGAACGACAAAGTGTTCCGGGGCTTGATGATCTGGGGATTCAGCATGTGCGCGGTCGCGCCGGTCGCGACCTGGCTGCTGTTCATCCTGCCCGGCTGAGACTGAGAGGAGCTTTCCTCGCATCACATGCGGGGAAAGCTCCCTTCAGCGGCTCCGGCGTTCGGCCAGCCAGCGTTCCGATTCGGGGGTGCCGCCGTCGAGCTGGTCCACCACCGTGTCGAGGAAGCTGCCATGCCCGTGATCGGCCAGCGCCCGCAGCACCGCTTCAGGGTCTCCGCCCTCGATGATCGTGAGCAGCTCGCGGTGCCGTTCGACGTTCTGCATCAGCGATTCGCCGTCGCGGCGGGCACTGCGGTTGAGCGCCATGCACAGCTGCATCTGCAGGGAAAGCGCACGATAGGCCTCGGTGACCCGCTCGTGCCCGGCCAGCGCGACGATCGACTGGTGGAAGTCGTACTTCCGTTGCGTGAACACACCTTCGTCGCCATCGCGGCCCGCTTGCTCGAAGGCCGCGAGAGCGTCCCGGCACGCTTGCAACCGCTCCGGCGAGCGCACCGGGATCCCGATCCGGACAGCGAAGGCTTCGAGTTCTTCGCGCAGGGTGACGATTTCGTAGACGTCGTGGCGGGTCAGCGGGCGGACGATGACGCCGCGCCGCGGATGGGGCACGACGAGTCCCTCGAAAGCCAAGACCTGCAACGCTTCGCGCAGCGGCGGGCGGGACACCCCGAGCCGCTCGGTGAGCTTGGCCTCGACCAAACGCGTGCCGGGCGGGAGTTCGCCGGAAAGTATCATCGCGCGCAGTGCCCGCGTGGCCAGATCGGCCATGCTCGGCGGCGCGACGATCCGGCCGTCCTCGTCCTGCACGGAACTCATGGTCATACGGACCCCTCCCTGTCTGTATACGGTATATCAATCACCATCGTCGCGCGTGAGCGGTAGGTCACTTCTTAATCGGTTGGACAATCCGTCCAACCCTTATACGGTCGGTCTTGTGCCCAACGAGCATCCGTATCCGCCCGCCTTCCGCAGCGGCGACCTGGTTTCCGTGTCCGGACGGCTCGGCGTGACCGGGGAACTGGTCTACGAGGAGTTCTTCGCCGCCCGTACCTGCGTCGGGGTCGCGTCACTGCCCTACGGCGGCGTCGTCGAAGTCGAGACCCTCGCCCGGGTACGCGATGTCTGAGCAGGACGCGATCCTCGAGGCGCTCGCCCCGGTCGCCGACGGCATCGCGGCGACGCTCGGTTCGTTCTGCGAGGTCGTGGTGCACGACTTCCGCCGTCCGGAGAAGTCGGTGGTCGCGATCGCCGGATCGGTCACCGACCGCTCCGTGGGCGGGTCGATGAGCGAGATCGGCATGGGGCTGCTCGCCCGCGGCGACGACGCCGAAGACCAGCTGAACTACGTCACGCGGACGGCGTCCGGGAAGCTCGTGAAGTCCTCGACCATGCTGCTGCGCGACAGCGGCGGCTCGGTGTTCGGCGCGCTGTGCGTGAATCTCGACGTCACCGCGCTGGGCCAGCTGCGGACCCTCGTCGGCGAGCTCGCCGATGTCGGCACCGCCGCCGAAACGCCGACCACCACCTTCGGCGACGACGTCGACGCGGTGGTGGACGCGATCGTCGACGAGCATCAACTCCGGCTGAACAAACCATGGGCCGCGCTCAGCCGCGAAGAACGTCTCGACCTGTTCCGCAGCCTGCACGCGCGTGGCGTGTTCGCCGTGCGGCGGGCCGTGCCCCAGGTCGCGGCGCGGATCGGGATCTCCCGCGCCTCCGCCTACAACTATCTCGCCGAAATCCGTGAGCAAGGAGCATCATGACCGCCCCCGTGACCATCGACGACATCCGCGACGCGGCCGCCCGGCTGGCCGGGGTCGCGCACCGGACCCCGGTCGTGCGTTCCCGCACCCTCGACGACCTCGTCGGCGCCGAGGTCTTCATCAAATGCGAGAACCTGCAGCGCGTCGGGGCCTTCAAGTTCCGTGGCGCGTACAACGCCGCCTCCCGGCTCTCGCCGGAACAGCTGGCCAAGGGCATCGCCGCGTACTCCTCGGGCAACCACGCGCAGGCCGTCGCGCTCGCCGCGCGCGAACTAGGGAGCAGCGCGGTCATCCTGATCCCGGAGGACACCCCGCAGTCCAAAAAGGACGCCACCGCGGGCTATGGCGCCGAGATCGTCACCTACGACCGGTACACCGGAGACCGCGTCGCCATCGGCGAGGCGCTGGCGGCCGACCGCGGTCTCGCGCTCATCCCGCCCTACGAGCACCCGCACGTGATCGCGGGACAGGGCACCGCGGCGCTGGAACTGCTGGAGGACACCGATTCCCTGGACACCCTCGTCGTCCCGGTCGGCGGTGGCGGCCTGATCGCGGGTAGTTCGACCGCCGCGAAGGCCGTGCGGCCCGGTATCCGGGTGATCGGCGTCGAACCCGCCGCGGGTGACGACACCAAACGCTCGCTGGAGGTCGGGGAACGCGTGTCGATCCCGGTGCCGCGGACCATCGCCGACGGCCAGGCCGCTTCCATCCCCGGCGAACTCACGTTCTCGATCAACAAGCGGCTCGTGGACGACATCGCGCTGGTCACCGACGGGCAGGTCCGGGACGCGATGCGGTTCGCGTTCGAGCGGCTGAAGCTCGTCATCGAGCCGAGCGGGGCGACCGGTCTCGCCGCGCTGCTCAGCGGTCAGGTCTCCGCCTCGGGCCGGGTCGGGGTGATCATCAGCGGCGGGAACGTCAGCCCGGAACGTTTCGCCGAACTGATCACCGGCTGACCCCGCCCCCTCGTGAGTGGTAAGGACGGTTCTAACCGTCCTTACCACTCACGAGGCCCGATCACAGGCCGAGGCCGCCTGCCAGCACCGGCCAGGAGTTCCGCAGCGCCCGCTGCCAGTACGGCCAGCTGTGCGTACCGTCGCCGTAGTAGTCGACGGTCGCCGGAATCCCCTTGGCCTTCAACCGATCCGTGAAGGTGACCGACGAAGCCAGCGCCTGGGGTTCGAAGATGTCGGACTGGCCCGGCGGATCGAGCGGGCCGGTCTTGCCGTTCCCGCACGAGAGGTAGAGCGCCGTGCCGCGCAGGCCGTCGATGTTGTCGTACGGGTTGTTCGCCGTCCAGAGCGGCCGCATCCCCCAGCTGTCGCCCCAGAGTTCGAGGTAGTTGAAGATCCCCGCGCGGGCCAGGATCCCCTGGATGAACAGCGGCGCCCCCTGATTCAGCGTGTTCGGCACCCCGCTGTAGGACGCCGCCGCGGCGAACATCCCCTTGTGCTTGTACGAATACGCGAGCGCGCCGTAGCCGCCGATCGACAGCCCCGCGACCGCCCGGCGGGTGCCCGCCCGGTAACCGCGTTCGACGATCTGCCGCACCTCCAACGTATGGAAGGTGTCCCAGTCGGGAGTGCTCCTGAGCCCGAAGTTCCACCATTTCGTGTACATGCCCGCCGGCCCGCCCGTCGGCATGACGACGAGGGCGTCCTTGTCCGCGGTGAACGCCTTGACGTCGGTGAACTGGTCCCACGAGCGGTAGTCGACCGGTTCGCAGCAGCCGTGCAGCAGGTACAGCGTCGGCCAGGTCCGTGTGGGCTGCGCCGCCCAGCCGGTCGGCACCAGCAGGCGGACCATGCCGGTGGCGCCGAGCGCGGGCGAGCTGATCTTGAGGTCGACCGTGCGCGCGTCCAGCCAGGTCTCCTCGACGACCTTCGCCCCGTTGTCGGCGGAGACCGGCGCGGGCGCCGCGCTCGCGGGGACCGGGCTTCCGAGCAGGGCCACCATGGCCAGCGCCAGCAGACCCCACCGCCGGGTTCGCTTCATCACTTCTCCTTGCTCACAACGGGATGTTTCCGTGTTTCTTGGCCGGCAGGGTCTGCCGTTTGGTCCGCAGCGCGTGCAGGGCCCTCGCCACTTGAAGGCGGGTCTGCGACGGCGCGATGACCTGATCGACGTAGCCGCGTTCCGCCGCCATATAAGGGTTCGAATGCCGTTCGCGGTACGCCTCGGTGAGCCGCCTCCGTTCGGCGGTCCGCTGTTCCGGTGGCAGCGCGGCGAGTTCGTGCCGGTGCAGCACCCGCACCGCGCCCTCGGCGCCCATCACCGCGATCTCGGCGGTGGGCCACGCCAGGTTGACGTCCGCGCCGAGGTGTTTCGACCCCATCACCGCGTAGCCGCCCCCGTAGGCCTTGCGGATCACCACGGTCACCTTCGGCACGGTCGCTTCGGCGTAGGCGTAGATCAGTTTGGCGCCGCGCCGGATGATCCCGTGCCGTTCCTGCTCCTCGCCGGGCAGGTAGCCGGGGACGTCGGCGAGGGTGAGGATCGGGATGCCGAAAGCGTCGCAGAAGCGGACGAAGCGCGCCGCCTTCTCCGAGGCGTCGATGTCGATCACTCCCGCGAGATGGCGCGGCTGGTTCGCCACGACCCCGACCGTGCGGCCCCGGACCCGGCCGAACGCGCAGATCATGTTCGGCGCGAAGGCGCTGTGGATCTCGGTGAACTCGCCATCGTCGACGAGCCGCGAGATCACCTCGGTCATGTCGTACGCCTGGTTCAGCGAGTCGGGCACCAGCCGGTCGAGTTCGAGATCGGCCGCGGTGAGTTCGGGATCGGTCTCGTCGGCGTATTCCGGCACGGGGTCGAGGTTGTTGGACGGCAGATAGCCGAGCAAGGTCTGCACCCAGTCGATGGCGTCGTGCTCGTCGGCGGCCCGGTGGTGGGCGTTCCCGGAGACCTCGCTGTTCACCGCGGCGCCGCCGAGCCGCTGGGCGGAGACGCGCTCGCCGCTGACGGCGTGCACGACGTCCGGGCCGGTGACGAACATGTGCGCGGTCTCGTCCACCATCACGGTGAAGTCGGTGATCGCCGGCGAGTACACCGCCCCGCCCGCGCACGGCCCCATGATCAGCGAGATCTGCGGGATGACGCCGGACGCGAGCGCGTTGCGCCTGCCGAGTTCGGCGTAATAGGCCAGCGAGACGACGCCTTCCTGGATCCGGGCGCCGCCGGAGTCGTTGATGCCGACGACGGGACAGCCCAGCGTCATCGCCAGGTCCATCACCTTGAGCACCTTCTCGCCGAAGACCTCGCCCATGCTGCCGCCGAACACGGTGAAATCCTGGGAGAACACGCAGATCTGCCTGCCGTCGACGGTGCCGTGCCCGGTCACCACACCGTCGCCGTAAGGCCGGTTGGCGTCCATCCCGAACTCGGCGCACCGGTGCCGCGCGAACTGGTCGAGTTCGACGAAGGAACCCTCGTCCAGCAGCAGCTCGACCCGTTCCCGCGCGGTCAGCTTGCCCTTGGCGTGCTGCCGGTCGACGGCCCGTTTCTCGGCGATCCGGAGATCTTCCCGCCTGGCGGCGAGATCGGCGATCCGGAACGCCGTCGTCTCGGTCATGGCCGCGCCGCCTTGGGCGCTCCAAGCCGGGCCGCGAGCGCCTCGGCGACCACTTCGACGTGCGGCGGGTCGATCATCGACAGGTGATCGCCCGGCACGCGCACGACCTCCAGATCCGCGCAGAAGGCGTCCCAGCCCAGCGCTTCGTCGGTGCGCAGGTACCGCGGGTCGAGAGTGGTCGTCAGCGGATGCGGCTCCTGCGCGCGCAGGAGCAACACCGGCCCGGCATACGGTTCCGGCTGGTACCGTTCGGCCACGCGTGCGTCCACATAGGACTCGTACTGGTGCCGCAGCACTCCGTGCCCCATCCCGGGCACCTTCGCGGCCAGCGTGCTGATCACCAGCCGGATCTGGTCGTCGTCGCCGAGCCGGACGAGGTCCTCACGCGGGATGTCCAGCGGGACACCGTAGGTCCGCTCGACGTGCCCGGCGAAGCGGTCGAACCGGTCCAGCAGGATCTCGTGCGCCGGCTTCCCCGGCGCGGGCAGCGGCAAGATGCTGTCGATCATGAACACGAGGTCGACCCGCTCCCCCGCCGCCGTCAGCCGCCGGGCGGTCTCGTAGGCGAGACAGCCACCGAACGACCAGCCACCCAGCCGGTACGGGCCCCGCGGCTGGATCTCCCGGATCAGCTCGAGATAGCACTCGGCCTTGTCCTCGACCGTGTCCTCTTCGTCGATCCGTTCGAGCCCGTAGACGGGCCTGCCCTCCGGCAGCAGGCGGACGAGCCCTTCGTAGACGCTCGTCGGTCCGCCCGCCGGGTGGAACAGGAACACCGGATCCGTGCCGCCCTCGCGCAGCGGCCGGACAGGACAGCCTCCGCGTCCCTCGATCGCGTCGCGCAGCAGATCGGCCATCGCGGCGATCGTCGGCGTGGCGAAAAGCCCGTCGGGGACGGTTCCGAGCTGCCCGGCGAAAACGACGCGTAGCCGCTCGGCCGCTTCTGCGTCGCCGCCGACGGCGAAGAAGTCGTCGTGGACACCGGGTTCCGCGCCGCCGAGTTCCGCCTGCCAGTGCCGCGCGATCCAGCGTTCGGCCGGATCGCGTGGCCCGATGGCCGCGCTCGGTCCGGCGGGCCGTGAGCCCGCCTCGCCGAAACCGGCCTGTTCGGCGAGATGGTCGGCGAGTTCGCCGAGGCTCGCGCCACGCAACAGCAGCGGGATCGGCAGCGGCAGGCCGAAGTCGCGTTCCACGACTCCCCTGGCGCGCATGGCGGTGAGGGAGTCGAGGCCGAGCCGGGTGAGCGGCACGTTCCGGTCGATCTCGTCCGCGGCGAGGCCGAGCATCCCGGCGACGAGCCCGGTCAGGTAGTCGGCCAGCATCTCGCGGGCGGCGTCCGGCAGAGCCGCCCGCAGCGCTTCCAATCCGTCCCAAGTGGACTGTCCGGTGATCGGTTCGTCCCGCGGTACCAGCAGTTCGAAGAACGGCCGTCCGGCCAGCCTCGGGAACAGAGCCAGGACGGTCCCGGCGTCGACGCGGGCGATCCCGGTCGCCGCGCGGTCGCGTCGCAGCACGGCGTCCAGCGCCGCCAGCGCCTCCTCCGTACCGAGCGGTTCGAGTACGGGGTTGCGGTTGCCGACGGCCGCTCCGGCCTCGCCCCAGGCACCCCAGCCGATGGTCGCCGCCGGCAATCCGGCGGCCCGGCGCCACGCGACGAGCGCGTCCACCCACGCGTTCGCGGTGGCGTAGGCGGCCTGCCCCGGCGATCCGAACAGCGCGGCGGCCGACGAGTACGTCAGCCACCAGTCGAGTTCGTGCCCGGCCGTCGCTTCGTGCAAACGCCACGCGCCCAGCGCTTTCGCGCGCCAGACGGTCTCGACGGCGTCGTCGTCGAGACCGACGGCGGCACCGTCGGAGAGCACACCGGCCGCGTGCAGCACGCCGCGCAGCGGCAGACCGCCGTCGGTCGCGGCGGTGACCAGTGCTTCGGCCGTCCCCGGCTC
>Ga0307518_10002454_pt1 | contig 13543 bp, 9 predicted proteins | sample 25_EM_MG_FD_203889 | JGI IMG/M metagenome (GOLD analysis project Ga0307518, IMG submission 203889) | Populus trichocarpa ectomycorrhiza microbial communities from riparian zone in the Pacific Northwest, United States - 25_EM | ecosystem: Host-associated > Plants > Roots > Unclassified | place...
GGTTATTTCAATAGTTGAAAAATATAAACTAAAGGCTTCGTGTTTATCTTACTAATGTTTATAAGTCAATGTCTGTGGCATCTCTGGATTGAAGTAAAAGAGTGAAAGTAAGTTGCTAGACAAATTCAGTTTCCCTATAATTTTCATGAAGTGATGACATTGTAGTGGGTAAAAAACATTGAAAAATATTAAAATCGATCAATGAATGCAATGTAGCACTTTAAATGTTAAATAAAATGATGACTAAAATTTTACCATAGAATCCATTTACTCGAAAACCAACAAAAACAACAACTATTGGAGGTTGCAGCTTTTGAATTGAAGCTTCATTGAATTGGCATGTTATATCTTGCACAATGTAACTTGAAGATCATCTCCTCTTTTAAAGTAATGGATTTTTTTAATTAAAAAGACAAATAATAATTGTCACACCTGGACATCGCGCCGACCGATTAAAAAATTAATTTAATCTCAATGGAAAAAGAACAGATATCTGGCATCTTGTTCTTTGGGGGAAACGGTCTAGTTCAAGGAATCACCACCTAGTATTATGGTCACAAGGAACCCTAATTAGTCAACAGAGATTTTTGGTACTAGACTGGTTACGCTAAAGGGAAGATACTATCACCTCTTAAGCGTCTTACCTGAGGTAGGCTGCATTGCTGGTTTTGTCTTAAACTGCTAAAAATTTGTTTTTTTGTTATGTTCTTATGGTCTTCCTATAATATTCCTAACTCTAGCGTTAGTGAATATTCGCCTATGAATATTTCCAACTCTGGCGTTGGTAAATACAGCACAACCCAAAAAGTACGGTATTCCTGACTCTGGCGCCAGTAAATAAATCCGTAAAATTCTTTATTAAAAGAAACAAAAACTATTTTTTATTCTGTTTTTATTTATGTAGCCCTGTCTCAAAACTTTTTTTAAAAAAAAGGTCGGGTCACTGGTTCAAACTAGTGACCCGGTGTGGCCATTGTTGCATGCATGCGTGAATGACTCACGCATGCATGCTACAGTGGCAAGGTAATTAATTTGGCAAAACAGGGAAGGAAGCTTACCTGGTGTGGGACTTTAGTTGCTGGAAACGAGGTCACGAGGCGATGATGAAGAACTTTTACTGTTGAATGAAATTTACAAGGTGTTGTTATTGTCGGCTGGAGGCTGGCGTTCGGCCGAGAGAAAAAGAGATGTTTATGGAAGAGATGGAGGAAACTCCTCTGCTGCTGGTGTTGTTTGCAGTTCTGGACTTGTTGAAGACACAGTGCTGGCATGAAGACGTCGCTGCTGGTGGCATTGGAGGCTGGCGGTCAGGCAACCTTTGAACAAACCACATCTGTCTTTCCTTCATTTTTTTCCCTCTATTTCATCTTTCCCTCTGGTCTTTTTTTTATGTGTTCTCTCTCTCTCTCTCTCTTCTAGTTTCATTCTTGCTAGTGCTGAGGAGGGATGTCTGCAACCATGATTAAGGAGAAACAGTTGTTGTTGCTCACGGTGGTTACCGCTCAGGTCACTGAAGTTCGTGCTGCCACCACTGAGAAGAGAAGGCTGCTGCTGGAAGTGCAGGGGTATGGCTGACGCCGATGGTTGTTGCTTTAGGCGAGGAGGAAAGGAAAGAAGGGTTCCCTCTGCTGCTGTTGTTGTTACTAATCTTGGCTGCAAACAATGTTGAGGATGGAGCTCTCAGTTGGAGGCAACACTGTTAATGGTTGAGGATGGAGTCCAGCTGTTGTCAACGTAAATTAACTTTGTTGTCGTATTTCTCATGAATAGGGAGCCAGCCGTGAGGGGCAGGGACAGTGCTATGTAGAGAGGATGGTTTGCTGGAGATGCCGCCAGTGCAGGATGGGCAACTGATGCAAGGGAGGAGACGCACGGTTGTCGTTGCACTGCTGCTGGAGTTGTAGGAGGTACACAGTGCTGCGGCAACGAGCTACTTTTTGGCAGTTTTTTTTGTTTAGTTTCTTGCTTCCTCTCGTGACTTTGAGGAAGAAGATGACAGGGAAAGGGTTACCGGCTGTGAGAAAAGAGCTTTTTGCTCTCGGAGGGGGCGGCCTCAGGCCCCCCCTCTTCCAGGTTTTTTTTTCTTTCTTCTCTTTTTGTAATCTCCTCGGGGTTTCTTGTACCTGCTTTTCCAATCACCCTTTTGCATACACTGAGATCTATATTTATAGTGCAAGAGTCTCATCGCGTGTAGAAATAAAGTTTCAATCAAACTCATTCTTTTCTTTAAAGTTTGAATTTGTTTAAGAATCAAATTTGAAAGCGGATACCTATCATTATCTTGAAGACAAGCATTATCTTGAAGACAAGCATTATCTTGAAGATAAGGATAGAATGACAAAAGCACATTGTAGTCCCTAGTTTTCACGCAAGCTGACAAATCACGCTTTTCATCAAAATAATCTATGATCTTTTAATTTTTCATTTTAAACCCCGTTAAATAAAATAAAAAGTTAATGGGCCAAAATTGGGTTACAACAATAATTGTAATGTGTGAGTAGGAAATATTCATTTATAAAAAGGTGTCTTGTTGTACCTTAAGTTGTCAATGATAAGCTCTCTTTTATGTTGTAACCTTTCTCCTTGCAACATAATCTTTTCTAGGGGTTGAATGGCTTTTAATTTACCAATTACATATGTGATAACAAAGAAAAGGGTGAAACCAATAAGAGAAACTCATTTATATCTATATTAAATAAGCTTCATTATAGGAAATTCTATTGTAAACTAAATTAGAATGTAAACATAATGCAAAAATAAGCTATGAGTATAGATGTTTCATCGAATCTAGTGACAACGGTACTGAAATCAGTGAAATTGAAGTAATATCTTGGAATTTGTGGAAGGATATTATCGATTTTAAGTATTTTAATGCCCGGTCTTAAGTCAATGATTGCTTCATGATTAATCCCCACATAACGCCCATAAAGAGACATGAACAAGAAATATAGAATATGTCACAAAGCTTGTTTAATTATTCAATAAGTAAGAGTAGTTTAATGCAGAACCAAAAGGTATAAACAAAACTTACACACACAATAATAATTGTTGAAATAAAAAATAACTATTGAAATCAAAGTTTGTCAAAATAAAAACCTAAATACAAGCTAAATAACCCTATTTATAATAGGCAAAAACATCCTAAACAATGCCAAAAGAAATTAAATAAAAAAGGAAAAAAATCTTAAATCCACTAGGAAACTAATACAGTTCCCGTACAATAGCTTTTGGACCTTATCACAAAATATTTTTGATTTCTAATTGCCCTAAAATTTTAACTCAATATAGAATAAGACATCTAAAAACTTCTAATAAACTTTTAGCGTGATCCAACAGTTAGATAAAAAAATTATGATTGCTAGAGTAAAATTGTACATTAGAAAAAATAAGTCTCTAATTGCTGAGATTAATTAACCCATGAAATAGATGAATCATGCCTCTTTTTTGCATCATTTAAATTGACTAAGATCTAATCTTCACTTGTTGATGTTGCCTCATTAAAATCCATATTGGCCACAGTATTTTGAATAAGCCTCTTTTTTGAATATTTTGAATGCATATTTGAGCTTCTTTGTAATTGATCTTGTTATTGGCTCAATTGGATAGTCTTGATCCTATCAATTTATACCTTTTTTTTTTGTTTTTATTGAAAGGTTCGTGCTGTTATTTTTATTCAATTGAATGCTCAAACCCACTTATATAAGTATTATTGTATTTTTTATTTAAGTACTCCATTTTTTTAATTTATGAAAAAAAAATTAGTTTTAAAATATATTTATTTTTTTAGACGTTATAGAAAAAAAAAAGTTCCAAATTAATCATAATTGATTAATTTTTTGATTGGTGATTTTATTAAAAGAAATCAAAACAAAAAAAATTAAAATAAAAAATAAACAAAGAGTAAATGTTAAACAAATATGATAGAAAAAATAATATAATAAAGGTATCCATTGTTTTTTTTAGATTCGGTTGAAAAAATAAATAATCATATCCTTCACTACAATCATTAGCATTGATAAGGAAAGCAGCAAATCACGTTATCCTCCTTGATTGTAGGAAATAATTTAGCAGAATATTTAGGTGATTGTTCTGATAGTTAGTTTCCTACTATAATTATATATGTACATTCCTATATAAATAAACCTCTCCGCCGCATAAGAAAGTATGGCTTTACAATTACTATTATGGTATCAGAGTAGTATAGGATTTACATCCATTGATCCAATGACTTCAATTGTTCTAAATTCTTCTATTTCTCTTCAAAAAATGTTTCATATAATCACCATCAAGCTTTCTTCTACCAATTATCTTCTCTAGCGAAATCACATTCTTCCACTTCTTAGTTCTCAAAACCTTTTTGGCTATATTAATGGTTCTCTGTTTACGCCGCTTGGACATATCCTCTCTGATTCAATTAGTATCTCAAACATGCTACCCGGAAATCATCAACATCTACTTATACTCCTTTTCTCTCTAACCGAGGAAGCCATAGTTGAAGTCCATGGTCTCTACGTTTCATACAGTATGGACTGCTCTTGAATTTGCTTTTAGTTATCGATCCAAAATTCATGAAATTTGTCTTAAAGATGACTTGCAACATTTAAAATGAGGATCTTGCAGTGTTACTAAGTACTCTCGTTCCTTTAAAGCACTTTGCGATCAACTTAATGCCATAGGTTCTCCTGCTGATGAAACAGACAAAGTTCATTGGTTTCTTTATGGCCTAGGCTCTGAGTTTGCAAACTTCTCAACTATTCAGCTATCATTTTCTCATTTTCCTTCCTTTTGAGATCTTGTCTCCAAGGCTGAAAGTTCTAAAAATTTTCAAAAATCACTTGAAACACCTGTTATCTCATCTGTTGCTTTCGTTGTCGCCAAAGGCAACTTCAATTTAACACGTAATGGAGGCTTTTGTAAGTTTCATAGTAAGGGAAGAGGATCTTTCATTCCTAGTCATGGCAAGGGTCGTGTTAATTATTCTCGATGTTGCTAGATATGTCACAACATTGAACATACAATTGCTCACTACCCTGATCGTTATGTAAAGGCTACTAACCTTGAAAACATTGTTGAATCCTTCTCTCACTGCTCCTTAACCGACACAGTAGCTGACTGGTACACTTATACTAGAGTTGTTGCATTTATGGCGCCCGACTCCTTTCAACTGGACAAGGTTCAATCTTATTATGGTAAGGATTGTGTAATAGTAGGTAATGAAGCCTCCTTGTCGATTACCCATGTTGTTACTCTTTCCCCATCTCCAAACATTAAACTTTTAGATGTTTTAGTTGTTCTCCAGCTCACAAAAAATCTATTATCTATTAGCAAATTAAATTTTGATTATCTTTTATCTATTACTTTCATTGATACATCGTTTATCATACAGAACTGCAATACAGGAAAGGTGGTGGCAACTGGTGGTCATCGTAAAGATGGTATTTATGTGCTAGAACGTAGTCAATCCGCATTTGTTTCTTCTCTTAAAAATAATTCTCTGTGTGCCTCATATGATATATGGCATGCACGTTTAGGTCATGTTAAATAAAAAAAGGTTATCTTTATGTTACTTCTTTATTGCCCTCTCCTAACTTGTATGTTGCTTGTCAGACTGCTAAAAGTCATAAACTACCTTTTAATGCTAATGATCAACGTGCTCCCCATGTTTTGGACCTTATTCACTATGATATATGGGGCCCTGCTCCTGTCATGTCTTCATCCAATTTTTGTTATTACATTATATTTATCGATGATCATTCGCGTTTCACGTGGTTTTATCCCATGACATTAAAATCTTAAGCCTTTATGATTTTTAAGCAATTTCAAACTATTCTTGAGGTTTAGTTCTCATGCAAAATTAAAAATTTTCAAAGCGATGAGGGAGCTGAATTTACGAGCAATCAATTTCAATCCCATCTTCTTGCTTCCAACATTCATCACCAAATGTCTTGTCCCTCACCCTTTCCCAGAATGGTCACATTGAATGTAAGCATTGCCACATCACTGAAACTAGTCTTGCTTTGTTATTCCATTCTCAGGTTCCTTTATCACATTGGTTTGATGCATTCAGTACTGTTGTTTTTACCATCATTCGGTTGCCCTCATCTGTTATTGGTAACCTTTATCCCTATAAAAATTTTTCTGGTAAGCCACCCACATATGCTGATTTCCATCCCTTTGGTTGTCATGTGTTTCCTTACTTACAAGATTATACCTCTCACAAATTTGTTTCACATAGCACTGCTTGTATTTTTCTTGGCTATAACATGTCTCATAAGGGGTTTTGATGTTTTGATCCTTCTACATAGCATATTTATATCACTTTTCATGCCTGATTTGATGAGATTAATTTTCCATTTGCTAGTCCCTCCTCTTCCTGCGATCCCACATCACTAGATATTTCGATTTTTTCTGAACTTGTTGTGCCCTCTCTTCCTTCTGAAACTCGGCACTCTTCCCCATCACTTCCTATTCCACCTTCTTTTTCATCTTGTGTTTCTTGTACTGGTAACCTTTTTGGTGATTTAGTGCAGCCTTCATCGTTAGGTTCTACTGTCATAGTTGATTCCACAGCAGAGCCCATCTCTTCTCCTACTGCAGCATCATCCTCATCTATTGTTTCTCTGCCATCAGACTAACCTGTCATTCCTTTTGCAGCTTCTTCTAACCATCATCTGATGATCACTAGAACTAAGGCTAGTGTCTTCAAGCCTAAACATCACTCATACATTTCCTCCTTGTTACCTTCGTCGTTGGTCCAAGAACTGGATGCTCTTTCCTCTAATGACAAATGGGTCTTGGTTCTTCATCCTCCCCACACTAATATTGTTGGATCTAAGTGGGTATTTCATGTCAAATACTTAGTTGATGGCATTGTTGATCATCTTAAAGCTCGCCTTGTTGCTAAAGACTATTCTCAACTTCCTGGTTTGGATTTTCACGACACTTTTAGTCCTGTTATTAAATCCTTCACCGTGTGTCTTGTCATCTCTCTTGCAGTGTCTTATCATGGCCTTTACATCAATTAGATGTCAACAATGCATTTCTCAATGGTTTGTTGACCAAAATTATCTACATGGAGCAACCTTTTGGTTATACTGATCCACGATTTCATCATCATGTTTGTAAGCTAAGAAGGTCCTCAATAGCTAAAAGCAAGCCCCTCGGGCTTGGTTCCATCAGTTTAGTTTCTTTTTACTTCATCTTGGTTTCACCTGCAACACTGTTGACTCCTCTATCTTTGTCTATGCTAGATCCAACATTATCCTCGACCTATTACTCTATGTTGATGATATTGTTGTCACTGGCAACAATACTCCTTTCCTTCATAATTTTATTCAACAACTTCATCGAGAGTTTGCCACGAATGACTTGGGAACATTGAATTATTTTCTTGGTCTTGAGGTTTCCTCCTTTGCTAATGGCCTTTTCTTGAGCCAAGCAAAATATGCTCATAATATCCTTGCCCGTGCTCAGCTACTTGATTGCAAGCCAACGACAACTCTCATGGTTGTTTCAAAACAGTTGTCCAGCGATGGTGATGCCTTTACTGATCCCACGTTGTATCATTCCATGGTGGGTGCTTTGCAATACTTAACTATCACTCATCCTGATCTTACTCATGCTGTCAATTTTGTCAGTCGATATATGCAATCTCCTACGGTGCATCACTTTCAAGCCCTTAAATGTATCCTTCAGTATGTTAAGGGTACTCTTCATTATAGCCTTTATTTCTCTTCTTCTTCACCTACTAGTATTACTGCCTACTCTGACGCTGATTGGGCTAGTTACCCTGACACGCGTTGCTCCACCTTTAGTTACGCAATGTTTTTGGGTGACAATCTCATCTCGTGGAGTGCTAAGAAACAACCTATTATTTCTCGTTCTAGTTGTGAATCTGAGCATCGCGTCTTGGCTCACACGGCTTCTAAAGTTGTTTGGATAACTCATGTTCTTCGTGACCTCAAAGTTTCCTTATCTCACAAGTCGTTACTCCTTTGTGATAACAAGAGTGCGATTTTTCTTACCCTCAATCTAGTTTCATACAAAAGGTCGAAACACATTGCTCTTGATTACCACTTTATTCATGAGTTAGCAGCGTCAGGGGTTATTCAGCCTCAATCTGTGTCATCTCACTTGCAAATTACTAACATCTTCACTAAGAGTCTCTCTCGAATGCTATTCACATTCTTCCTCTCCATGCTTCGTGTTCATGTCAATCTCACACTCAGCTTGCAGGGGGATGATAAGGAAAGCAACATATCACGTTATCCTCCTTGATTGTAGGAAATAATTTATTAGAATAATTAGGTGATTGTTCCTATAGTTAGTTTCCTACTATAATTATATATGTACATTCCTATATAAATAAACCTCTCCACCACAAAAAAAAAAAGTGTGGTTTTACAATTACTGTTAAACATGATATAATCATAAAGCAGCTAGAAACCACCATAGAAACAATCAACCATATCAATAAACAAACATGAATTAAGAGTTATATTTCAAAAACTTTTAACAAATCAATCATTTTTTCTTCAATATGATCTATTTTTTTGTGCAAAGCTTGAAAGATGGGGTATATAGATGATGGAAGCAGTTTAAAAAAAATGGAGGTGAAAGATAGGAAGATGAGTCTTTAGATTATAATAAAAATTCTAGAAGTTTTTGAAAGATAGAAAATTTGGTTTTTTTTTTTCAATAGTGTTTGAAATAGAATTAATTGTATTTTGAAACTAATATTTTTGTCATCAATGAAAAAATTGAACAAAATGAATACTTAAATAAATAAATAAAAACAGTACAAACCTTCCAATCAAAAATAAAAAAATTGTTATAAGCACTTAAATTAAAAAAATAATGCAACCTTTAAATTTTAAGAATATACTAAATCATTATTATTTAATTTAAATTTAATAAATATGAGTGTCATGTTAATATAGAATCTCGATTATAATTTATGATGCAGTAAATATGAATTAGGAATGCAATCGTTTTATATGCTTGTATATGAAACTAGAAGAAGCAAAAAAACCTGACTTTTCATTTTCGAATATCCAGCAAACCTTTCTTTGAACGGGGATTGAAATCAAAAGGCTAGATTTATTCTTCTTTATGCTAAAACCATGTACCCGCTTTAGTAAAGCAAGTGCCCTCACTTTTTTTTTAATTTCATCATTTTTTATTTAATTTGATTCTCATACCTTTCTTTACCAATTAATTGGATTATTTTTAATTTGACTAAGTCAACTGAGTTACGTTAGAGCAACTCTCACACATTTAATTTAAACATGAGCTAGGCAAAGAGTCAAGTTGAAAAGGTTTTAAGGTTGATCCACTAGATCGGATTTAATAATAATTTTAAATAGTTCTCTATAATATGAATATTTTTTATTATGTTAAAACAAATTGATTTGGTCTGTGATGTAGTGCGGGTATATAAGATATAACAAGTCAATTAATTGTTAATTGAAATTAAATAAATCTAAAAGAGTCTAGTTTTCAACTATAGCATGTGAGTAAATTCATTTTGGATTATAATAGTGAAATTGTGATTTTGCCCTTCACTCCAAGATCATTATGTTGTTCTAGGATTAAGGTAACCAAGGTTATCAAAAACGCATTTTGACTTGTAAAATCGTATGATTTTACGAGTCAAAACACAAAAATGTGTTAAATCGGGTTAAAAACTCGAAAACCAGTAAACTCGGTCCGACTCGTTAAAATCGCTCAAACCGGACCGATTTCACGATTTTACATTAAAATTAAAACAGCTGCACTCCCCTTTCCCCATGAGTCCCCACTCCCCCGCCCGACACTCCACCCTTCCCCTTTCCCCTTTCCCCAAATTGTTAGTCCCTTTCCCCAAATCGCCAGTCAAATTAAGAAATCAGCTGTCATGTAATCCTTTGCAACTTGCCACATACATTCTTGTATCTTAAGGCAATCTATGATTTGCCTTGCAGTCCTTTATTCCCTCTAAGGTACGATTATTATGTTTTTCTCTTTGCTCGTTTTAGAATGAGGAAAGTGTTTAGCCTTCTTTTGTTGCTAGCTGACTTTTATGTCCTGGTTTTTGCTGGTTATGTTTGAAATAGACAAAACTTGTCAGCCATTTTTCTTGTTGCAAAGTAATGCTTTTGTTCTCTTCTTTTGATGTTTTTAGAAGGATTTCAAAACGGCTTGTGTTTGTTTGATTTTAGAGTTGGAAATCGATTGTACAAAGAATTGGTTTAGTAAACTTTGATACTCTCAATCGGCCTTTTTTTTCTTTTTCGAGTCTTAGTTGTGCTATTTGACTGCATTTAATATTTCTATTTGATGGCTGCAGCTTGTGTTGCTTTTTATCTTATATGTGATGATGATGATCATTATCATTATCATCATATTGTGTTTTACTGAGGCTTTAATGGTCAATTCTTCAGGTGATGGGTTTGGTCCTGGTATTCCTGGTTTACAGTTTGGCATTGGATTGGGTGCTAGATGTGGGATTGGTTATGGATTTGGCTATGGTGTGGGGAGGGGTGTAGCTCATGATGAGAAACGGAGATACTCTAATGCTGGCAAGCATTTTCGTGGTCTCGTAAATCTTCTAACTCGGTAGTTATATATTCATGTTTCTCTCTGTTTAGCTTTTTCAACTGCACTGAACTTGCTTAGATGGATCGTGTTTTATCATGATGTGTTAAGCAGAACATTCACTAACCTGCTGTAGCGGTATAAATAGAAAGCACTTTGAGAACTTGCCAATTTCTTTTGCTTTAGTTTTTCTAGGAGCCTTTTCTACTTTAGCAGGGGAGCCTTGTTCAGACAACCAATTAAGCTTGCATTTACTGAAATTAATCATCAAGAATGGATAGTATGCTATTTTTGTTGACTTTCCGTTGTGATTGATTATTTTCATTTATTATGGGATACAACCAAAACACGTTTTTGATAACCTTGGATGCAACTATTGAATTGTTATTGGCTGATTGATTAATAATCATGCCAAAGGTTGTTGAGACACAGTCCGTGTTGCTTCAACTTATATTGGTGTTCATCATCTTCTCGGGCTTTCTCGAGAATGGAAATGATGGGATAACGAGCACTTCATTCGGTCAGAATGACCATCTATTGGCATCCCTCTTGATAATGAAGTATTTGTAGTCCCAAAGGGTTATAATGTACCACAACAAGTAAGCAATTGAATATCTTGTGCTAAAAAGATCTGTGGTGAGATTGCATATGGGCATATGGATATGCTTGATAATTTTATGTGTTCTGCCCAACTTTAATGCTCATGGAATTATCATGCAATTATGTGAAGATGGAAAGGGAAAGAAATGACGATTTGGTGCATATGCATATTCTTGAACACCAATACATTGTTTGTTTTAAGTTTGTTAATTGTTAGTTAATGAAAAGTTACTTAAATTATGTATGAATTTATTTAAACCATGTATTTTAAGATGCTTGAACTATGTATGAATTTTTATTTGAAACATATATTTTAAGGTGCTTGAACTATGTATGAATTTTTATTTGAAGCATGAATTTTTTATTTTTTTAATGTATTTTAAAATTCCTTACAATTTTACGATCCGTTTTTACGATCCGAGTTTATTTTGTATTTTTCATACTGTGTCAAAAATGCGTTTTTAACAACCTTGAAGGTAACTATAAGGGGTGATTTAAGTGTCTCACTAATTTTTTTTAAATGCAAATTAATTCAAATAAACATAATAACCAACAATATAATTAAAGTAAAGAGACAAGGGAGAGAATTTGCAAACTCGTTTTTAATGTGACTCGGCAAGCCTAGATCCCCATCTCAAGTACCAAACCATACTTGAATATTGTTTTCTTTAACTTGTCCAAACTTTATAGTACAATGACCACTTGATAAATCCACACTACGATTTTAATACCATTTGAAGATATTTTCTCTTCAAGTTTTTCTCCCACTTGAAGATATGTCATCTTCAAGATTTTTCTCTTCATGAAAATACTTCATCAAAATCAAGAGTTTTCCCCTAACTCTCAAAGATTTATAAGTGTGATTTATAAGTGAATATTACAATTGAAACTTTTAGTATCTCAATATCTCACAAGATAACACTTATAGGATTAATAGAATGAATATTTTTCCCTTGGACTTCTTGATTGATTTCTTCACAAAATCCTTCATGTTTTTTGAAATATTCTTTGAATAAAATTGTTTAAAACTTATTCTCAATAAAGCATGTTATTAGTCTAATTTTTGTTTTATTGTTATCAACAAAATATATAAAAACATGAATATTTGACCTCAAGGTGAACACATTAAACCTTGCATGGGGGTATAATGGTATTTTTTTAATGGTCAAAAAGTCATTTTTTAATTGGATGCGGGCAAGAAGGTCTTCACACATTAATTCAGTGCAGTAAAATTTCTAAGCATGTCTTTAAGGGCTTTACCATCTTTTTTTTTTAGAAAGTCGAATCACTTATCTAACCTTAGCTACTAAAAAAAATAGCATTAAAGGGATTTTGGTCTTTTACTTAATTTAAACACAATTAAATTACTTCATTTCCCTTCAAATTAAAAAAAAAAACTTGCTCTTTGGTTTAGGGGTACTTTAGTCTTTTAGATTTGGTGATTTTGTAATTCTCAAGTTTCATTAAGGGTGATAGGGTCTTTTGCTAAATAAAAAAGTTAAAAAACTGAAGGTGCGTGAACAGTAGTCGCAGGCTTCAAACAGCGCATACGGCGCCATCTGATAAATGAAAGCCTGTTTCCAGGGCGGTCACTGAAGCATCACGGTGGCCCCTCCACAACTAGGTTGTGCATGTGATCTAATTGCCTCAAGTTTAACACATGTGGCCTTTTCTTTCTTTTTTCTTTTTTCCTCTCTCCTTCTTGATTTTTGTGTTGGCCTTCCAAATGCTCAAAGCAGCCTTTCAATTTTATTTTTCTTAAGATTCAGTCTGTGTTCTTTAGATTACTATTTGTTTTGTTTGGAATAATTTATGAAATTGTTTTTTTCAATTTCATCCCCCATGTATTTTTTTCATCTGTTAGGTTCGATCCCTATTTTTTTAATTGCTATTTATTTTATTTAAAATAGTTTTTAAAATTGTTTTTCTTTTTTACACTTTCATCATTTTTTTTCCCCTATCAAATATTATTATTTTTTTAATTGCTATTTTTTTTACCTTGAAAATCTTTAAAAATTGATTTTTTTTATGATTTCATCCTTTAACATTTTATCGGTCAGGTGTTTGGCTTCTTGATTGAGCTTAAGTCTATAATTTAATGAGTTGCAGGTTAGAGAGATTAACTTGGGTTTATGAGGTTCACTCGGGTTTGCTTGTTTTTTTTCTCTTTTCTTAAGCTCATTTTTTGTCGGTTTCATTCTCCATCATTTTGTTTTCACTTTTTTATGGGTTCTTTAGTCGTTTTCAAAATAACACAAGTTACCTAGAGTTTTTTTTTTCGTCTTTGTTAAATTTAGTTTTTTTTAAAAAATAATTAAATTAAGTTAATTGGTTTCATCTTTCAACATTAAATTGGTTAGATGTTGAG
>Ga0307518_10002455_pt1 | contig 13539 bp, 6 predicted proteins | sample 25_EM_MG_FD_203889 | JGI IMG/M metagenome (GOLD analysis project Ga0307518, IMG submission 203889) | Populus trichocarpa ectomycorrhiza microbial communities from riparian zone in the Pacific Northwest, United States - 25_EM | ecosystem: Host-associated > Plants > Roots > Unclassified | place...
GTTATTCTTGATATAAAAATTAAAAGAAACAACGTCCAAGATCACATAACCTTTTTTCCATGTGCATGGTTTAAGTAATTTTTGTATTGTGTTTCGAAAATATTTTAAAAAAAAATTATTTTTTTTTAAAAAAAAATTAATATGATTTTATGTTTTCATATCATTTTAATGTGTTAATGTTAAAAATAATTTTTTAAAAATAAAAAATTATTATTTTAATATGTTTTAAAATGAAAAGCACTTTAAAAATCAACTGCTAACATACCTTTAAATACTTTCTTAAAAAGCACGAAGAAACTTCACTTTAATCATTCGATCTTTAATTTTTATAACTTTTATCGTTTTATGCTTATTTGATCGATATTAAACTTAATATTTTAATGTTTTGATCCTTGAATGTTAGTAGATAATATAAAAGATTATTGAAAAAATAAAAGGGAGAGAGGAGGAGTATGTTCAACCATGTTCCAGTCATATAAGGTTTAATCTTAGATTCAGTAAATTAATTATTTTCTTCAAAATGCTAAAAAAACATAGAAAAAACCCGTGATTTTAAAAAATAACATTCCCGTTTATTTGCTGAAAAATAGTTTTTTTTTTGGAAAGTGAATTCCGAGAAAGTGAATTATTTTCTAATGTGTTGGTAGTGTAATGGAAAATAAATTGGAAAACATTTTCCAGTGTTTGGTTATCTCATGAAAAATGAGCTGTAAAATAACTTATTAATATTTTATTTTTCTCAAGTTTATTAAAACAATGAGGAAAAAATCTTACAAATTAAAAAATTGAACGAGAATGAAATTGAAAAAAATATAATTTCATAAATCATCTCAAATAAAATAAATAATAATCAAAATAATAGAGATCAAATCTAAAAAATAAAAAAAATGAAAGATGAAGAAATTAAAATAATAATAATTAACATTTCATAAATTATTTCAAATAAAATAAGTAACAATAAAAAAAATAAGGATCAAATTTGATACATAAAAAATTTCAATAAAAAAATAACAAGGAAAAACCAAATAACAATTATAAAAACCCAAAGTTAATATAAAAATTAAATTTTAAGAGATGAAATTGAAAAATAAATATTCAAAACATAATATATATAGCAATCGAAAGTTCGAGGATCAAATTTGATATAATCAGCAAATAAAATAACATTTCTAAATTTTTCACAACTTTCAGAAAGTGTTTTCCGCCCAAATTTTTCAGGAAAACACTTTCCTTGAATTCAGGCCAAATTTTTCTTTGATTGAAAAGTTTTTTTTATTGATTAATTTTTTTAATAACAAACAAATACAGAAAAATTTTAAAAATAATTTTTCAAAAAATAAATTTCAAAAAACAAACATAACATCATAATAAAGGGATCCACAGGGAAATTTGGGAACATTGTTGGAGAATCTGCCTATCTGTCCATTTTCGGCCACGTATTCCTTCCTACTCGAGGACGTCAAAAAGCAAACAATGAGAGTGATGGGGGCTTTCACGACGTTCACTCTTTATTACAGTGGGGATGTCTCGTTCCCCTCGAAGGATCGACCATATCATCTACTTTTTTGATTTTTTTTTTTTTGCTTGTTGTGGTGCCTGTCTCTTTCGTTCATCTTCTTCTCTGTCTTTTCTTCTTCTTTTGTTACTAAGCATTCTGCTAGATCGCTCGAACAATCTTCTCTCCGAAAGTCACAAATCCATTCATTTAATGATAATGATCGGCAAGGATTTTAACTACGGATTGCTATTTTTATAATTTCTTTTGCCAGCTCAGTTTCCCTTCACGAGAAAAAGGAAGCTACCATGATAAGAGAGCCACTTTTCACCTTTTAAGGGCCCGGAAATTTCTTACGGCGGAGATATCAACTAGCCACCCACAAGGGCTGTGCTTTGCTTTTGTTAGGAAAAAAAAATACCACTCACTCACCAATTGTTATTAAATCAAGATTAATTTGACGGGTTTACTTGGGATTCAATTTAAGTTTAAGTTATAAAGAAATTAGGTATGAATTGACCGTTTCAATCAGAATGCAATTTAATTTTTTAAAAAACTTCTTTTTGATTGTATGGGTTAACAAACTGGGTATGTTTGTTTTTTAATTTTAAAAAAATTTGAAATATTTTTATTTTTTTTTCAAATTAATATTTTTAGTGTTTTTATATTATTTTGATGGGTTGATGTCACAATTAATTTTTTTAAAATAAAAAATATTATTTTAATATATTTTTAAATAAAAAACACTTTAAATAATAGATCGCTATTACATTATCAAACATCCCAAAACCCATAAAATAACCTTGAACCGGGTGACATTGCAAGCTGAGCGTGTTTGAGAGTGTGGTTATGGTTGTTTTTCATTCTAAAATACATTAAAATAATATTTTTTTTTTATTTTTTTAAAATTATTTTTAATATCAGCACATTAAAATGATCTGAAAACATAAAAAATATATTAATTTAAAACAAATTAAAAAAATTAATTTTTTTTAAAAGCGTTTTTAAAACGCAATGCTAATCCGGAGTTTTAGAGTGGGTTAAGTATGAGAAACCACCCAAATTCAAGGGCTCGGCCCTGGTTTGAACGATGGACTCAGAACTTGAAAGCCCACTTGCCACCAGGTCCAACTACCAGCCACGTAATCAATCATAACTTGGCGCCCTCATGGCTCGTGCAACGGAAACAAAAATAAGAAGATACCCTGATCTTGTCTCAGTTCACATGCAAATCACTTGCGGATGTTTTGCCGCGTTTTCCGTTGACCACAAAAAATACTCCTATTTGTCGATGTTTCTCACTATTTCCACATCCAATCCTTCTAAATCCAATACTAACTGGAATATCATTCTGCATGTGTTTTTTTTGGCACGGTATTGTAAAAAACAGCACTGATAAAATTAATGCTGTTTTAAAGATTTATTTTTTCTGAAAAGAATGGACTATGATTTAAAGTAGAAGTATATTAACAATTTTTTTTTTGTTAATATTATCTAAACGCATCTATACCTTCCATTTTTGTCGGATTTAGCTTAAAATGTTATCAAAATCAATCTTTAATTAAAAATTTTATTTTTTAATCTCCCTAAATTAAAAAAATCTGGGTACTCCCAACTCCCAAGTGCAGTTTATCTGTAAGAAGCAAAAACAAGAGTGAGAGTAGCCATCTGCTTTATCATTCTGGCGCGAGGTTCGCGAATACGTTGTTAGAAAAGCGCGCGTAAATCCACACAGTGACAAAAAACCGAACCCACTTATTTCTTTCGATGATGCTTCTTTAAAATAATTAAATATTGAATAGAAAAATCAACAAATTAATAATTAGATCCTGTCTCAATCATTTCTAATTTTCTATTAATTAACTTCAACATCTCTCTCCTTTTTTGATTTCTTAACGTCTCTCCACCCACATTTATTTAATTTAATTACTATAATCTTATCATTTGCATCTCTGATGATCTAATTTATATAAAAAATAATTGCTACTTTTATTTTAGCCGACCATTTGTGATTCTTCTGCATGACTTCCATTGCTGTTGACCTAAACTTCTCTCTTTCTCTCTCTGTATTAAATCTGTTTCACTCCAAACTTTTATCCAGCATGGCGGCGTGTCTTTTCTTGCTTCATTTCTAATCAGGATTATCATTGAGCGTGACTTAAAGATTTTGTTTTTCTTTTAAAAGAAGAGATTTTGATTGAATTCATCGCATGTTAAGGAGAAATGAAGTAATGGGTATCGAATGATATCCAAGATTGGTATCAAGATTCAAAGATCTCTTCAAAAAGGTCATTCCCCCCTCTTTTTTGTTTAATCAAATTCGGGGTTTTTGTTCTTGTGTTGTTTATGGGGTGTTTGTAATGATTTTGATTTTTTGCGTGTACTTTTGCTAAACTTATTGATTTTGTTTCTAGTGGAATTTAATAGTGATGTTCTGTGGTAGTGGCATCAAGATCATTTGGTTTTTGTTTTGTTCTTATTGATGCTTTGAGATCAATGGTTTTTGCTTATCACATCTTCTTATTATGGCAGTTTGTTAATTCAGAGGTTTATTTTTTTGTTTTACTTTTGAAAGCTGTGACCAAGTCGTAATGATGACGGTATGTTACATTTACTCAACCACTTTACACTTGTTTCTATGTTGTTCTAATAATTGCTTGCCAAAGAAAACTGTTTTTAATGATTCTGTTTCTGCATGCTGATTGCCTGTGCTGCCACTTACTAGTATCTTGTATTTGATTGAGATTTAGTACTTGGGTTTCCAGAGACTCCTTTTCGGCTTCATGGACTGATCACAAAAGGCTGTGATTTGGATTCACTGACTGTTTTTTAGAAGAAAAAAAAATCCTTTCTTTATTTCTTAATGTTTTTTTTTCTTTCTTTATTCCTTGCGGGGATGGTAGATATGGTCTAAAGGTTATGATGTTTCCAGTATAGGGCTTTTTCAAAAGTTAAATCCAATTTTTTCATTTTTTGTTTACTGGTCTCCCGCAACTGTGTTTAGGGTTAGCTTTCATTTTTACGTGCTGTTTCCCTATCTTTTTGGTTGTTTGTGATTCTTCTTTCCTTGTCTGTTTTCTCTTCTTTCGTTTTGCATTTCATTTTCCAAATATATTCTCTTTGCATATTTGTTGTTTTTTTATAAAATCATTTCCAGGAAGCAATAAGGGTTTGAATTCCTGGAAATGGTCTGAATTTGGCATCTTATATCAGTTTTTGCTCCAGGAGTTACTCTAGAGTAAGTAGCTATTGCTGTTTTGATTTTGTGCAGAATTGTTCTTTAACTTTGCACACCTAGGGAGTTACTCTACAGTAAGTAGCTATTGCTGTTTTGGTTTTGTGCAGAAGTGTTCTTTAACTTTGCACACCCAGAATACAACAACATGAAAATTAGAGGAAAGAAAATAAATCATGAAATAGTTGTCCTGGCATTTGAATAATTTTATTTCACCTGATTTGGTATTTCTCTTTGATTTGATTGGTGCAGTGGCGTTGTTTTAAATTCTAGAGGGCTTGAATTTGCAGTGTTAACTTCAAGTGCCCAAAGTGAGGTCAATGGAAATGAAACCTAAACAAATCACAGAAAGTGTGATTGCAAAATTAATGGGTCTTGATGAACTGCCACCCCAGCAGCCTGTTCAAAAGAAACCAAGAGTGCTCTCTGAGAATTATCTACGAAGAGTTTCTTCTATAGGTGTTAGAGAGAAAAATTCAGAACCTAACTCATGTAGGTTGTGTAGTGAAGAGCAGAAAGATCATATCGAAGTCTTCCAAATATTAGAAACATTAAAGAGACACAAGCACCGTAGCATGTCAGTTGAAAAGAGAAAAATACGTTCAAGTTCCCCAGGGGCAAAGGTGATGTTTAGAAGGGAGGAATTCAAGCAATCGACAGATGTTTCAGAGGAAATGAAGCTTCAAAGTTCAAAGGAATGTCATGATGCACAGGAAGTTATTGATTCAAAGACTGATAATTTTCCAAAATATTTCCAGGAACCAGAGTTCACCAAGAAAGCAAATAATCTGCAAGGCATCCCTCATTACTTGCAGCCAGGGCTCATTACATTTGTAAGGCCATTGTGTCCTTCTGACCGCAGAGATATTGGCAGGAGCAGGAAATTTTGGAGGCCAAGTGAACAAGGATATGCAAGGAAAATTGAAGATGGCCTTGGGACATATTCCTGCAGAAAACTTGGCCTTGACGTTGCTAATGAGTTTCTTGGATCACAATTGGATTTGAATGATGGGTCATGCCTCCCCACTACCAGGATTGTTGTTCTGAAACCAAAGCCAGGAAAGGCACATAATGCTGGAAGATATTTTTCATCTACCGGTGCTATTGAGGTTTTTCATTCAGTTGATAGGAATCATGAAGAGATTCTCAACGTTCAAAATGAAAACTTGTATGCTGAAGTGAAAGAAAGGAAGAAGATGGACTGTGACTCAAGACCTGCAAGGTCGAGGTCTAGGTTTTCAAAGCAAATAAGCAGAAGAATGGGGCATGGTATAAACAGCATTTCTACTAAGGCACAGGCGTCTGAAATCAGGGGTAGTGACAACTTGCCTAAAGAGTCTGAGTTGATGATACCTTCTTTGCCTGTTTTTTCTGATAGGAAGAACCAATTTCACTGTTCAAATGAGCCATATCTGGCCAGGGAAGCCAAGAAACAAATCTCTGAAAGATGGAAGACGACCAAAAAGTTTCAGCAGGTTGAACTAGTTAGTAGGTGTAAAACCTTGGGTGAAATGCTTGCCATTCCTGATTGTGAAGCAAGGCCAAAACAATTTGCTTGCAATCCTGATAACTATGATCAAGTCGTTCCTGACAGTGGAGGTGTGAACTCTAATACTCCTTTAGGCACAAGAAGCCTGGAATTTCGGGATGGTGGGCATGTCAGAGACTTACCAAAATCCAGATCTCTTCTTGTGAATTTTAATACAGTTGCAGGTCCTAAAACCATGACCACATATAAATCTCTTCGAAAGTCCAGCTGTATGATTTCTCCATCAATTCCTCATCTGGTGTCAGAAAACAATCATTCTGCAGATGCTGTTTATGCTCTTCAAAATGAACTGGAAAACAAAATTGAGGTGAGCAATTCACATGGCCGAAGTTCCTCATTTCTCGGTTCATCTGGACAAAACTATCAGACCTTGCAAGATCCTTGGGTGACACAGGGGGGGCACAAGAATGAAGGCAGTGATGGGGATCTATCTGAAAAGAATTATGAAGTTTGCAAATCTTCAATGAGCAATATTTCTTCAACTAACGTGGTAGTTAATTCACCGGCTGATGCAGAAATTGCAGTTCCAAAGAGGTCCCTGTCATATCACGAGTTGCTTGAATTGGAACCTAACAATTGTGTCTCGCTAGTAAAAGATGAATATTCTTCTCGAGACCCACCTACTTCAACTCAGCAGGTATGATTCATTGTTTTCCTTGACACCTTGAAATTTCATTAGCCAAATTTTGCAGATTCTTAAATGTAATTTAGCTGCTGCATTTATCTGGAAACATAACTATCTGCATCTTTCCTCATGCTGTGCAAATTGCAATGGAAAATTTATAGTAACAAGTTCTACATCTTCAGAAATAATATCCACTACTAATGACCTCAGCTGTATGTTATGATGCATGTAACTGATATTAGCATTCATTGTTGGTATTTAAGAAAAGATTTCTAGGAAAAGTGTTTGTTTGTTCCTTCCCGAACTTAGAAAAGTGTCATTCTCATCGAGCTAGTGAAACTCTCTTGCAAGTTGGAGTATAGACTCCGAAAGCCACATTGATTCATCATATGTTCTGTTACATTAACAGGTTGGGGGAAGTGGTTGCATATTCCTGACAACTGGGGTATAAGTTTCCTGGCCTCTTATGATTGTTATCCTGTTGGGACGTTTCTAGTTTTTAATGAATTATTTACTTTGTTGAAATTCTGAAACTTTTGTATTTGTTATGGTTTTATTTTTCACGTGTTTTATCTCTTTTCTCCTATGTTGCTTACAATGCAGTGCAGGAAGAAATGAGGATATGCAATCGATAACCAAAATGATTTTAACCAGGATGCAATAAAGACATCATTTCCAGATTTTATTAGTCATACACTTAAATGAAGCTCACCTATGATTTTAACAGATGCATATATGAATATTTTAGTCATCCTTAATAGTTTATTTTATTCACTTGATTTATTACCTTTTTCTTTCTTTTTTATAATTGTTACGATAAAATTTTGAAGGCCCTTTCTTATTAGGAATTATATAATAATGCTGCAGGATATATCCAATGGAATCTCTGAGATAGAGTCTGTTTCTTCACACTGCTCCGGCACCGACGGAGACCCGGAATCTTTGATGAGCATTGAGGAAGCTTATCAACCTAGTCCAGATTCTGTACTGGAACCATTATTCAAGAAAGAGATTTCATCTACCTCTGACTGTTTTGAGAGCGTCCATGCTTCTTTACATGGTTGGTGCACTGGATCTGCTTCTTTAGAGTTGCACAGATTCTCTTTCTTTTAAGTTTTTGTCCTTATCTCTTTCCTTGTCTTTTGATCTACCCGTGGTTCCTAGGTTTACAGTCGCATCTTGAACTTATGAAGTCGGAGGCATCAGAAACATACTCAGAAGGATCTGGCATGATGGTTTCTAGCGATGAAGATTCTGGGGAAGGAGGATCAATGGATGACTCTGATGAAAATGACAAGACGAGATTTTTCAGAGCTGAAGAGAGTAGGGATTTCTCCTACCTGGTTAATGTATTGTCCGAGGCAGGTTTTGACAGTAGGAACCTGAAAATGGGCTTTGATTCGTGGCACTCTCAAGAATACCCGGTTAGTCCTCTTGTCTTTGAGACCCTTGAGAAAAAGTTTGGTGAGCAGACATCTTGGAAGAGGTTTGAAAGGAGGCTCCTGTTTGATCGTATAAATTCAGGGCTGATTGAGATTCTACAGCCATCCATGGGTGTGCCGACATGGACAAAACCTGTAGCAAGAAGGTTTAGTTTTAGTATGGGCCAGGAGATGATTGAGGAGGAGTTATGGATGTTGCTGGTTGCTGAGGAAAAGGAAGCCAGCAAGGAGTCTGGAAAGGTGCTGGGGAAGGATGACAAGTGGTTAGAGTTGAGTGATGATGTTCAGATCATCGGTATAGAAATAGAAAATTGTTTGATGGACGAGCTGGTTGCAGATGTTGTTAGCATGGAGAGTTTCTGAAAGGCTGGGAGCATTACTATATTGTTATCAGAATTCCTCGAGAATATTTGGATAGTCTATCAGAATTCCTCGAGAATATGTGGATAGTCTGTCTGTATTGTTAAAAATCCAAAGAAAAAAAAGAAAAAACAGTGAAGAGGTATAGGGACTAGGGAGATAGTAGTGTCTTTCGCTTGTTCATGTTTGAACAGTAGGGGAGAGGCATATATAGGTACAATTTTGATCTAGGTGTGAGGCTTGAAATTGGTTTTGGAGATTGCAGTGAGCATTCAAGTTTTTTTTTTTTGCTTGAGTAAATTTTTTCTGTATCAAATTCACGAGCCAATTTTCATGATGTATTGAATTCATTCTTCTGTGGAAGTTTTTGTTTTTGAAGTATCAGGTTCTTTCATTCCTGTGAAATGAAAAATGTGATATTGTTTTTTTTTATCTTCAGTGGTGCGTGATATACCCTTGTGAGTTGGTGTAGTAGCCTACTCTTAAAGAACATGAGTTGCCTTACTGTTTCTGATGATTAATTAGTCCGTTTACAGAATAATGTTTTTAATCTGATATCGGTGGTCTTCGCGTTTAGGATAATTGAAAGAGATTTTATTTTTCATTTCGATAAATCAAGTAGCCCAATTAGCATTATGGTTATCTAACTAATACCAGATTAAGAGATCTTCGTTGTATTAATTCAGTAAACTGTATTCTATAGATGATTTATCTCTCAACCGAAACCAGGGGATATATGTTTACTGGGATACTCTAAATATTAGTCTCTTTATCGTTTACCAGCTTGCATCCCCGTTTTGATTTGAAAGGAAGAGAATGAAATATGTTTTGCTTACATCTGCACTAAGAGGTTTTGAGTTTTAAAATCGGATTTTCTGAAGGCAGAAACCAGATGAGCTCCCTCTTGCATAGTTCTGATGGACTAGTGAACGAGGGGAAAATTTTATGGTGAAATAATGTATCGATTGTTGATGATTAGGTATGCAACAACTCCACTGCCAGGTCCAATAATGCATATAGAGGTTTAAGTTTCCTTCACAATCCCAACCATTCCTCTTGTTCCACTTTCTACACCTGTTCACACACAAACAGTTAAAAAAGTTCTCAGCAACTCCATCTCATCAACTCCGATTTCAGAGAGCACAAACTATATATACATACATTCACATGCCCTCTAAAGCATAAGCAAAACACGGAAGAAAACTCAGTCTTCTTGAACTCTTAATTCTTGTTTCTGCCCTCGAGTCTCTGAAATGGAAATTCACAAAATTCTCTCTGCCACAAACAAGGCCATAGCCTGTGTTGTGTTCCTCACTCTCGCCATTGCATTTACCACCTCAGCTAGAATCCTCGATGAGCAACCGGAGGTACCTGTTGCCCCCCCGGAGTCATACAACGCAGTTGATAATCCTGTCACCAATGTTTCACCACTACCTGCACCATTAGCACCCACACAACCTAATCCGACTGGGGCTGCAAGTACTAGTGCGGGAGCCACAATTACCAATCCTGGTCATACCTTAAGCTTCTTCATGCATGACATTCTTGGTGGGACAAACCCCTCAACTAGAGCCGTGACCGGCATAGTCAGCAATCCAGCAGTCACTGGCCAAGTCCCATTTGCCAAACCTAATGGTGCAAACCTCCCAATAAACAATGGGGTGCCCCAAAATAACAACAATAACGGCCTTATAAATAACAACAACCTGCCTTTCCTAACTGGACTTGGTGGCACCACACAACCTGTGTTACAGAACAATGGCAACAACTTCAACAATGCATTTAACTTGCCACAGAGCACTGGGGGCAACCTTCCATCTGGTTCTGCTTTTCAACAGCTCATGTTTGGAACCATTACTGTGATCGACGATGAAATAACTGAAGGGCATGATTTAGGGTCAGGTTTTATAGGTAAGGCACAGGGGTTCTATGTGGCTAGTTCTGTGGATGGTACCAGCCAAACTATGGCATTCACAGCTATGTTCCAGAGTGGTCTTTATGCTGATAGCCTTAGCTTTTTCGGGGTTCACCGAACAGGAGTTTCCGAGTCTCAGCTTGCTATCATGGGTGGCACCGGAAAGTATGTTAATGCTCAGGGTTTTGCTATTGTTAAGACAATCCCTTCTAACAATCAGCACGCGACTGATGGTGTTGAGACCTTGCTTGAATTCGCTGTTTATGTTAGTTACTAAACCAAATTGTTCGAGAAAATCAATGCTGTATTTGTAACCAAGTTGTGTGTGTGCTTGGAGATTGTGAGCTTGTGAGCTTGTAGTGTGTGGGGTTCTTTGAACAGAATGTTTGCTTTGTTTATGAATCATATCTGGAGAAAATGGAAACTCTGTTTTTTCATCAAGTTCAAACCAATTTAAGGAAACATGTGATTCATCGATATTGTGAAATGAAAGCTTAATTCTCTCACATCATATGCAGAGAAACCCTTCAGCTGGAGAAAGCATTAACTCATCAAAACTAAAAGCATGCAGTAATTAATTCTCACACATTTCTATGTTCAGATATTAACTATGGATTAAACTACTGTAGACGGGAATTGAGAATTTTCAGTCATCTATGTCACTATTTGCCTGCTTCTTCTCCTTCTTTTTTTGGCTGTCAAAGGTAACTGTGGTTTGGCATGAAAAGTTATTGGTCTCATGGGCAACCCCATACCTGCTACTTTGCGAGATACACAGGCAATTTGCTTGATGACCATAGGGACCAAAGCAAACTCCCTTTGAAATTTCCGTACTGTTTTGCATGTTTGCTGATAATTTTAGTCATGCTTTGGAATAAAACTTACATTTAACACATGACATTAACCAAAATATGTAAGAGCATTCTAGTTAATCTCAGTCGAGTGTTTTGTCCTCAAGCATCAAACCAAAGAAAGTAAAGTAATCAAGCAAATCCATTCATTAAGGCAGTCAAACAAGAAAGTTTTCTTTTCCAAAGGATCATGTTACTGATTAATTTTATTATGCTGGTTGCTTGGAATCAAATTTAATTATTACACAAGAGATCCAAAAGAGAACCAAGAAAGGTGAAATCTCATTGGATCGAAAGGTACCTTTATGGTTGAATCAAATGTGCTTCTGGGGTAAAATGGACTAAAATCTGTTCTCTTGTGAAGAGAAATATATAATATAAACTGCAGGCAGCCTCACAAGAGGGCATTTGGTCTAGTGGTATGATTCTCGCTTAGGGTGCGAGAGGTCCCGAGTTCAATTCTCGGAATGCCCCAGTTTTATGTTGTTTATTTTTACTTTCTGAGATTCATTTGGGCCCACGAGAGCCGGCAAACTTTAGACGGTACTGAAAATAAAGCCCAGACAGACAGCTTCTGCACGAAACAATATTTAACTATTTGTTTTCTTTTTCAAAATAATGGAATCATCATGATTCAAAAAGGTGGACCGTATATGGATTCTAAGAGAAATTCTAATAATCTTTTTGTTTCTAATTCAATGGAAGAGATTGATATCACCTAGCAGTTTTTGATTTTTTTTTATTAACGGATCGAGTTTAACGATCTATTCCATTTTCATGTTAATTTACAGTTATTCAAATTCATCTGTGCATGTCAAATGTAATCAATTTTGCATTGGTTTTTGTCTTTTGAGAAGCATTTGGCACAGCGGGAATGTTCGTGGCCTGATGCCGTTATTGAATAAATTGAGTTCAATTGTACTGTAAAGACCTGAGATCTTTACAATTTTGATCCTTTGAATCCATCTGAAATTCAAGAATGCCAAGTCCTGGAATTGCTCACTGCTCGAGCTGTGAATTGATGATACATTAGCTTCATCTAACCTCACTATCTTATATATAATCAAGGCTGTTGACTATAGTTTTGCTGAGACATTAGTAATTGATGGGCATTTTTTTGTTAAGAGTAGTATATATATATAATACTCAACCATATTCAATTCCTTGCTGATTTTAACGAGTACTGTCCAAGTTCATCCAAGAATCAAGACTAAATGCTATGCAATGTAACCGCCAAAACACATTTGATTCAACAACAAAGCTGGTCTCCTTCAATATTCCAATATATTTAGTTCAAGATACATCAAACTTTAACTGAAATTTTCAAACAGAAACCAATCTCACAGACTAGTAAACCAACTCCAACCAAGAACACACACACACACACACAGAGACATCCTACTCAGAGAGGAAAACATTGAAATGCATTATGGTATCTACACCATCAGTTGTGTGCTGATCCACTTGTGGAAGAGTCTCAACAGTAGCATACCCTTTTGCATTCTCATACTTACCAGTGCCACCAATTATTGCAATCTGTGAATCAGCTGTTGCTGTTCTATGTACCCCAAAGAAACTAATAGTATCTTCAACATCACCATGATTTTCTCCACCATGTAATAACACTGTAAATGCCATTGTATGGCTAGTACCGTCCATTGAACTGGCCAAGTAAAATCCCTGTGCCTTCCCAATCACAGCAGAACCCAACTCATGTCCTTCTGTTAATTCGTTATCAACGACTGTGATCGAGCCAAACATGAGCTTTTGTAGTGCAGATCCAGCTGGGAGATTGCCCGCGGTGACAAAAGGCTGGTTGTTGCCATTGGCAACATTGTTGTTGTTGCCTGTGTTTTGTAGGAATGTGTTAGTTTGGGTACCAGTTAGGCCTGTAAGGAGTGGAGCGTTGTTTGGGTTTATGAGGTTGTTAAGGTTGTTAATGTTGACCAGTGGGGTCCCACCTTGGAGTGGGAAAAAGTTGTTGTTTGGCTGGGAGAAAGGAATGCCATTGATTTCAGTGCGGGCGATGATCCCGGTCACGATTCTATTTGATGGGTGGGATCCTCC
>Ga0307518_10002456_pt1 | contig 13528 bp, 7 predicted proteins | sample 25_EM_MG_FD_203889 | JGI IMG/M metagenome (GOLD analysis project Ga0307518, IMG submission 203889) | Populus trichocarpa ectomycorrhiza microbial communities from riparian zone in the Pacific Northwest, United States - 25_EM | ecosystem: Host-associated > Plants > Roots > Unclassified | place...
TGCTGTGAAGTTTGAACCATTTCAGCAAACTTTCTGATTGTGGGCAATGCCCACGGTGAAGTGGCAACGAGTCTTCAATTATTATTTTTCCTTCTCCTTATATATATATATATATATATATATATATAACTTAATTTTTTTAGTTATTTATTTCCATTGTAGTTAAATCTAAATGACATTTCGTCAACAACCCCAATTCATAAGGACACTTTGATTAGCTTTACCTTTATTTCTGTGCCCTGCTATGTGAGCTAATAACAGAAACACTCAAGATTCTACCAAGCAGAATACAGCGAGCCTACGTTTTGTTACATTTAAGAATATTCGTTGATACTTTAATGTGTTTTTTTCTTTTTGTGTTGAAAACATGAGTTGCTTAGAAAAACTAAAATTTTTTCATTTGATTCTCTCAAATGTGATGGTTATTGTTTTTATTTCTCTTCTTCTTTTTTTTTCTCTTACACACACATATATATAAAATGAAATTATACCATTCAAATATAATTTCAAATATTTAAATATAATTTTAAAATTTAGACATTTTAATTTAGTAACTACTAAATTGTTAGTTTATACTATAATGCAGGTCAGATTAAAATTTTTAATATAAAAAAAATATTTAAGCATATCTAATATTTTTCTAGTAGAAAAAATTTAAACTATATCTTAATTTAAAAAATTCAGAATGAATTAAGATTTAGAGGAAGATAAAACTTGTTTAAGTTTGTTTTATTTTTTAAAAGGCATGAGATATACTAGCTAATTGAGGCATAATGAAATAGAATCGACAAACTTAGCATAAATAACATGAGAATTTTGGATGGAGAGGGCAGGTGAGGGAGAAATATGAGTGTCATACTATATAAGAAAGAGGATTTATTAGAGTAGTAATTTTAAAACTGAGATTTGATGGGACTAGAAACTCGATGAAGCTGTCCCAAATCTAAGTGTAGTTTCATGATTCATACAAAATGAAGATTTTATTTCTTGAACACAACTGGGCATCACCGGCATGGAAGAAACCAAAGCTGGGCTCTAGCCCCCGAGTAACAAAATCGTCGGAAGAAAGAAAAAATTGTAAAGCCCACCTATTATGGCTTAAAGATTTGTAAAGCAGATTGTAAAATCTCCTTGATTAGGACTTGAGTACTCGGGACAAAATACAGAACTCGTGATTCTCCTCCAAAATCAAATCTTTAAGCCTGAGGTGAGATTTCCAGAGGCCAAGCTTTGCTTTGGGAGTCAAATTACAAGAAAAGAACTCAAACTAGAAAATGGGCCATTCAAGTTTTGCCTCAAAAGAAAAGGTAAAAGAAAAAAAGCAATCTCAATCTCAAAAAGTTGCCTCTTTAAACACTCTCTTTGTTTCTTGCTTCTTCTTCTTTTAGATGCTGCTCTCTTCACTTCTTCGTTTACACAAATCAAGAAACAGAAGGTTCTAGATTTCAAGAATTTGAAAAACATGGCATTAAAAAAGATCAGGTTTCGTTTTTCCTTTCCGGATTTGCGATTAAACAGTCAAGAATTTTGGCTTCCGTTCTAAATCTCAAGAAAATACCACTTCAAAGATTTTGTTTTTCCCTCCTGGATTTTCGATTGTAAACTATTCTGTAGAGGCGGTTCCGTTTTTTCATTCATATTTCGTTGATGGTTCATTTGTACTATATATTATTATTTTCTCACTTTAGTCCTCAAACTTTTATTTTTGACAATTTGACCCTAAATTGCAGGTCAATTGCTTATAATTTCTTAAGCAAAGTCAACATAGAAAGAAGGAGGTTCTAAATGAAAAAAGCGGTCAAAATGGGTGACGAGTCCAAATTTTTTAAATAAAATACACTTTAATCCTTTATCTTTACAAATAATACAATTTAGATCCATTTGAATGTCTAAGATTTAACTTTGATAAAAAAAAACTTAATTTTATTTATATTTTAATCGATGGTTAGAGCGAGTAGAGAAAAATTTAGATCAAATCCCACTAAGATAGATCTTTGCCAAATTTTTTCATTCTCAATAAGAAAAGCTGAAAATAAGAATTTTAAAGAGAACTGTGAAATTTTGATCATTTAGCTGAAGCAACAACATCTTTATTGAATGTCAGATTACAATACGAGATGATTCAAGTTTGCTGGACTTAACTGGCACGAAAGGGATACAGCATACCAATAATCTAAGACGGTCAAAGCAGGCCAACAATTGCTAGAAAGCAGGAATAAGAGGAATACTCTTATTATCTATACAGCCTTTTGCATGTGCTAATCAAGAGGAATAAGAGGTCATCGTCTTCCGACCGAATTTGGCACAAAAAACATATGGATTGGTCCCTACATTTTTTTTTATAAAAAAAAGCCACTATGCTTTTATTGTCAAAATAATGTCAATTGAAACAATGTTTTGACTTCTTCACAAAACTAATAATAGTTGCTTTCATGGGTATTTTTATTTTTTTCAGGAGTTCATTAGGCATTGCTGAATTAATTGGGGATAGAATTGTTTACCCACGTTTATTTTTGCACAATATGATAATTTTTTTACTTTTAAAAACAAAATGACATATAAATATTAGTTGGGTAATAATTGCACATTGAATTATTGAACTTATCCTTGGAAGACAAAAAAAAAAAATAGGTGTACAAGTGTATTCGTGTATTTTCCTTTTGGTTTTTAGATAATGATTGAATGAAGAGAGGAGCTAATGCCTCTTTTACCATACAGACAATATTATTTAAATAATTAATAGGGTTATGTGTGGGGGCTCCAGCAAATTTGTGGTGATGTGTGCGGCTAATTTACATGGTCAAATGCTGGCTTCTAAGAACCTGTTTAGTTATGTGGGAGCGTCCACGTTTCCTGTGGTTTTATTGTTTCAAGCTGTTTGGTTAACAGCTACCCACGTTTTCAAACTCCATGAGGCCCACACAAATTGCGTTCCAAACGCAGGATAAGCAAAAGCAACTCGTTGTTGCTTTTGCCGTGGCTGCTGTTCAGAAAACGCTGCAACCTTTACCAAGAAATTAATTAGCCCTATCTGTCCTCAACATCACGGTCGTTTTTCTTGTGTTTGTACTTTATATGCTTGTAAATAGTCTTTGTTCACAGGTCTCATAGTGACATATAAGCTTTCTTGTGTAGAATATAAACTGAAGGTTTTCTTTGTCTAAACTTCTGCCAACTGTAATGCTCTATACATCACATATTAATATATTAGCATTATCTTCATTGGCATTAAAACTGAAGAAATATTTGTAATACTAGGCAATGCAAACATTGGTCTGCATTCGTGATGGCATTAAGGTTGTTGCATTCAACAAGTTTGATAACTATCCTGATTTCGTTCTTTCAGATACTTTTCTCGATGTCGTTCCACAATCACAAACAACTGGACACCAGAGGGCGTCGCGTATGGATTATATTCGTGATAGCATTGCTAATAGTTTGATGGGACAATAATATTTAATTGTAATAACAAATCACGCTTTTATTATTTTGCCGGTATTTATGTGGACAAAATGTTTTATTTTCTCTTAACACAGAATTATTTTATTTATGTCCTTTTTCATCATTTTGGATACAAAAGCAACCATAACCACATGTTTAACCAAACATGTTTTTAACAACAATAAAGTCAAACCACACTTTTAACCAAACACTCAAAATATATACACAAACTACAGAAAAAGTACTTTTTTAAAAAATCACTTTTTTCCAACCGCAATCACAACAATTACAGCAAAAATAAACACACTCTAAGTCGGCAATGGAATTCTCTCAATAGTTCCTACCTGACCAGATAGCGAGTGTGTCTTCTTCACCTCGGTTCTCCATCAACGACTATTTCTTTTTTTTTTCTTTTTTCCCTTATCCTCAAGAAGCGCACTGACTCTAAAAAAACATAACGCAACCCTTCAATTAATTTTTTATTTAGTTTTGGTCTCTGGTCTTTTAATTAATATTTTTTATTTGAAATAATTTATAAAATTAAAATATATTTTCAATTTCAACCCCAATGGATTTTTTTTTATTTTTTAAATTTGGTCCTTCAAAAAATTCAATGCACCCCTTCATTTAGTCTTTTCTCTAGATTTGGTCCCCGACTTTTTTATTAATATTTGTTTTATTTAAAATAATTTATAAAACTAAAATTTGTTTTTAATTTCATCCCTATGGATTCTATAAGTTTGGTCATCATTTTTTTAATTGCTATTTATTTTATTTAAAATGGTTTATAGAATTTTTTTTTTCAATTTTATCCTTTTAGAGTTTTTTTCCTATTGAATTTTATCCTCAATTTTTTATTGCTATTTTTCTACCTTTGAAGTTTTGAATCAGATTAAATCAATGGATTGAATATAAGCATCAAGTGCTTGGTGTTTTTGCCTTTTGCTTTTCAGGTTGCTATTTTGACAACACAAGCAATCTCTTTCAATTACCGGAATAATATTTTTTTCTATATGTCGCATTAATATCTTTTTTATGTCTCTTTTAATTGTTGAAAAAATTGTTTAATAAAAAAACTGATACTGACAAACCATCAACCAAATCTTTCTATTTTGAAAAAAAAAATAACATCATTTTGAAAAACAATTAAGGAAAATAGTCAACAAGTTTTGACTAGATTTGTCCTGGATTCATCAGGACATGGGTCAATCCAAGTTTTTGATTGTTTTACATTGGATCAATTCTCCCCTAATTTCTTTTGAAACCCAGACCAATCTAAGCCTTGGGTCATGAGTCAACCTATCGAGTTGAGCTGAGTTTTAAAATAATAGTTTTCCAGATGAGGTGCTTCCAGTTTAGTTATTGACTAAGATCATAGGTTTGAAAAGTTAACACGAGTTGACATCATTTCCCCCCTAATTACATCCTTTAAAGTTATTTGTTTTGAAAAATAAACTCTTTTATTTTCTTTGGTTTTCTTTCAATTAGGTTATCATCATTTTATAATCTAGATAGGAGGTTTGGCTGGGTGACCTAGATTTTTTTTGTTGCTTTTTTCTTTTATCTTTTTTCGATTTTATCCTTTAAAATTCAATTCTCTTTAAAATTAAGCTTCATATTTTTTTTATTTTACCTTCTATTATGCTATCACATTCATATGATCCTGGCTGTGACTTTTGACGGGTAATTCCAAGGTTTGCTGATGCATTGTTTTTTTAAGCTTTTTTTTCACTAATTTTTTTTCTTGATTTTATCCTTCTATATTTGGATATTATGAATCTTTATTTTTAACAATTTTTATTTTTTCCAATTTTTTTTTATTTTTTCAAGTTGTGATTTTTTTAAAAAAATATGCTGACAACATTTAAACATTGCTTTTTAACACTACAGAAAAATTAGCTCAACTCAGTATGTGACAAAGCGCGAGCCACCTAGTTTGGTGTTGTGGTAGCTTTTGTGGTTGTGGTTTTAAAAAAATTATTTTATAAAAAGTACTTTTGGTTGAGGTTGGTTTGATATTTATATATGTTTGGTTAAAACTATGGTTGAAATTGAGGTTGAACAAAAAGTATTTTAATGTGTTTGGTTGAGGTTTTACTTTTCAAATTGAGGTTATAAAATAACTAAAAAAGATATATATTAATATTGATGGTTTTTTATTTAAATATTGTAGATTTTACTATTGCTATTACATCATGAAATAAATAATACTTTATACAAATTCATCCGACAAGGACTACAGTTTTCATGGTTTTAGAGCATGCAACAAAATCAGGCAAAATATCATCAGGAACAAAATTGAGATTATGATCAAATTATGTAAATGCTACGCCATCATGTGATCTCCTTCTAATTTATATAGTGTCATTGAATAATGTTAAACACTAATTTTTCAAATAAAAAAGAATTATAAATTAAAAAAAAAATTGGTTTTTTTACTAGGTCGGACCCGGTCTAATACATTTAGATTTGGTTCGGATCCGGTCCAACCATGAACAGTGGATTCAACCGAACTGTGCATAATGATTTAAATTCACATCGCATTGTTCATTTTTATAAAGTAAACAGTGCAGAGTAAATTAATTCACTTTGCACATATGACAATGGGAAGTAAGCGGTGTGGAACGCAGAGAATGAAAAACAGTAATTTTTTGTTTTAGCAAAACCGATAGTATGACCTCAATTTTTAATGGGATCCATCTCTAAATCAAAACTTAAAAATTTTAACCAAATAATTATAAATTATGGTTGGGATGAAATCCAATCCCAATACCAATCACGACTTGGTTGGAATTGGAAAAAACGTTTTGAAATGATAGCATGCAAGACTTGTATTATTTTATTTTTTTTAATCGAAAATGCTTTCATTATTGTACGTGATTTAAAACTTTTGGTGAGCTCATTCAGTTATCATTTAAGAAGGAGGCTCTAAATAAAAAGGTGGTCAAAATGGGTGATGTGTCCAAAAATTTTTAAGAAAATAAACTTTAATATTCCTTAAGCTTTACAAATAATATAATTTACATCTGTTTGAATGTTTAATATTTAATTTTAGTTAAAAAATTTATATTTTTTATATTTTAGTTCATGGTTAGAGCGAGTAGAGAGAAATTTAGATCAAATCCCACTAAAATAGATCTTGGCTGAATTTTTTCATTCCCAATAAGAAAAGCTCCAAATAGGAATTTTAAAGAGAACTGTGAAATTTTGATAATTTAGCTGAAGCAACAACATCTTTATTGAATATCAGATTACAATACGAGATGATTCCAGTTTGCTGGACTCAACTAGCACAAAAGGGATATAGCAAGCCAATAATCTAAGACGGTCAAAGCAGGCCAACAATTGCCAGAAAGCAACATACGAAATACAAATTCCTGAACTCCTCCACTTCTACAAGGAGTTGTTCATTTATTAATATCTTAGAGAGGCATAGAACCCTTATTAAGTTTTATTATTTGATGCTTGGCTTATTGCCAACTTACTGCTATTAGGAAATTGCCATAATTTTGAATAAGATCAGTATCATGCTGGCGACAGAATACTGTTTTCCAGTTAGAGGATGATCCCCTCAACATCATCTTCAGTAGGAGGATCCGGCACATAATCATTCAACTTCCAGAATCCGTTGTCTGTTTGGATCATACCATTGTTCTTCACATTCCACCAATTAGGTGGTATTTTATACTTGTCCGGCAATAAGTCGAGACCTTTGTTTAGCAGTGCTATATCACGATCGACCACTAACTTGAATTCTTCTTCTTTCCCTTGGTAACCTGCTATTGTATGTAGATAAAGCTCTAAATCATGGGGTTTGGTGGGATCCTTGGGGTACGGGGACTTGATACTGTCAATTTCCAGTTCTTTACCTACATCTTGGTACAAAAGTACTGGATGACGAGGAACAGGATCTTTCGAGTTTTTTATACGTAACACATGAAGATCGTTGGTAAGACCATTGAATACATCTTGGAAGCCTTGATCTCCTACGCGGGGACATGCATATGCAAAGACTGTGACAGGAAATCCTATGTCCGACCCAGATGGCTTGTTGTAACCGTTGGCAACTATGTCCATGGCATTCAATGTTGCAAGTGCTGCACCTAAGCTATGGCCTGCCACGGTTATGCTCACTTCCTCTCCATTGAGAGCATACCTGTCCACAAGTCTCCTGACCTCAGCAAGAACCTGGCCAGTACGAACGTAGTAAAATAAATAAGAATATTACATGATTATATATTTTGAGGCAATGACAAAACATGGATTTAAGAATCGATTTTATTTATTTATTTTTACCTGCTCCCTAGCACTGGTCTTATTGTATTTGGACTTCGAACTTTTGGCCACGTACACATTGTGAAAACCACTGTGCACCTTGGGATTGTTGGTTGCTCCAAAAATATCAGAAGCTGGTATTAAAACGAATAGAAAATCCTTTAACCATTCCGCGGGCAAGATTGTTCCTCTCCAGCAAACCAAAATATCCCTTCTCCCTAATACTCTCTGGCCTTCATCGGTTGTTACAGCCACGTAACCGATCCAAGCAGACCCTTCGAGATCCAATTCGAGCACCTCTGCAATGTCTTCTGATTTCAAATAGAAGTACTTAGTTACTTGGTATTTGAATGGATTTCCATTCTGTAGATTCACGTTCATGAATAATTCTTCTGGTGGATGACGGGAAAGCGCATATGAATCCGATGCCTTCACGTAATTGAAGGCATCGCCGATAGCTCCAACCCTTTCACCATAGTGAATAAGATAACGGCGGAAATCAGTGTTGATAGGGTGGTCCAAAAGACCCTCCCAGTTCTTTGCACCACTGAAATCCTTCCAGTTATCTGCTATGCTTGCCATATCAATGAGTCTCACTATGTTAAAACTTGAATGCCTTCTCTTTTTTGCAAGTTATTTACGAGATGTGCGTATATTTCATGGTTTTGCATGCTTTATATAGAGTATCACTACTGTCTGCTCCATTATTTGAAGCTCAAATGGAAACACATGGAAAAAGTTAAAACACGTGTAAAAAAAAAATTAAGATGATATTTTATTCGTAAGAGAATTTTAAATAGATATTGTACTTAATTATATCTTTTAATAAAATTAAATTTTTATACATTTATATTTACTTGACAATATATCGAAATTATATTTAACAACCTAAAATAAATTTCACTGGCTGCCTTGCGTTAGCACTGAAAATTTAGAAAACACGTGGAAAATCAAATGGTAATTGTGGTCTAGAATCTAGATTTGATTGAGGACATGGATATTGGAAAGATCCTTTTGCATGTCCTAATCACAAGAGGAATAAGAGGTCATCGTCTTCCGACCGAATTTGGCACAAAAAAACATATGGATTGGTCCCCAGGTTAAAAACAAAAAAACAAAAAAGCCATTATACCTTCATTGTCAAAATAATGTCAATTGAAATTTGAAACAATGTTTTGACATGTTGTTCTTCTTGACAAAATTAATAATAGTTGCTTTCATAGGTATTTTTATTTTTTTCAGGAGTTCATTAGGCATTGCTGAATTAACTGGGGTCAGAATGGTTTACCCACATTTTTTTTTGCACAATATAATAATTTTTTTATTTTAAAAAGTAAAATGACACATGCATATTACTTGGATAATAATTGCACATTGAATTATTGAACTTACTCTTGGAAGACAAAAAAAACTAGGTGTATAAGTGTATTTGTGTATTTTCCTTTTGTTTTTTAGATAATAAGAATGAAGAGAGGAGCTAATGCCTCTTTTACCATATACATAATATTATTTAAATAATTAATAGGGTTCTGTGTGAGGACTCCAGTAAATTTATGGCGGCGTGTGCGGCTAATTTATATGGTCAAATGGTGGCTTCTAAATCGGCAATGAAATCCTCTCAATAGTCCCTACCTGACCAGATAGCGAGTTTGTATTCTTTGTCTTGATTTTTCGTTAACTTCTCTCATTCTTGAAAAGCGCACTGACCTTATAAAAACTCAATTCAACCCTTCAATTAAATATTTTTTGTTTTTGTTTTGGCCTCTGGTCTTTTGATTGATATTTTTTATTTGAAATAATCTATAAAATTAGAATATATTTTCAATTTCATCCCGAATGAATTTTTTTTATCTTTTAAATTAGGTTCTTTAAAAAATTCAATGCACCCCTTCATTTAATCTTTTCTCTAGATTTGGTCCCTGATATTTTGATTAATATTTATTTTATTTAAAATAATTTATAAAATCTGAATTTGTTTTCAATTTCATCCCCATGAGTTTTTTTCTATAAGTTTGGTCCTCGTTCTTTCATTTACTATTTATTTTCATTTAAAATGGTTTATAGATATTTTTTTCAAATTTCATCCTTTTGAGTTTTTTTTCTATTGAATTTTATCCTCAATTTTTTATTGCTATTTTTCTACCCTTAAAGTTTTGAATTAGATTAAATCAATGGATTGAATATAAGCATGAATTGCTTGGTGTTTTTGCTTTTCAGGTTGCCATTTTGACATCACAAGCGATCTCTTTTAATTACTGGAATAATATTTTTTTATGTCACATTAATATCTTTTTTATATCTCTGTCAATTGTTGAAAAAATTGTTTAATAAAAAAATTGATACCGACAAACCATCAACCAAATTTTTTTATTTTATATGAAAAGCTAAAATAACATCATTTAAAAAAAATAAAGAAAAATAGTCAACGAGTTTTGACTAGATTTTCCTTGGATTCATCGAGACATGGGTTAACCCGAGTTTTTTATATTGGATCAATTCTCTTCTAATTTCTTTTGAAACCTAGATCGGTCTAAGTCTCAGGTCACGAGTCAACCTGTCGAGTTGAGCCGAGTTTTAAAATAGTGGTTTTTTAGATGGAGTGCTTCTAGTTTAGTCACTGACTAAGGTCATGGGTTTGAAAAGTTAACACGAGTTGACAACCCCCTCCCCTCAATTACATCCTTCAAAGTTATTTGTTTTGAAAAATGAATGCTTTTATTTTCTTTGGTTTCTTTTCAATTAGGTTATCCTCATCTTATAATCTAGGCACAAGGTTTAACTGGGTGATCTAAGTTTTTTGTTGTTTTCTTTTTATTTTGTCTTTTAAGATTCGATTCCCTTTAAAATTAAGCTTTCTATTTTTTTATTTTACTTTTTATTATATTATCTTGTTTACATGATCCTCCATGTGATTTTTGATGGGTAATTCCCAAGTTTGCTGATGCATTGTTTTTTTTATTATATTTTTTTCTTGATTTTATCCTTCTATATTCAGATATTTAGAAATTAACTATCTTTAATTTTTCCAATTTGTTTTTATTATTTCAAGTTGTGAAATTTTTTTTTTTAATTATGCTGAAAGCGTTAAACATTGCTTTTTAACACTGCATAAAAATTAGCTCAGCTCAGTATGTGGCGAAACGCGGGCCACCTACATCTAGTGGTGTTCGAAAAGCCGTTTTGAAGTGATAGCATGCAAAACCTGTATTTTTTTTATATAGGAAATGCCTTTGATATTACTGTACGTGATTTAAAACTTTTGGTGGACTCATTCAGTTATAATTTGATAAAATTATTGTTATCGGTATAAATATCTCCCTTCCTTCCAAAAGTTGGAAGACTTGTGGTATTTGACGCAAGAGTTTATGATTAATTGGACATTTACTTTATACTGATCGTATAAATCATAAATTCAATAAAAGTCTTAAACTATTAATATATAATAATCAAAAGGTTATTAATTAAGTTTTAATCAGAATCAGGTAATAAATCATAAAGATTAATTTATGTAAATAAACTATAAAGAGTTTACATCAAGTATAGTACTTGCAAAAACTAAAGAAAAATGATAAATTGCTTAGTAGAGAAAACAATATTGAAATAAAGCAATAAGTAAATTACATAAAATAGATAAAAGATAATAAATAACTCTCCATCAAGCTAGAACTTGACACTCGATACCTTAAAATAAAAATAAATAAAAGATAATAAAATTTAACACTCGGGAAAGAAAATGCTCAGCATGAAAACAAATTTAGACCACACCGTCCTAATGATCTCACGTTTTCTTTGAAAACAATGCATTTCATCGTTTGAAAACAAGGCAGAACAATCCTGAGATTGCAACAGCCATGTTATACCAAAACCTCAATTTCATAAAAAATAAATAAATAAACTGTGCATGTGGAAATTGAAATGTCCAGGTTCGAAGAATCGTGGAATCACATGCAAGTGGTCACATACCCGCAGTAAAGGACAAAGACACTCGTAAATGCTAAACATGTGTTTGGGACCATTATTTTATCAAATTTTGAATTTTGAATTTTTTTTTATTTTTTTGTAAATACTGATATTAAAAATAAATTTTAAAAATACAAAAAAAATATTATTTTAATATATTTTAAAGTAAAAAATACTTAAAAAAAAAAATTTACCATCATCCCCGAAAACAGCCTAAATTTACAACGTTTTCAAACCAAACAGGCAGCCAAACCCATGTAAAAATTATGCGACACAAGCGCAGCCACTATTTAACTCTCGAAAAGGCAATATTGATCGATGCTCTATTTTTTTCACGTGAAAATCAACTCGAGACATGTATAAGATTGCAGCCCACATACTCCCACTTACAACTGGAGGTGTTTAGGGGCCGAGTTGGGCTAGGTTTAGGCCGGTTTATTTTTCTCGAACCAAACCTGGCCGGACAAATTGGATCTAACTGAGCCTAGTAAAGTGTTAAAAAAGAGAGAGTAAAGTCTCGAACTTTTTTTTTCGCTGCCGAATAATCATATATTCTTGTTAAGAAGGAAAAACAAAAAAAGCTAGATTTACGTTTTTTTTTAAATAAACATAAGGTATTATTCTTATAAATTTCCCAAACAAAGCTGAGCTACTCGGATTTGTGCACGCTATGCAACAGATCTTAATGCAGATTATAAGCTTGTGGCTTTGTTGAGATTCGAGACGAAAATCTTCTTCTGCGTGCTCCGTCATTAACGATGTGATTTATAAATCTCTCTATAAACAAAAATCAAACCAAATCATGGAAGAAAAAAAAGATGAGCGTTGCCTTAATTTGATGCACTAAACAGGATGAATATTATAAATGTAGTAACTATAGATATGATACCAGAAATAGATTGATTTTATATTGTTTTTCAATTCAAATTAATAAAAGTAATCTCTCCTTACATAATAATATGAATTCCGAACGTTCACATCCTGATATATATAACTTATCATGTTAATTTAATTAAAAAAATATTTAAGAGTAATAGTAATTACAAAATATTTTTTTTTAGAAAAGTATCAAAATAATATATTTTTTTATTTTTTTAAATTTATTTTTGATATCAATACATCAAATTAATAAAAAAAATTAATTTAAAACAAAATATTTTTTAAATTTTAATAAAAAACAAGTTAAAATTCACTCTATACACCTCATAAAAATAAATTTGGTTAATTCAATCAAATTCATGAAAGACTAATTAGATCAACTCTAATTGTGCACCGAGAATAAACGGTAATCAAGCAAACAAAAAAAAAATGGAGAGAGCTTTTGTTCGCTGCAGTGGAGTGTTCTAGAAAAAGGGTTCCTTGAAAGTTGAAACCCTTCACAAAACCCAACACTGTCAAAACAACCGGCCCCTTGTTTCCTCTCCGTCAATGCCTTTCAACACAAACCTACTCCCACCATAAAACCAGAATTTCTCCGCCGAATACGTCCTTTTCAACACCGACCCTGTCACCAACACAGAATCCTACTCCCTCGACGAGATCATCTACCGCGCGCTCCTACTGGCGTGCCCTCTTCGACTCTCGCGTTGGTAAAACCACTTGGCCTTATGGTTCCCGTGTGTGGTCCAAGAAAGAACGGGTCTTATTCCCATTGCTGCAAGTCATATTCAGTTTTCTTGGGTTCCTTTTCCTCTTAAATTTGCATCCATAGGACCATCAAAGACAAGTCCATAAATCCCTCTTTAATTATTCTGTGTTCACGTAACTGGGCTCTGATACTTCTCACTCTTACATTCCTTTATAAAATTTGGTTTGAATCTTGCAGCTGACTGCAGACTTGTTTTGGCCGAAA
>Ga0307518_10002457_pt1 | contig 13525 bp, 7 predicted proteins | sample 25_EM_MG_FD_203889 | JGI IMG/M metagenome (GOLD analysis project Ga0307518, IMG submission 203889) | Populus trichocarpa ectomycorrhiza microbial communities from riparian zone in the Pacific Northwest, United States - 25_EM | ecosystem: Host-associated > Plants > Roots > Unclassified | place...
GACGTAAAAAACAATTTTTATATTACTCTTCAACAATTTCCACTGAAAATAAACATTGAATGTACAAAAGTTTTTGCAAAAACAAAGAATTTTTCTTTTATTTGGGAGGAGGGGAGTTATTAAGTGCGGATTGGAGAATTTAACGACATTTTGTTGTTGATGTTGCAAAAAGGGAAAAAAAATAAATAAATCACCGTACGTTGCCTTGTTATATAATTCATTGATAGAACACATTAGTGAAATTACTTGACAGACCATATTGGTTATAGTATAATTATTTTATCAAATATTCATCCGTTATCATAACATTTTAATAACATCATGGTTTAAAAACATGAAATTTTATTAATATTACAATTGTGAACTGCGATATTATTAAAATATCACATTTTTGAATAATGATATTTTTAAATTGTGTTATTTTACCAAAAACTTTTTATCATGTGTTATTTCAGCATTTAATTATATTTTGGGTGCTAATTGCCTTGTTTATCCCTCTCATTTTCACCATTTGATTTTAAATAGTTATGTGACCTGCATTCTACCACATGTCAAATATTTTTATTTTTCTTAAAAAATTATATATGCAGGTTTTTTCAACGTATTTTTATAATTCAAAAAATTTAAGTGCAAATCAAAAAGTTTATGCACATATGTAATCAAATAACTTGAGAACTATGTGCGCTAATAAATAAATAAAAAATCATTAACGACACCTAAAAATAAAATTTAAAAAACCGAGAAACAGATGTAAATCAAGATATTTAATCTCACAAGATAGAACATTTACCCTGTCATGCTAGCTAATTTTTGTTTATTAAAACATTTTTTTATTTAATCACACAACAATAGAAATATACAAACATATTAAATTGATTGAATAAAATAAAAAGAAAAAAGAATAATATGCAAGACTACACATATTAGAAATATCATATGAAAATAATAATTTTTATTTAAAAAGATATAGTTCATCTATACAAAAGAAAAACAAAATCATAGATGAATCAGAAAAACCTCTTCGAAAATTAAACGCATAACCAAAAAATCACCATCATTTAAAAGAGGCTCTCTAAACAAAATAAAAAAGAGAAGAGGTAAATGTGAATATAATTAAGTTTTTTAAAAAATAAAAAAGAAGCATCAATTGAAATAGAAAAAATAGGAAAAAATGGGTCAGGCCAGCCCTACTGGCCCATTTCACCGGAGCCCACTTGCGGGCCCTTTTTTCTTAACTGCACCTAGGGTGGACGACATGTCATCCGCCTTAATTTTTTTTTAAAAAAGCCAGATAACGTGTTGTCTGTTTTCTTCAAATTTCGATCATTGTGGTGGCTGGAAAATCGGGGTTTATGTTCTTTTGACCTAAAACACCTTAAAAATCATGATAAACCTATCCATGACCTAAAAAACCTAAAAAACAACCCAAAAAACCGAACTCAACCCAAAACCAAAATCAACTCGAGCTCAAATCTATTTTTTCATGAACTTTTAAGGTACAAAATACCTAATATGAACTCCTCTCATTAAATGGAACAATTTGACATATAGTCTATTTTGGTAGTCTAAATCAGTGTCAACGACGTGTTTCTCTCTCTACTGCCGGAATCTAGCGATCTCTCTCTCTCCTCCCTCAACCAGGGACTAAAAATAACTAAAATAATTTTTTGTACCAAAATGGAATTGAAAAAAAATTTGAGGGGTCAAAATTGCATAATTTGCGTGGTTTTTTATATTGGAGGACCAAAATATATCTTTTTCGAAACTTATGACACGTCATCCATGTTTGTCGCATTTTACATTTCGGTTTCTCCTTTTCCAATCTCATCCTTTAATAAGAATTCAAAATTAATTACTTTTTAATTAAGACTAAATTGCCTAAAAAGTTTGAGGATCAAAAATTTAAATTTTTAATTTTTTTTTGCATAATCCATTTACAGGAAAATATGATAGGATACACATTGAAAATCCCACAGCATTTTGATTATAGATAATAATGGAGGGTAGGATTGAAATCTTTCTAAGGTTGACGTTCTACCTTTCATATTGTTACATCAATCTACATTAATCAGGATAATCCTGTTGTCAACGCCTGTCACTTTAAATATGAAAGAAAAGAATTTGGTAGGTTCTTAAGGATTTTCTTACTGGTCGCTGAATGACTAGGACGTTTTTTTTTTTTTTTGGTCACATCTTTATTAGGTATACTCTCTCTATATAGAAATTTATGATGCATAGATTTTTTTTAAATTAGGGGTTTGAGCTTTTTTATTATACGTATCGAATCAAATCAAATCAATATTATTTAAAAAAAAATGATTTGGACCTAAAACTAGTAGAGATTGAATTGTCTAATTAATTTATTTTTCATCGGATTTTGTTATTTCGATGAACAAAATAGAGAAATTGTTCTCTTTCTCAGATTTTTCTTAAGCGCTTTCTTTCAATCCTTCCTAATTTTTCTATCGATCCTAGCTAATTAATAAAATTTTTGCCTTCGTCAAGTATCCTCATCAAAAACATGAAATGAACTAGCAATCCACAAGCAAGAAAAGACAGGAAAAGCACTAGATAAAATACGACATAAGAATATTAAGACTTAATGTTGCATTAATCCAAAACAATCTCCAATACAAGGGATGAAAAAAACGCCTATCTTAACTAGTTGAAGTGGTAATTACATAAGCAATACCAATCCTATACATGCTCAGGTATTGAAGCAAAACGCAAAACCATGTCTGTGTTTTACCTCAACTATCATTGCATCAAGTTAGAAAGCATAAAAGGCATAGCCTAACTAAAAATTATACATGGATTTTCACTACTAGAATTTTTAGATTTACTGACGAAATTTTTTATCGATATTTATACTCATAGTTTGTCGGCACGGATTTTCCCAACAGACTCACGGACAAAAATAATTCGTTAGAAAGACTCTCGTCAGTGATTTGTTGTCTGTCGATGAGTCCGTTGATAATAATTTTACCGATGGATTAACCAACGGAAAACGCACGCCAAAACAAATTGTACCTGCTTCATTACGTCGGTATTTCCATCGATGAATATAATATATCACCAACATAAAAATCATATGTCATTCTATCGATGATTGTTTTTGTCCAGTGGTATTTCCTTCGGTGAATTTGACATATAACCATCAAAAGACCGGCTATTATTCCATCGGTGAGTAAAAAGTGGCGATGATATTTGCAGTAATTCTTTTCCAACTCTCTGAAATATATCGATGGACTTATGTCGTTGGTAACCCCGTCAATAATAATATATAATTTTTTTAAAAAAATCTATTAAACAAAAATAGAAAATCAATGGCATTTGTAGTAATTCTTTTTTAACTCTCTGGAATATACCGACGGACTTAGTCCGTCGGTAACCCCATCAGTAATAATTTATATATATTAAAAAATATATTAAAAAATATAAAATAATTAAAATAAAATAAATTAATATAAAATAAAATATTTATTACAAATTTAAACATTTATAAGTTCAAATACAATTAATCTAGAATAGAGGTGCTGAGGAGGAGGAGGCAGGTCTTTGCCGAGACTGTGGGGCGAATAAGAGGGAGCACATGTACCACTCATCTGAGATCTCATCTCCATTACCAATCAACAGATTTTGACCGTTTCAACATTGAGTCGTTCTTAATCAGTAGCAAGATGGGTTGTCCGAGCTTGAACTCATTGGTTTAAAATTACCTCGAACTCCAGAGTTTGAATGCTTAAAACCAATGTAAGCATCCAATGGTTGAAACACTGCAGGTCGTCCGTAAGTCCTCAACCGTAGTGTTAGAGAGACCGCACACCCAATTTATATAAGGTCCACCAGATATTCATGCCTCCAACCACAAATCTGGATCGAGATCTGGATGGGTCGAAGAATCGTCACCGTATCTCTCCTTCAACTGGGTGTTATATGTATCCTGGAAAAAAAAGTCAGCAAATTCAAAAAAATAATTACCTAAGAAAAAAATGGTTGAAAACCAACATACCACAAAGTGCTGAGCTCAGCTATCCACGAGTTATTGCACCTTTTTCTGTTGTCATAAATCCGCACGTGCATTTCCATAAAAAGCTTCATCGGGCTTGGCTTGCATCCAAGAACCGTAGCCTTCAAGAGAAAATTATTGTTAGTTAAATATATTTATATAAAAAAAAAATAGATGTAATTGAAAAAGAATCGTACCATTCGCTTAGCATGCGATACAGACGGAACGGACCTGCCGGTGTGTGGTAACGAAACTGTGAACATGCTGGTTCCGGTTCTCCGCACTGGAGTGTGATCGTCATAAAAAATGTTCAGAAGTCACGTGCTTAATAAATTCCACCTATACAACCTTTAAGACGTACGACGATCTGAAATCCTTCTAAGCTACCACCTCTTTCCAGTTTGGAAGCTCTCTTTCTTTCATATATGTTTTAGCTTTCTTTTGCATCTGGTACCAAAAATCACGCAACCTATATGGTACAAATGAGTTATCTATTAGTAAATGAAAAGTAAAATTGAATAAAAGGATTAAAAGTTTTTATCTTGATTCCAATCTTACCTAGTTGCAGCGTGATTCTCTCAAACCCGTATTCCAATAGCGTTGTCAGCTCACCCATTCAAAATTTTCCTTACAATTAAAATTTGTAAAGATAAATTTCATTAATATTAATAAACTAACTAAATTAACATAAAAAAATATTTAAGTTATTACTAACCTTAAACCTTTCGAATCATGTATCAATCATAGGTTTCTATTCAAGATATTTGGAAACATGACTCAATTAAAACAATGGAATTTTCATCGCTGATGTTATGGTTTTGGCAACCTCAATGTTTGTGAACCTAAAATTGCATTTGTTAAATGAAATTAATTTTAAAAAATTATTAACATGTCGTTGCGAAGGGAAAAAAAACTTGCATTGAAAGGTTGTTCTTCCACTGAGCCTGGTACTTCCGGGTAAATGGGTCTTATTGTCAAGGGATCCCCTCGATGTGGATGCATCATACTCATCGAGCCTGCGTAGAGTGTGGCTGCCTGTGTCTTAGGTGTTTGCTCTTGGTCGACATCTAATGACTCATGGTTGTGAGAAGCACTGCTAGAAGAACTAGTAGCGATTATGTTTGTACGATGCACTATTTACTTTCCCCTGGGCATCTACACAAATTAAAGGATCAAGATATCATATATTATTCCTATTTTTTTAAAAAAAATTGGCAGCACTTCCCCTATATGAAAGATTACCCAAAATTTTATTCAATTTGTTTCCTTGTCAGTAGGTGAAGAGTTCACTCAACTTGTACTCAACCTAGTTTTTGATTTTTTTTTATTAATACATATATAACCAATTGAAGATAAAATAATCAATACTAAAATTTTAAAATAGGATTATTACACGATGACCCTATGTAGTAAAATTTTGTGTTGCTTATGCTTGTTATCTTTCTTATGTTGTTTTCATTTGCATTAGTTGGTATTAGTGCCCAACAATTCTTGGTGGTTAGTTGTTGTGTGCTATTAAATAACCATGGTTAGAAGAGATGACAAAACAAAACATGCTCATGTAGGAGGGGGTGATGAGGTTCCTCCTAGGAAAATAGACGTTCAATAATTGATGATAGAATACATGTAAAGATAGATTGTAGAATTAACTTGTAAGTTGATAAATGTGAAAACCCTAAAAGATCATGTGGAAAGTGATCATGAATTCATTGCTAGCTTTGAAAAACCATTTGAAATGCAAGAGTAGATGAGGCACCCTCTGGATTAGGATGAGTATCATGAAGATTTTGATGATCCATTTATGATATGATAGATATGGATTGATATTTATCAAAATTTATAAAGTTTATTTTGATGATGATTATGCTGATAATAATACAATAAACAATGATAGTAATGGTTATTATGATGTCATCAATAATATCCTAATTGATAAGGTAGAATTGATTGCAAAGATGACATTAAAGGCACTCGACATTGTTTTTTGTTGATTTGGGATATTTTGATCATCTTGATTACAAGCTTACTATCATCATGAAAATTCAAAGGTTATATCGATTTAACACATGTTAAAGAAGCAAGTTTGAGGTTTGCGTTTCATTACTTTAGAAGTAAATAAAAGAGATATAAATTTCTAATTATTGTTTCTTATACAAATTTTAAAATGAAAGGACTCAAGTTGATATTTAAAATTGTTAAACACTTCAAGTAAAGAAACAAAAGGGGTTAGAGAGTCTTGAATGAACATTTTTTAGATCAAGACAAGAACAATTTGAATTCGAGTACTAGTTCTCTCCAACTCATTAGGGAAAATTATTTATTTCCTAGTTATTTTTATTTCTATTTTGTTTTGGAAAATATTTTCCTTTATGATGATTTTTTTTGTTTTCTTATTTAGTTTAGAAAATCAAACATTATGCTTGATAATTTTATTTTTTCTACTTTGTTTAGGAATTCTTAGAATAACTCTATATTATTTACTAAGAACTTTTTTTTATTTAGGATAAACCTAGAACTAATATAAATAAAGTTGTTTAACTTATATTTCAAGAGAATACTTGAAAAGAAATTATTCAGTAATAAAATCTTGAATTACGGTTTTATGATGATGATCATATTCAACAGAATTAAGTGTTCCTTGTGTTTGTTATCTTTTTTTTTATTATTTATGGCTGCATCATTTGTTAGTAGAGCATACTATTTATTACTATAGAAAAGGTGGAAAAGAAAAATGTTAGGTGACAATTAAAATCTTAAATGGAGTCGTTGTCATGCTAGCTTTAAAGACAACCATGAACATTAAACAAATTAAAAAACAAATTGGTGTAAATATGTTTTCTTAGAGAGGCAAATGCATGACTATTATGAAAAATTTGAAAACTTAGAAGAAAAAATTAAAAGATTTTAAACCTTTAGAGGTCCCATGGTCCCCTTAAAGCGCTGAGCCCAGATATTATGGGTCTAGTAAGCTATTAGACCTACCAACTTTGAGCTCATCCAAATACTAAACCTATGCTCTTTTTATCTCCAAAGAATATTAGGCTATATAATTACTATGATAAGTCAAAGATATTTTACTTTGCTAAGTTAGAGTTATTTTATCTCGATGAGTCAAAGTTTTTTTGCTTACACTTTAACCCCTCCTCCCTATAAAGAGTTTGATGGGCTATAAATATATTATGAATCCTTCAAAGATAAGGTGTTGAATTTGGATTTTCCACTGCATATTTATTTTTAGTCTCTCCCTAAAATATCATTGCATTTTTCTATCAAAAAACTGCTTACTGAAGCATCAGAAAGTCCTTAAATTCACCAATGGGGACTTTTTACATGTATCAGAAACCATCCACTTTAGCTACGAAGAATGGATCAGATTGTCAGAACTAAAAGGTTAATTGATTATCCAAGATATATGACTTGCCCCAAAGCTACTTGGATTTTTTAGGACTATATCAATGGCGTCATCTGTGAAAAATTGATTAAAAAAAAAACCATTGTGTGTTCTATCAAGAGCCAGGTTATGGATGTCTTTTAATCACCATCAAAGGTAGACTATCAAAGCTTTATCATAATGATATGTTTTACGGATTTTTCTATAATTGTTGGCACACCTGCATCGTCCATGCATCAACAATTCTACATTATGGGTTTAGCGAGCTACTAGACATATCATCTCCAAGCTCAGCCAAGCACTAAGCCCGTGCTCTTTTTAACTTTAAAATATCTTAGGCTCCATAATTACTGTGACAAGTCAAAGATATTTTACTCTGATAAGTCAGAGTTATTTTATCCCGACGAGTTAGAGATTTGTTGCTTATATTTTAGCCCCTCCTTATAAAGAGTCTAATGGGCTATAAATACATTAGGAATCCTTTAAACGTGAGGTGTTGAATTTGGATTTTCCACTGCACATTTATTTTCAATCTCTCCTTAAAATATCATTGTATTTTTCTCTAAAAAAGGTGTTTATTGAAGCATCTGAGAGTTCTCAAATTCAACAACGGGGATGTTTTGCAAGTATTAGACACCAACCATAGTGGCTAGAAAGAGTGGATCAAATTGTCAGAATTAAAAGGTTAACCGATTATCCAAGACAAAAGCTTTGCCCCCAAGCTTCTTGGATTTTTTAGGACTATATCAATGGCATCATCTGTGGAAAATTGATAAAAAAAAAATAATCATTATGAGTTCTATCAAGAGCCGAGTTATGGACATCCCTAATCACCATTAAAGTTAAACTATCAAAGCACTATCGCAACAAGATGTTTTATAGACATTTCTATAATTGTTAGCACATATGTTTCGTCCATGGATCAACAATTCTTCATTATATTGGAAAGTGTTTATAGTAATTTGATCACTCCAAGTTACAGTAGGATTTCTTTCTACTTGCTTATGGGCTTAGGAAGGCGAGAATATGTTGTTCATGAATATGTCAAATCCACAAATACAGTTGGAGCCTCGAGATTTTGGAAAGCTTTCAATAATATAAGTGAATTATTTGTTCAAACCATATAATTTGAAGGGTCTATTTGACCACCGTATAGAGGACATTTACTGGAGAAACCTTATTATCTCCCCTTTTTGGACTAAGACTATGATCTTAGTAGAAATTTCATAAAATTGATTACACCTCAATAAGGGGATAGAAATGTATTATGGTCACTGACTAAGAATATAAGTTTTTTATATATGAATTAAATTGTTCAAAGTGACAGTGCTTTTTGTTCTTCAAGTGTTCCCCGGGGCATAAGCCCCTCAACCTTCCAAAGATGGGATGGACTCACTCTCCCTAGTGTGATTGCACAAATTACTTTGAAAGGAGTCAACATCTACTTAGTGTTGCATCAGGATTTACTTTGGAAGGGATTAACATGGTCTCCCTAGTGCAATCACACATCTCTCCAAGGATAGGATGAACAGTGCCTTAATAACAGGGATGGATACGGTCTTTCCATGGCACAAGCCCCTCAACCTTTCAATGATGGAATGGATTCACTCTTCTTAATGCAATCACACAAATTACTTTGGAAGGAATTAATGTCTTCCTAGTGTTATAACACAATTTATCTTGGAAAGGATTAACATGGTCTTCCTAGTGTAATCACAAATTTCTTAAAGGATGAGATGAACACTGCCTTAACAACGAGAATGGATATGGTATCTCCATGATATAAGTCCTTTAACCTTCTAGTGATGGGATGAATTCACTTTCTAATGCGATTGCATGAATTACTTTGGAAAGAATCGATGTCTCCCTAGTGCTACAACACAATTTACTTTGGAAAGGATTGACAATTGACATGATCTCCCTAGTGCAATCACATATCTCTTAAAGAATGAGATGGAAGCCGCTATAACAGTAAGAATGAACTTTGTTCACCTGGTACATTTACTCTCTCTAAAGACAAGACAAACAAGGTTTCTTAACAATCCACTACTGATACATCCGGACTGATAAAAGGACACCTACGAGAGAGACCTCTTCTAAGTTTCAAGAAATAGGCAGAACCCTTTTAAACCCTGTTAAGGTTGGACAATCCAAATCTTAAAAATGAGAAATATTCAACTAAGTATGGGCATTGGACTAAACAATTAATTAAATATAGGTATTAGACTCAGAAATATTCAAATAAGTGTGAACATTGGACCCATATAAAATCTTTACACAAGGGCTCTATATCCATGCAAACTAACATTAAGATAATTGAACTCTATAAAAGAGAATTTCTATTAAAAAAGAACTCATCCCCATAAAACCGAGGAAAAAAAGATGTACACACAAAAAAAAGGCTTCATAATATAGCCCAGGTTCCTCAGCTAGGTACTCGCCACACTGGGCAACAACGGCCCTGACTGGGAACACCTCTGCAAAGTCAAGAACCGTGACATGATGGAAGGTTGCACTAAAATCCACTTGTACTCTCCTCAAGAGATTGAAGAAATATAGGTTAGATATGACAAGAAATATCTTGTCTCCCACTGTTTTAGTCAAAGCTACCGACCTTCTAAAACACTCTTGGAGGTCTCTAGGTGAGTCTCTTAAAGCTTTCAACTTAGCATGGGAACGTTGGGCTTCTTTCTTGGCAGCAACAAGCTCAGCCCGTAGACTATCTTGGGAGGTCCTTGCTTCAAGAAGCTCTTGTCTTATAGGGACCGCTTGGTTATAGACGGCCTGAAGTGATTTTTCATTGTAGTCCAGCTCAAAGGCAATGCCCTGTGTTTTGTCCATCAGTGTGGAATAAGCCACCTTAAAGCTCTACATATCGGCCTCTATAATAGTTTTTCTTTTTTGCAACCATTCATATACAACTTGATTTGCCCTATTCACAACCACAGTCTCCCTCACATGCCCCTTTTTGGCCATCTAGTGTCTCTAAGAGTAGGTTCACATCATGAAGGTTTGCCAATGGTTAATGTTAAAAATGGTAATCATAAAAACAAACCAAAAAAAGAAATAGGAGAATTCCTTACGTTAAAAGCCATTTATCTAGTTAAAGCCAAATAATGGTGGAAGCTTTCATCAAACATCGTGGAGACGAGATGATAAGGATCCTCTCTAGCGCTCTTACCACCTCGAGGCCAACCTTCCTAAGACCTGATATCTCAACAATAATAGATTTAATGAACTGCCTCTTATCATCTGTCATGATTGAAATATTGAAAGGCATACGACCAAAAGCCAAATCGACAAAAAAATCCTTAAACTCTTTAGTGCCTGCCCCAATAGAAGTCCTAGTTATTGTTTCCTCACCTAACAAAACAGGAAGCCAAGGTAAAGGAAATACCACTGTAGGAGCCTTTATCGATGAGGCTAGAGCATAAGTTTACACTAGGGTTGAGACTCTTCTCCTCTTAAAACGGGTGGCAACACTCACAATCATTATAAAGGGAGTCAAGTTTACTTTTTTCCTAGCTGGGGGAAGATCACTACCCCTGACTTCTACAAGGGTTATAACCCCCACCATTGTCCTCTTAAAGATGGAACCCTTAGGAGCGGGGAGCTCACTAAAAATAATGAGGGATTCCTCCATCACCTTTTCACTTCTGCCTTCGCTAACTGCTGGAGACAAACACACCCATGGTAAAATCTCTTCAATAAGCCTTATTAAAACTTCTCCTTCTCTTTTAGCTATCAGTCATATAAAGACAAAAACAAAACAAAAGGTTAGAATCAAGACAATAGAAAAAAGGCCAGAAGCAAGGTAGGGAAGCAACATACTTTGAAAAATGGTCTGGTAATATTGTTTGTCCATCCTATTGACTTCATATTCAGTTGAAGTCAAGGCCAACACAAAACAATTCTTCTCATCATCCAAGCTCAAATGAGGCTTGCTGTTTACTTTATGGGGGATCCTCTAGTCGTAGGAAAAACCCCAAATTTGTTGCAATCCTTCTCTAAGATTAACTATCCCAATGAATCTTATAACCAACCATATTCCTCTTAACTTCTTAACATGCATCATCTTTTTAGCCAACATGTTCTTCATGATGCCATTATTTTTGTTGGCAAAGTTGAAGAACCACTGCATGTCATTGCTACCATCGGTGCTAGTAACCAATTGATAGCAGCTTATGAAAACATTGACCATAGGTTCGAGCCCAATGATCCTACAAAAATTTTCAAAGAAGGAAAAAATTATTCATCCATTGGGATATAGTTGGCCTGGACCTAATTGTTAGTAACTGGACACCTCCCTCACGAACCCTTAAAGAGGGAAGGAATACCACATTGTGTATATACAAATGGGGGCAGTGATTTCAAAATAACCCTGGGTGGAGCCTAGGGTCTGCTTGCTGATACGCAATGCAAGGTCAAGCATCTAAGACATATACTCTTCAAGTTAGTGACGAGCCACAAACTTTACATCCCCAACACTTACATTGCTAAGGACGTCGTCTATAGGAGTTTGGAGCAACCTCCCTTTATCTTGAGTATCTCTCATAAGAGTAGGAGAAGAACTCCTGTAAGACCTTCTTTCCTAAGTATATCTAGCATGGGCAAGATAAGGACTCCCGCGAAAAGGTTTTCACACCTCCTTACCAGATGAGGATACCAATGTAGCACCCCATCTTGTCCTAGGACCTAGTCTAATGGACCCTTGTCCCTTTCTGTTTCTTTCAGGCTCGAGTTAAAACTTGGACTCCTCATCGGGGACAAGAGCACCTCTCTTTCTGGAAACAAACCTAATGTTTCTAGAGTCTATTTGTTATGTTTAAAAGAAAGATAGAGAAACAAGTTATGATAAAAGAAATGTTTGAAGTAGGTTTTTCTCCTCTTGGATTAGAGTAAAGATGATTTAGGTTCTTGTTGTGAGAGTAGATTTTAAAAAATCATAGAAAGTAAAAGTAAAAGTCAAAGAAAAGTAACAAGCAAGAATGGCATGGTTATAAAGAAAAAATCTTCTAGTTCCCACCGCCAGATGAAATACCTTTCATATCATCATAGATCTAAAAAAATCCATTCAATTACCACATTCAAAGTTAGCCACAATTTTATTTGCCAAGGGACACTTTCTCCCAGTAAAGGCAAACCACCTGGACTTGAAGATCCTAGCAGTCCTATGTGGGACACGTAAAATCTTATGGGAAAGGTAAAAAGGGTTTCATCTACTGCTGACAAAGACTTTTAAAATCTTTGCATATAATACACAAAAACTTGGGAGCTACTGATAAATTAATATTTTTTTGCTTTTACCTAGACTTTTTTTCTTAAAAGAATAACCAAAGATAAGGTAATAACCCAACACTCTTGTGCTCAACCAAACGCTAAGCCTAGATATATATATATATATATATATATATATATATATATATATAAATGGGTCTGACATCTCTAGTTCATAAGGTTGCTCTAACCTCGTTATCTTAAGTTTCAAATAGGACAATAATTTGAATCATGGGTTTTAAATCAGGTGACTACTTGGAAAGGCTTCAAATTGGTACAACAAGCTCGGAAGTGGTGTTTATCCATTGCCCCAAGATAAATATTTCTTGTTCTCCATCACATGTAGTCAAAGAGTTCTAGACCCCTGGCCCACCTTTCACACTAAAAATTCATCAATTCATTTCACATGTTAAGCTAGCTGACTAATGTGACCAAAATAATAGGCAAGAAAGATAAAAGAGAATATAAATTTGTTTTGAGAAGTTAATTTTGTCACTCTTACCTAATGAGACCATCTTTAAACCAGAGACAAAACAGCTCATTAGTTAGGCAACCAAATTAAACATCCATGAAAGGTCTTACACTAGTTTCTTTATGTTCCATCTTCTTCATCTTCACAACCGCCGATGGTGCAGATACCATAGCTGTAAACCAGTCAATCATAGATGGAGAGACCATAGTTTCAGCTGGGAGCAACTTTGAGCTAGGATTTTTTAGCCCTCGAAGTACAAGTTTGCGTTATGTAGGAATATGGTACAAGTTCTCTAGTGAGACTCTGGTTTGGGTTGCCAACAGAGAAGCACCACTCAATGACACATCAGGTGTTTTGCAAGTGACCAGCAAGGGAA
>Ga0307518_10002458_pt1 | contig 13519 bp, 7 predicted proteins | sample 25_EM_MG_FD_203889 | JGI IMG/M metagenome (GOLD analysis project Ga0307518, IMG submission 203889) | Populus trichocarpa ectomycorrhiza microbial communities from riparian zone in the Pacific Northwest, United States - 25_EM | ecosystem: Host-associated > Plants > Roots > Unclassified | place...
GTCGGTGGCTAGCCTGTAGCCATCTGTTGTTTTATGTTTCTGTTATCATTGTAAATCTGGGGTATGCCCCTTATAATGTTTGTATCTTCTTCTTTTAATACATACGTCAACTTACCAAAAAAAAAAATAAGTGTTCTTGTTAAGGCTGACTAGGTCGGCCATTTTCAAGATCTCCTCGGAGCATCTCCGATGTCAACGTCGCATGAGACCACCTAGACTTGGTAGAGGGGTGCATGCCTTTCGATTAGACCTATTCTTGCTTGATTTGGAGGTCTGTAACTCCACATTCGAATGTTTGAAAGTGTCCACCCAAACAACGTAATGTCTGAAACTATTGTCTTCACTGACTAGGGACAAGATGTTCTAGAGATCCATGGAGAAAATGGGACATAAACGTTTGATGTTAAATACATGGGGTTGTAGAGGGGGTGTTTCTTGGTCGAAAGGTGGTGGTTTCAGCCTTTGGGTGGTCGGAAACGTCACTTTCAGTCATATGAAAGCACAATACCTTGAATGACGCCATTTTGACTAATTCCTATAGATTAAGGTTTTTTTTTTTATTTGGGATCTACCAAAGTTCAATTCGATTCCTTATCTTCTGATTTCGTTCTATTTTATCTTTAATTTCCCTCTTTCTTTCTAATTTCATGCAATTGTGTTCCTATCAACTTCATTTGTCACTACCAATTTCGAGCGTCTTTACAAGTTGGTTCTTGGTTTCTGATTTGTTCGATTACGCCTGTAAATAACCACTAAACTTTCAATTTTTTCGATTTAACCCCTGATTTCTCCTGATTCCAGTCCCTCAAGTCCCACGCATCTTGCAAATTGATTCTTGGTTCACAGAAAGTTCAATTAAGCCCTTATTTGATCACCAGACTTTGAATTTTATGCAATTAAGCCCCTGATTTGGCTAATTTAAACTTTCCAAGCTTTCAATTGAGTATTTAAACTTCAATTCTTTCAATTGACCTTAAAATTGACTTCAAAAAGTTGATTTTCCTTGTGATTAAACCCTCAATTAAATAACTAAACTTTTAAAAATTTCTAATTGAGTCTGTAAACACCAAAACAAACATTTTTACTAATGGGTTCTGTCAATTAAAACCTTGGATTGCTATTTTAGCCTATCAACTTCACTTGGCATTCTGGTTTTTCATCATTGGGCTCAAACATTTCTTTTTAGGCTTGTGTTCAGGTGTAATTTCTTGCACTTATCTTATTTATTTTTTGTTGTTGTTGTTGTTGTTGTTGTTGTAAATTGGATAGTAATAATAATATTACATGTATTTTACATCATATGCTTAAAGGATTAATTTGTTTATTTTGTTGTATGCTCGCGCTAAGTTACAGAGGAGCCCAAATTTTTTAAAATTAAAAAAATATATATGGGCCTCAAAATTTTTTGACTTTGTTATTAGCCCTGAAAATTCAGTTGTTTTGAAATTTTTTCTTGAAATTTTTTTTTTCTATCAACGTATCTCTAGTTTATCTTAGTCAACTTAATATTTTTAACTAAAATCATTATTTCGGTTAGTGTGTGCATATATATATATGATTGTTAAAGCAAGTTAACAAAAAATATCAAAATAGGATGCCTATATTTTATGTAATCGAAGACTAAAAAATAATAAATATGATAAAATTATATTCACATTGGATACATCGATTCCAATCGAATTTTCATGAGTAGTGTATTATTAGTATTATTATTTTCAAATTGGATACATAACAATTGAAACAAATTATTAAAATTTAAATAAAAATTTATAATAGTATTTAAGAATCATGTCGAACTTGAAGAATAAATGAATTTTGTAGTTAATGTGAACCTTGTGATCAGTTATGCAACTCATAATCAAAATTGTGATCTGAACCCGAAAAGTTGAAAGATGTCTGATAAGAGTGTGACACAATGAAAATAGGCCCCAAGACACCAACACTATTGGAATGAAGTCGAATGACATCACGAAGTCAATTAATCTTCAATAAGTTAAATTCAGTTCATTCAAGAACCAAAGAATGCAAGAAACTCTTTCACATGTTAAACTGAAAAGTTTAGAAGTATTATTCATCAAATGTGCTGAAATTTAGGTTTACATGTGTTTAAATAGTTCTAAGAAATATTAACCCTAATGTGTTTTCACATGTCAACCTTTATGGACTAAATTGACTCGCTTACAATAATTGACTCAAAACCTTTACTAGTAAGCTCAAACCCTAATCTAAACAAGCCTTGGATCCTAGCTGGAAAAAAAAATATTAATTAAGCCTAAACAAGCCTTGGGTTATAGTTGAAATAATAAAAATAAAACTCATAAGTTAATCTCATATGTTGTTGTGAGAAGAGAAGAGAAGAAAAGAAAATCAAACAATACAAGTATGATATAAGGTTTATTTATAGCCTACAATTCTGTCCAATGATCCTAGAAATCAATGTCATTAAATACCACCAACCCTTCTTTCTTTGTGTAGTTAGGATAAATAAAGAATTTTTATAAGAAAAGGATTTTAGAACATTAATTAATCCTTGCCACAGTTGGGAATTATATTCTAGTCCATTAAAGATCCTTGTAGAACCAGAAAACTTTCAAAACAAGCTGTCACATCCTTGTAAAAAAAGGATCCTTCTCAAATAGAAAGTCCACAAATTAAAAGGAAGTAAATAACAAAAATTTTACAGTCGTCCTGACCTATATCACAAATCTTTCTTGAATTACGATTCACCTGAAATTTTATTTCAATATAAAAAAGTGCCTCTAGAATCTTCTGGTAAACTCGATCCAACGGTTTGATTTGAAGTTATGCTCAATAGCAAAAAACTGGACGGTAGAAAATTTTATGTCAAAATCCAAATCTAATCTTGTTTGACTCGTATCGATAAAAAAACTTTTAAAGTGTAAAAAATAAGAGAAAAAGGAAAAAAAGATAACAAAAGAGAGCAAAAGGTTAAGCTCATCCAGGGTTGGAGGTGGGGTCCAAGCACCTAAAAACATTAATATTATATCCCCATAAAAAGAATAATTTTAAATTTTCAAGCTAAAACTATTAAAATTTTAAGTTTTGCCCCCTCCAAAGATTTTTCTAATCTTACCCCTAAAAACTTTTCATGGCTCCGCTTGTGGGTTGAGCGCTTGGCCCACCAGTAGTAGCCGCGACACAAAATTAAGTTGCTTATTGTTCATTTAAATAGAAACACATTACAAGGATACTTGGTTCTTTTAGTTTCGTAGGTTAATATACTATAGGTTGTTACTCCCTTAATCAAATTTCCCTCGTAGCTGTAAAAAAGTTTTTATCCCTTAAGATCATTATTATTAACCCAACAGCGCACAATTAATTCCTTCCAATACAATGTTCCATACGATTGGGTCACAATAGTTAATAAACATCACAAACTTTTTAATGATCCTTCGATTCGATACACACACACACACACACACCAGTGAGGAGAAAACGAGAGGCAGCAAGAATGCAGGCTCTACTAGTATTCGAAAGCCATAATAAGACACTATAATGGCCGATGGGAGAAATTTAAAGAGGTTCGTTATCATCCTCATCTTCAAAACAGCAACACCACAGCTAGGAAAGTTACAACTTCTTAGACATCCTTGGTTACAGACAAGTACCTCATGTCTTTCTCTTCAGTAAACAATATTCTTGGAAACATGAGAATGATGAGATGGATAATCATTAATTATGAGAATGACTATTAATGGTGAAGGTTCACTAGCCATTGAATCAGTTGTTATGTTGTTATTCTTTGTATTTAAACTCCCTTCAAATTAACATAAGTTCAATTATATTTCCTGTAGAGTTGTAAACTGCTATCATAAAATCACACCAACATATACAAAATGTTGCCTAACAGAGATGGGCTACTTTCAGTATTATCATATAATCAAGAAAGTGGTGCATAAATTACATCTCTTGTTAAACAAAGTGTCTGTGAAGATGCTTCTTTATTCTTCAAGCAAATAACAATGAAACAAACGGTTGAAATTTAAATTTCTTAAGAAAAGAATAGAAAAGATGATCTCAAGAGCGTCCCTTTTAAAGAAGCAAATGATATTCATCCTAATTTAATTTCCTTATCCAAAGCCAAATATACGAGTATTATAGCAATTAGGGTATGCATATCAATGGCAATTATTAAAGAGGGATTAAAGGGACCTGTGAATTTATGATTGCAGTCAGCACTCAAAGTATCCTCTGTGATGGCCTCATTTTCCCGTGTCTCCACAGATCATGGACACAAAATAGCCATAATAAACCTACTAGATGGTAAAAACCAATTGCCTGACTAGTCCCTTACCAGCCATATCAAAGAAATTTCCACAAACATAAAGCTTTATGTGGGGACTCAAACACTACTGCAATGCCAATCCAAGAGAGAACGGAGAAGAAAACTATGAGCCAACACATGAACAGGGAGGTGAACGTCAATAGGCAATCTTATCGCCCAAGTTGTTGAAAGTGTAGTGTGTTCTCAGAATACATTTTATCCCAAAAACATATAAAAAGGTATCAATTTAATTTTTTTTTCAAACAAAAAAAAACATTTTATAAAGCACTTCAAAGTCATAAGAACCACAATACCAAACAATCTATAAAAGTTCCAGCACACACGTTAAAAAAAAAAAAAAGAACAAAGAAAGAGATGTCTAAATAATGTACTTTATACTGGGCTTCCACTAGACGATAAATATTCAAATATATGGAGAACGGTGCTTTAAAAAAAAATATGCAAATGCCAATTAACATATATTTCAGAAAAAAGTTTTTGCCTTGTACTGGAAAGCTAAGTACGTAGTTGCAGAGTTTGACTCCAAGCCACCAGAGAAAGCGCCAGGAATGTAAATTGATTGATACTCTCATCTCCAGTAGAGCTAAAGTACAAGAAATACTCGCTCCATAACAAAACATCCTAGTTTTCATCTCATCTCAATAACCTCTTCAACTGAAGCGTGTACTTCCTGGTCTTCTACATCAAGCATGGGTTCTTGAGCCTCTTTAGCATCACCTGTGCTGTCTTGAAGCTGCAAAAGTTCATTAATCATCAACCACGGGCTTATATTTATTTCTAAAAGCATCTTCCAAGTTAGCCAACAAATCATATGCACAAGTCACATGAAGAAAATTTTCAAGAAACCTTTACCCCTAAATTCCGTAGGCTGGCTGTAACATCTTCTTGTTGCTGCTGCAGTGTGTTCTTCAGTTCTTGAAATTCCTGATTTTGATTCAGACAGATGTTAAGAAAAAATAATAACCAGAGAAAACAGCATCAGTATTGCTTAGGCAGCAGTTACCTTACGAAGTTGATCGACCTCAACATTCAATGACTTCTTCAATTCCGATAACTCCTGAATGAAGCAAGAAAGATTTGCATTAGAGTCTTGAATTCAACTGAATTGCATCTCATACCAACTAATTAGATAAACTACTAAGGGTGCTCATAAGCGAGCCACTATTGGACAGAGATATAGAATTCATTTTCACGTGAATTAATTTACAGCATGACATACATGTAATCAGTAAAATGCTTCAACTAAAATATTCATCTAGTCAAATTTGTAAAACCACGTGAAGGTAGGGAGGCTAAAGCAAACATGGAAAAATTGTGTGTTTTCAATTATAAAATTTAGTATAAAATTTCAGACTAACAATTACCACAAATTATGATATGTTTTCCGGTTCATTCCTAGAAACGTTGTGGGGCATATTTTGACATTCCTTGCACTTTATTACTTTTCCTGTATGCTTGGAACACTCAGGTCAGATGTAAGGGTTGGAGTTGAAATACATGCACTACTAAAAGACATTTCTTTAATCTACAAATTCCATTCTAGAGATAAAAAAAAAAGAACAAGAGACTCGAACAACGATTGAATGCCAAAACACGGCATGGACTAATGATCTGTTAACACAGTGCTAAATTGAGCAAACTGCATGTTGTCCTTAAAAAATTGCAGGGTAACATTGCTTGCTGCAAGCCGCCTTGGCACTTATTCTGTTGCCACATCAACATTTCCCAGATGATTCACACAAAATCTTCCAAGCACATTCTCTATCTCCAAGATTTTATTGTTTTAGTTCCACCAAAATCTAAGCAATTTTTTTTCTATCTAATTCGGCAAGAAAGGGAGGAAAAAAAATGACAAACACCCCTTGGGCATTGCGGTTTGGATGTGCTTTCAAAGTGATTTTCATCTGAAAAAGCATCAAATAGGTGTCTTTTTTGGTATTTTTAGATGGATTCGACATCCTTAAATCAAAAACATCTAACCAAAACCACGTAGAAAAAGCAGTTTCACCCGCATTATCAACACACATGTAAAAGTGTGTGTCTCTGCCGTTCTATTACTTGGGACAAAATTGCAGAGTGAATAAATAAAAATGACTTACATCACGATGGATTTTGACTTGAGTGTCCAGCTTCGATCTCCAACTTTGCAAATCCTGTTACAAAAATAAAATAAAAAACTGGAGAAAAGAAAATACAAGAAAATATGTAAAGAAGAAAAGAAGAAAATTAACCTGCTTTAAGCCTTGGATTCTGTTAAGAAGATCACTCCTGGATTCATTTAATTCCTAATAATAAAAAAAATGTGGGCATTTACAACAGTGTAGGCAGCAAAATGTTAGAATGAAATATAGACAAGAGGAAACATACAGCGATCTTTGAACCAATCGGAACTGTGTTTTCTTTCTTCTGCCAAAAAAAAAAATTATTAGGCTTCGCAAACAAAAAAACACAAACACGACATCAAATCGGAGACAGAGAGAGAGAGGAGAGAGAAGTTGTGTGGTGTGTACAGGAGCGATAGGAAGTGTAGCAGTGGAAGAATCGGAGTTGGCCATTGATTGGATTTGTTTAAGTATCGAAGAATCGGAATTTTTGTGTGTTTTAAAAACAAGTTTGTAGGAGATTTATTATTTTTTACAATGTTTTTCGTTTGTTTTGTTTAGTTTGAGGTTTTTAATAAAATGAAGAGGGAGCGGGGCGGAGTGGAGTGGAGTGGAGTGCTACAGTGGAAATGATTGTGTGTGTTGTCGGTTGGGGTTTCTGACTACACGTGAAAAAAACAAATTTTGATTCTTTTTGTATGTGTTTGAGCGGGCAAAACAATTGAAAATCAACTCAAGTACGGAGCAAAGTTATTAAACCGGTACAGCTTATGAAATGGCTCAAAACTCAAGGTATAGGTTGGGCATGTTGATACAAGTTTAATAATTATAGCAAGGAGTGGACTTTTTTTACTGTGATTAACTAAGGAAAGGAATATAGTTTTTATTGGTTTGTAGGTTTTATAGAATAATATAATTATATTTTGAGATTTTATTTAATAATTTAAATTTTTAGATAAAGATGATTTTTTGATATAATATTAAAATTTTGATGACTAAATAATTATAATTTTAAATCTCATTATTTACATTCTCTCTTCTAATTAACAGTACAACGTGGTGTGAGTGAGTTTATTCAAATTTCAAGTTTAAAAAACTTTTTCTTAAGATATTTTAAAGAATAATATAAATCATGTATTAAAACTTTACATAATAACTTAAATTTTTGGAATGGTTCTTTGATAATATAATCACGTTACTTTATTGGGATCAAAAAATTTTAAACATAAAAAAATATCTAGATCATAAGGTATTATTTGAGATTGTTATTAAACCCAAAAATATAATTGTTTTGGGAATGTTTTTCCATCAAGATAAATTTTCTTAGTAATGTGTCTCTTGTTTATCTTAGACAATGTAAGGTTTTTAATTGGAATCATTGTTTATGTTAAAATAATATTTTATTATTGTTAAAGTAAGTTAATAAAAAATATCAAAATAGTATGTCTATATATTGTATGATTGAAAGCTAAAAAAACTATAATGTAATTAAATCATATTCAAAATCTATTTAAAAATTTTAAGAATAGAAGAAAAAATTATTTGAACTGAATTTTTATGAATAAAGTATTATTAGTATTATTATTTTCATATCAGATACATAATAATTGAAAAAAATAAAATTCAAATAAAATCTTATAATAGAATTTAAGAAACATGTTAAAGCTGAAAAGTTAGGGTGGTTGTGGTTGTTTTTCACTCAAAAATATATCAAAATAATTTTTTTTTATTTTTTTAAAAATTATTTTTGATATTAGCGTATTAAAATGATTTAAAAATATTAATTTTAAACAAAAAAAATTCAAAAATATTTAGAACATGGATTGGACCAGCGCAATCCTTAGATGAATATAATAAATTACTTGAAATGCTAAAAAAACCTAAGAAAAAACAGAAACATGAAAAAAAAAATATCAAGCATAATACCATATCAGACTCGCAGGGGCCTGCCCTGCTTTATTTTTCCATTGTTTAAAAAAAAAAAAAAAAGAATGCACAAGCCATAAGTTGTTGAATGAAAATATTACACTTCCTCAGGGCTCAAACCCACGACCTCTCGCCTAAGTTTTACACGTTAACTAACTAAGTTACACCACAAAGTTGTTGTTATATGAATTAAATAAATATATTATGGTGCTTCACTATTGATAAAAACACTAAAATACCATAAGAAACCCTAATTATTTTAGTACATCAATATAATGTTCTAATCATAGATTAAAGAAAATATGAGTTCTACTGGGTTATTCATTAAATTTATTAAGTCACTGCTAAATATAAAGTAAGTTAAGCTATTAAAACTAAAATAAATAAAGTAACATAATTATGTATTGTTATTGATAATTTTGGTTCAGTGTCTGAATAAACGGATAATCTTTACAAACTTAAACAGACTAAAATAAATAATGTTTCTAAATTTTAGATAAAAAAAAAAAAAACTGTTCGAACAAATAATTGTCCAATCACGCTCCATTATTTATTTTATGTTGATCACTTCGCCATTTGATCACAAAACTGGCCTTCACCGTGAATGCATTTTGCTTCATTTGCCTGATCACATTCTCGCGTTACATCCTTCTTCGCGGCGAGATCATTCCTTCAACAAGGAAAAAGTCACTCTTCCGGGATTACCCTTGGAAACTAGGATGAGTTTCATGGTCTCGACAGATATTCGTATTACTGTCAAAGTAATAGTAAAGAACGAGTAACTAGTATGATTAGTGGGTTTTTTCTTTTTTTGGCGACCCTAGTAAAAAAGGTCACCGACCTGTGGTGATTATTGTTTCAAAATCCAGAATGGCCTACTGGATCAATCCAGTACTTGACAGCCTGATCTTAAACCAATCTTGCTTAAAGAAAAAATAAAAAATAAAAAAACACGGTGATATAGTTAACAACTTGGATTGATTTAGTGATTTGGTTAATATGGGTCTATTCCGGTCAAAACCTATCATTAATTTGTTTATTTATTTTCTTTAAAATGACTTCATTTCAATTTTTTTAAAAAATATTGGCATTGAGCCTTGTTCATTATTGATTTTTAGATTAAGTTTTAAAACTATGGCACAGATAATATCGATTAGATTTATAATATATTTTTGAATGATATAAATATTAAAATTTATTTATTTATAAACAATAAAAAAAAGATTTGATGCGAATCTCTTGAAGACACGGTCAAGCAACCCACACACAAAGACATCAATTCTCAGAAAGTCAAGTAAATCAGGTTTGATAGGAGTGTGACACAAAAATAACTTGTATCTAGACATCAGCACTGATGCGAACCTCGTGATCACGTGGTCACACAACCCACACGCAAAGACACCAATTCCTGAAAAGTCAAGTAAATTAGGTTTGATAGGAGTGTGACACAAAGATAACTTGTACCTAGGCACCAGCACTATTGGAAACGGAGACCCCCACCCAATGAATATTGATTCGCGAACGAGAAGTACAAAGATGACGCCACAGAGACAGCTGTTCTTCGATAAGTCATTTTTTAGTTCTTTAGAGAACCATGGAAGAGAGATTATCTCACCAACACACACACACACACACATACACACACAAAGTGCGACAAATAAGAAGTTTTATTAATCTAAATTGTCTAACTTACATGTCTGGTTATGCCTTTATTTATACTAACTCTAGACTTAAATAAACCCTAATAGACCCCCCTTAGGTGGACTTATATGAGGCCCACTTATAATTGACCCAAATAAGTAATAATAACCCAAAGACTAAGAAGAAAATAATAAAAATCCAAAAATTATTATCCTAAATATGCTAGAATCAGATTTGTCATAATTAAAAAGTCCCAAATAGACTAGGAAATCTGATCTGAAGGTAGAATTAATTCTGAAATCTTCTTTCCTTATTGTAGCCAGGATGAATAAGGAATCCTTATAAGAAAAGGATTCTGAAATATTTATGAATATTTGCCACACTTGAAAACTATATTGCAGCCCATTAAAGATCTTTGTAGGACTAGGAGATTTCCAAAACAAACTGCATGTCCTTTTAGAAAAAGAATCCTAGCCAAATAGGAAGTTCGCAGGTCAAAAGGAAGTAAATAATAAAATTCGTACAACCTCTGTTGACCAGTATTATGGTGCATTCCTGAACTCTAATTGACCTGATATTTTAACCCAAGGTAGGACAATATGTCAGGCGATTCCACGTAAACTTTCAGCCTAATCCAATGGTTGGATTGAGAATTATGATTGTTACCGTAAGACTGGATAGTTGCACATTTTACGTCAAAATTCGAATTTGACCTTGTCTGGATCGTATCAAACACTATTGGAAACAAAAACCCCCACCCAATGAATATTGATTCGCGAACAAGAAGTATAAGGATGACACCACGAAGTCAGTTGTTCTTCAATAAGTCGTTTTTTGCTTCTTTAGAGAACTAAGGAAGGGAGATTATCCCACCAACACACAACAAATGCAGCAAAAGAAGTTTATTAATCTGAAAATTGCGTAAACCTTACATTTATGTCTTTATTTATATTGACTCTAGATTGAAACAAACCCTAATAAACTCCTTATATGGACTTATATAAGGCCCACTTACAATTAAACCTAAGCAATATAAATAAAACTCTAAACTAAAAGGAAAATGATAATAACAATAATAGATCCAAATTTAATATTCTAAATATGATAGGATTAGATTTGCTGCCCTATATAAGTTAGGAGAAATCTAATTTGAAAACTTTGTGTTGTCGTCCCTTTTAGGTCCTTGATTAGCTTGGATTTCCTTGTTTAACTTAGACAAATAAGAAAACGAATTTTCTCATTTGTTGTTGATTTAATTACTTTCCTTCTTCGACTAAGAAAAGCATTAAATAATCGTTCCCCTCTTTAGGAATCAAATCTGCACAAACTTCCTTGATTATTTAGGAGAATAAATTGTTGACTTTCTATCCTTGTATCATTAAGAAAAACAAGCCTAAGAAGTCTGGTATAGGGTCGGACACACCAGCCCCTTGTTCCACATGAATTGGGCTCTTCTTGGACCTGAATTAGATGGATTAGAGGTTGTCCTTCATGCTCCTTCGATGTCCGAAGCTCCTCTGGGTCCATCTTGCTCCATATGTTTTGTACAAGCCCATTCATTTTTCTTTAAGCTTCTTTGTCCTAACTCTTGTAATTGGCATGATTATGATTGGTGTTGGGTTGATCCTCATCATCCCCTCTCTCTTTAAAATGATTCGACCTCGAATCATCACCTACATCAAACAAAGTAAAATTAGAAACATTAAAGGTAACACTAACACTATACTCACATGGCAAATCAACTTTATAAGCATTGTCATTGATCCTCTTAAATATCTGAAATGGCCCATCTCCTCGTGATTGTAGCTTTGATTTCCTATAGGCCGGAAATCTCTCATTGCGCATATGCACCCAAACTCAATCGTTGGGCTAAAATATAACATGTTTGCACCTCTTATTGGCTTTGGTTGCATACACACGGTTCCTCTTTTCAATCTGTTACCGCACACTCTCATAGAGTGTCTTCACCACCTGTGCTTTACGATTACCATCCAAACTAACCCTTTAATCAATAGGCAAAGGAATCAAATCTATAGGAGTAAAAGGGTTAAATCCTTACACAATTTCAAATGGTGAAAATTCAGTAGTAGAATGCACACTATGATTACAAGCAAACTCTATAAATGACAAACAATCTTCCCAATTCTTTAAGTTCTTTTGAATGACAGCACGCAGAAGTTGTGTTAAGGTCCTATTAACTATTTCGGTTTGTCTATTTGTTTGGGGGTGACAAATAGTTGAAAATAACAGTTTAATACCCAATTTGCCCAATAACACCTTCCAAAAATTGCTAAAGAACTTAACATTTTTATAAGAAACAATGCTCTTAGGGACCTTGTGAAGCTGTACTATCTCCCCAAAGAACAAATCAGCAATGTTAGTTGCATCATCGGTTTTATGACATGGAATAAAGTGTGTCATCTTTGAAAACTTATCAACAACTACAAAAATTGAATCCCTACCTCTTTTTGACCTAGGTAAACCTAAGATGAAGTCCATCGAAATGTCTACTCATGGTTCCTTAGGTAAGGGCAAAGGGATATACAAGTCATGTGGTTGAGTCCTAGACTTTGTTTTTCCCACAAGTTATATATTTATCACATATGTGTCGCATATCTTTTTTTTAGGCCAATAAAAATGCTCATACAACACATCGAAAGTCTTAACAACATCAAAATGCCCCATCAACCTGCCCCCATGTGCTTCACGTATCAGCAATTCACGCATAGAACTTAATAGAACACACAAACAACTATCTTACAAATATCCATTAAGTCTATAGAACTTCCCAAAAGCCGAAGTTTCACAAGCATTGTAAACATTAGCAAAATCATTATCATCCTTGTACAATTATTTTATGTGTTCAAATCCTAGAAATTTAGTATCCAAAGTAGATAAAGGAACATACATGTGCATCAGCCACACTGTTTTCTTTTCCTTACTTATACTTGATCACATACAAAAAGGTTTCAATAAATTCAATTCATTTCACATGTCTCCTACTCAACTTACCTTGCCCTTTCAAGTGCTTCAATGATTCATGATCTGAATGTATTACAAACTGATACGATCCAAGCAAGGTCAAATTTGGATTTTATCGTAAAATTTCCTATTGTCCAGTTTTTCGCTTTTGAGCATCACTGATGCGAACCTCGTGATCACGTGGTCACGCAACCCACAATCAAGATTGAGATCTGATCCCGGAAAGTCGAAATAGGTTTGATAGGAGTGTGACACAATGGAAACCTGCCCCAAAGCACCAACACTATTGGATTGAGTAGAATGACGCCACGAAACCAGTTAATCTTCGATAAGTCAGATTCAGTTCGTTCAAGAACTGAAGAATGCAAGAATCACTCTCACATGTTAAAACTGAAAAATTCAGAAGTAATTATCATCCAAGCTGCTGAAATTTTAGCTTACATGAGTTTAAATAGTTCTTGAAAAGTTAACCCTAATGGACCCCTTATGTGGACTTAAATGAGGTCCACTTAAAACTGACCCAAAACCCTAAACTGAGAAGCCCATAACTTAATCCAAACAA
>Ga0307518_10002459_pt1 | contig 13514 bp, 12 predicted proteins | sample 25_EM_MG_FD_203889 | JGI IMG/M metagenome (GOLD analysis project Ga0307518, IMG submission 203889) | Populus trichocarpa ectomycorrhiza microbial communities from riparian zone in the Pacific Northwest, United States - 25_EM | ecosystem: Host-associated > Plants > Roots > Unclassified | place...
CGGTTGAAACTTCGCTTGCCCCGACCTGGGTCAGCGTCGTGAAAGCCTCAAACCGCACGTCAGGTGTGTCGACGCGACAGTCCGTGAAGGCCTCCTTCACTACCTTCAGGGTAGGCAAGGAGGCCTTCACGGACCGGCCCCGGGACTGCGGCACCGCAAGAAATCCACTTACGAAAAGCTGGATCTCATTTCCTTCTTCCGCTATAAAGCTTTAAAGAACCCTTCGCGCGCGAAGGCGCTTCGCTTGCGAAGTAGCGTTTAAGATACGTGCGGGAGTGCAAGTGATCAGCAGTTGAGGTGAATTGCCGCGTGGCAATCACCGCGCGGCCGGAGTTCGGCCCTACTTTGTCCCGCATGGTTGAGAAGGATTCGACGGCGCGGACCCGGGAACTGGGCCACCGCATGAAGGCGTTCCGGCAGCGCAGGCACTTCAGCGGAGCCGACGTCAGCCGCCGTAACGGCTGGTTGCAGAGCAAGGTCACGAGGTGGGAACAAGGGCTGCGCGAGCTGTCCGTGGTGGACGCGGCGCTGTATCTCGCGACCTGCGGCGAGGCGGAGCCCGAACGCGATCTGCTGCTGGAGCTGACCCAGCCCGGCGGCGACCTGTACTGGGTCCGGCCGTACTTCGACGAACTCGTCGACCCGATGAAATCCCTGGAAATCCAAGAAAATCTCGCGCATACGCTGGTGCGCTACGAGTCGTTGACGCTCCCCGGGCTGCTGCAGACCGAACCGTACGCCCGCACCGCCTTCGAGCTGATCGGCAACCGCGACCAGGCTCAGCTGGACAAGGTCGTGAGCGCCCGGATGGAACGGCAGCGGTTGCTCCAGCGGGATCGTCCGCCGCGCTGCCGGTTCTACGTGCACGAGCGCGCGTTGCGGTCGGTCGTCGGCGGTCCCCGGATCATGCACGAGCAACTGCTCCACCTCGTCCTGTCGGCGAACCTGCCCTATTGCTCCATTCGCATCGTCCCCGAAAGCGGCGAAGTGGGCAGGGTGCTCGAGAATTCGTTCACCATCATGGAATTCACGGAACATCCGGCGGTGGTGTACACGGATTCCTACGCGGCCGGGGTGTTCATCGACGACCGGGTCGCGGTCGAGGCCTATTATTCGCTCGTCGCGAGGTTGGAAAGCGATACGCTGACCGAGGAGAGATCACGGCAAACGCTCGCCGAATGGGCGGACCGGTACGACCGGATGGACGAATGATCCGTCCGGGGTTTCCCGCCGCCTCCGCAGGGGGTAATCCTTCCGGGTAGCCGAGGAGAAGGAGTTCGTGGTGACGAAGACGCAGGGTGGTGCCCCGGTCGCCGAGGCCGAGATCGAGCGGAAGTACGACCTGGCGGCCGACCGGCCCATCCCGCCGCTGGTCCCGGCCGGTCCGGTGACGAGCCAGGCCGATCCGAGGGTCGACGTCCTCGACGCCACGTACTTCGACACCGCCGACTTCCGCCTCGCGCAGGCGGGTATCACGCTGCGGCGGAGGCTCGGCGGGAGCGACGAGGGCTGGCATCTCAAACTCCCGGTCGGGGAGGACCGGCGGGAGGAACTCCGCCTCCCGCTGGCGGGGAAGCCGGACAAGGTGCCCGGCGCGCTGGCGAGGCTGGTCCGGGCGCATACGCTCGGCGCCAAACTCGTCCAGGCCGCGCATCTGCGCACCGAGCGCACGTCGTACACCTTGCTCGACGCCGACGGACGCGAGCTCGCGACGCTGACCGACGACGTCGTCACCGGTGAGGCGGGCGGGGACAAGGCGCACCTCGACCGCTGGCGGGAGATCGAGATCGAACTCTCGCCCGGTGCCGATCCTGAAGTGCTCCAGAGCCTGGAGCGGGCGGTCGTGGATGGAGGCGCCGAGCGGTCGAGGTGGCCGTCGAAGCTCCGGCGGCTGACCGACGAGCTCGTGCCTCCGGCCAGGGGAGCTTCGGGCTCGGTACTGGCGGACTACCTTGCGTCGCAGCTGGACGCGCTGCGACGCAACGACATCGGGGTCCGCCGTGACGTCGAGGACGCGGTGCACCAGATGCGCGTCGCGAGCAGGCGGCTGCGTAGCGGTTTGAAAACCTTTCGCCGCTCGCTGGACGCCGACGTCGCGGAGGAACTCGCCGAGGAGCTCCGCTGGCTCGGCGGCGAACTCGGGCCGGCGAGGGACAGCGAAGTGATGGCCGCGCGCCTTCACGACGAGGTGAAGGCGCTCCCGGCCGAACTCGTGCTGGGTAACGTCGAGCAGCTGATGACGCGGCACTTCGCGCGTGAGTCCGAGGAGGCGAAGGCGCGCGCCATCCGGGCGCTGGACAGCAAGAGGTACACGAAACTGTTGCAAGCACTGGAAAAGCTCGTCGGTAAACCGCGGAAGATCAAGGACGGCAAGAAGGAACTGCGCAAGGCCGTCGCGCGGTCGGGCCGGAAGCTGAGCGAGGCCGTGGCCGCGGCGAGTGAGCTCGAGCCCGGTGCCGAGCAGGACGCCGCCTTGCACGAGGCGCGCAAGAAGGCCAAGCGAGCCCGCTACGCGGCGGACGCGGTCCGGCCGGTGACCGGCAAGAAGCTTCGAAAATGGCGAAAGAACGTCAAGGCGGTGCAGAGCACCCTCGGCGAGCATCACGACATCGTGGTCAGCCGGGAGGTCCTGCGGCTCCTCGGCCTCCGCGCCTACGCCGAGAACGAAAACGCTTTCACGTATGGGCTTCTGCATGGTCGTTCGGTCGCCGACGCCGAAGCGGCGCACCGGCGCTTCGCCGGGGAATGGCAAAAGGTGGGTAAAGGTTCTCGTCCGAAATGGCTCAAATGAGGTAGCCCGGGTTGACCTGCCGCCGTCGCCGAGTACCGTCGAGGGAACTTGGTGGTCTGGAGAGAGGCGCCCCCAATGTTGCCTGGCCAGCGCGTACCCGGCGAACAGCCGCCCCTGGCCGTGACCACTTGCCGCCGCAAGGACGGCGTCCTCATCATCACCGCGGTGGGGGAGATCGACGCGGCGACGGTCGGACGCTTCCGCACGGAGCTCAGCGGCGCCTGCGTCAAAGGGAAGCACGTGATCCTCGACCTCTCCGGCGTCGGATTCCTCAGCTGTGCGGGGTTGCAGGCACTCGAGGAGGCCAACGCGGCGTCACCCCGGTTCTCGGTGATCGTGAAGACCGCTTTGGTGTCACGGATTCTCGACGTCAGCGGGGTCGGAGCCGACCTCGACGTCCGGTGGGACGTCGAGGACGTGCGGATCTAGTCCAGTTCGACGTCTTCGGCGGCGACGTCCGGCAGCAGGCCACGCCACCGCGGATTGCGCAGGCAGCCCGCCTCGGTCCAGCCACCGAAGACAACCTCTCCGACGATGGTCGGCCGCGACCAGCGCGCGTCCCGCGCCTGTTTGTCCGGAACGGAGTGGAACGGGGATGTCTTGCGCTCCAAGCGGAACAGCTGCTTGGAGAGTTTCTCCAGCTCGTCGCCCGCGAAGCCGACACCGACGTTTCCTATGTACCGCAAGCCGTCCTCGTGCGGGACGCCGAGCAACAGGGAGCTGAACGTGCCTGCCCGGCTGCCGCCGCCCGGCCGCCAGCCGCCCAGTACCACTTGCTGTACCAGGGTTCCGGTGATGGAAAGCCATTCGCCGGTGCGTTTTCCCGGGTGGTACGCGGAGCCTGCCCGTTTGGCGACGACGCCGGCGAGCCCGTGTTCGCGGGCCGCCCTGGCGACCGCGCCGCCGTCCCCGAGGTAATACCGGGGGACCTGCCAATGCGGTCCGGCGAGCCCGAGTTCGTCGAGGAGTTCCCGCCGTTCGACATAGGGTGTCGCGACACAGGATCGGCCGTCCAGATGCAGGAGATCGTTCACCAGGTAGAACGCCGGATACCGGGAAGTGAGCCGTTTCGCGGAGTTCTTCGTCGCCCGTGCGCGGTGCCCGAGCCCTTCCGCGCTCGGCTTCCCGCCGTCGAAGACGACGATTTCCCCGTCGAGAAAGGCTTCCGTGGCGCCGAGTTGCTCGCCGAGGCCGCGGAATTCGGGATACAGCCCGGTGACGTCGTCGCCTGAATCGTCGTAGGCGGTGATCCGGCCCCCGGACACGCGGATCAGGGTGCGGCGCCCGGACCAGTCGAATTCGTAGGCCCATTCCGGGTCTTCGCCGGTCGACGGGAGACGGCCCGGTTTGGTCAGCATCGGGGCGAGGAAAGAGGGGAGTTCCCGCCTGCCGGGGTCGGCCGGGTCGAGCCGTTTGAGCAGCCAGCCGTTGTCGCGCCCGTCCTTCTTCACGTTGAGGAACAGGTATTTCCCGCGTGCCCGCGTCCCGTGGAAGACGACTTCGACCTTGTGGTCGTTGAAGTGCAGCGTTTCGTACCGGCCGGTGTCCCAGATGGTCATGGTGCCGCCGCCGTATTCGCCCGCGGGGATCTCGCCTTCGAAGGTGAGGTATTCCATCGGGTGGTCCTCGGTGTGCACGGCAAGGCGTTCTTGGTCCGGCGCCATCGGCAGGCCCTTCGGCACCGCCCAAGAGACCAGGACCCCGTCCCGTTCGAGGCGGATGTCCCAGTGCAGGCTGCTCGCGTGATGTTCCTGGATGACGAAGAGATCGTCGGCCCCGGTCTTCCCGTCGCGATCCGGCAGGGGTTCGGGAGTTCGCCCAGGTCTGCGCTTACGGCGGTATTCGCCGAGTTTCTCCGCCATGGTCGGCCGGCGCACCCCTTTCCGGATCGGGTCACGCAAGCCTAGCGCCGTTCACGGTCCTTCCGTGCGCCGAAGGTCCCTTTTCCCACGGTAAAAGGAGGAAAAGGGACCTTCGGTGCCGATGTGGTTCAGTCGGTCTCGGCCAGTGCCTCCGCGAACTGGGCGGCGTAGAGCCGGGAGTACGCACCACCGGTGAGCAGCAGCGTTTCGTGGTCGCCCTGTTCGACGATCGATCCGTTCTCCATCACCAGGATGACGTCCGCGTCGCGGATGGTGGAGAGCCGGTGCGCGATGACGAAACTCGTCCGCCCCTCGCGCAGCGAATTCATCGCCCGCTGGATCAGCACCTCGGTCCGGGTGTCGACCGAGCTGGTGGCCTCGTCGAGGATGAGGATCGCGGGTTTCGCCAGGAACGCCCGTGCGACGGTGATCAGCTGTTTCTCGCCGGTGCTGACCGTGCCGCCCTCGTCGTCGATCACCGTGTCGTAGCCGTCCGGAAGGGTGCGGACGAACCGGTCGACGTGGGTCGCCTTGGCCGCCGCCACGATCTCGTCGTGCGTGGCGCCCTCGGTGCCGTAGGCGATGTTCTCCGCGATCGTGCCGCCGAACAGCCACGCGTCCTGCAGCACCATGCCGGTCTTGGAGCGCAGGTCTTCGCGGTCCATCCCGGCGATGTCGACGCCGTCGAGGGTGATCCTGCCGCCGTCGAGTTCGTAGAACCGCATGAGCAGGTTGACCAGCGTGGTCTTCCCCGCGCCGGTCGGGCCGACGATGGCGACGGTGTGCCCTGGTTCGACGGTGAGCGACAGGTCTTCGATGAGCGGCGTGTCCTCGGCGTACCGGAACGACACGTGCTCGAACTCGACCTGACCCCGCACCTTCTCGACTCGCGCCGGTTCGCCGGGCTCGGGCTCCTGCTCGTCCGCGTCGAGCAGCGCGAAGACCCGCTCCGCGGACGCGATCCCGGACTGCAGCAGGTTCGCCATGCTGGCGATCTGGGTGACCGGCTGGCTGAACTGCCGTGAATACTGGATGAACGCTTGGACGTCGCCGAGCGACAGCGTCCCGGACGCCACCCGCAGCGCGCCGATCACGGCCACCAGCACATAGCTCAGGTTGCCGATGAACATCATCGCGGGCTGGATGGTGCCCGAGATGAACTGCGCCTTGAAGCTCGCGCCGTAGAGCGTGTCGTTGTGCTCGCGGAAGACCTCCTCGGCCTCCTCGCGGCGGCCGAACACCTTGACCAGCGAGTGCCCGGTGTACATCTCCTCGATATGCGCGTTGAGCCGCCCGGTGGTGGACCACTGCTTGATGAACTGCGGCTGCGCCTTCTTGCCGATCTTGGCCGCGACGAGCACCGACGCCGGCACCGAAAGCAGCGCGACCAGCGCCAGCACCGGCGAGATGACGAACATCATCACGAGCACGCCGACGACCATCAGCAGCGACGACACGATCTGCCCGAGGGTCTGTTGCAGTGACATCGCGAGATTGTCGATGTCGTTGGTCGCCCGGCTCAGTACCTCGCCGCGCGGCTGGCGGTCGAAGTAGCTCAGCGGGAGCCTGGCGAACTTCTCCTCGATCCGTTCCCGCAGATCGAACACGGCCCGTTGGACCAGGTTCGTGGTCAGCCTTGCTTGCAGCAGCGAGAAGAACGACGCCACGATGTAGAGCAGCAGCACCCACAGCAGGACCTGGCCGACGGCGTCGAGGTCGATGGGCTGGCCCGGTACGAAGTCGATCCCCGAGAAGAGGTCGGCGAGGGTGTTGTCGCCTTCCGCCCGCAGACCGGCGATCACCTGTTCCTTGCTCACGCCCGCGGGCATGTCCTTCGCGACGACGCCCGCGAAGATGAGGTCCGTCGCCATGCCGAGGATCTTCGGCCCGATGACGCTCAGCGTGACGCTGACGACGCCGAACAGCAGGATGCCGTACAGGGTGGCGCGTTGCGGCTGGAGCAGCCGCAGCAGCCGTTTGAAGGATCCCTTGAAGTCCAAGGCCTTCTCGGCGGGCTGCCCGCCCATGAAACCGGCGGGGCCACGGCCGAGACCGCCTCCGCCGGGGCCGGGTCCCCGTGCCGCGCTCGCGCGCTCCCCGTGCGGTTTCGCCGGGGCGTTCGTCGTGGATTCGGGCGCGCTCATCAGGCGGCCTCCTGCTCGGTCAGCTGGGACAGCACGATCTCCCGGTAGGTTTCGAGCTCGGCCATGAGTTCGGTATGGGTCCCGGTCCCGACGACGCGACCTTCGTCGAGTACGACGATGCGGTCCGCGTTGCGGATCGTGCTGACCCGTTGCGCGACGATCACGACGGTCGCTTCGGCGGTCTCGGCCACCAGTGCCCGCCGCAGCGCGGCGTCGGTCGCGTAGTCGAGCGCGGAGAAGGAGTCGTCGAAGAGGTAGATCTCGGGACGCCGCACCAGCATCCGGGCGATCGCGAGCCGCTGCCGCTGCCCGCCCGAGACGTTGGTCCCGCCCTGGGAGATGGGGGAGTCGAGCCCCTCGGGCATCCGTTCGACGAAGTCCTTGCCCTGCGCCACCTCCAGCGCGTGCCAGAGTTCCTCGTCGGTGGCGTCGGCCTTGCCGTAGCGGAGGTTGCTCGCGACCGTCCCCGCGAAGAGGTACGGCTTCTGCGGCACCAGCCCGACGGCGTCGGACAGCACGGTCGCGTCCAGATCACGGACGTCGACGCCGTCGACGCGGACCGAGCCGTCGGTGGCGTCCATCAGCCGGGGGATCAGGTTGAGCAGCGTGGTCTTCCCGCTGCCCGTGCTGCCGATGATCGCGGTGGTCTCACCGGGCAGGGCCAGCAGCGAGATGTCCTGCAATACCGGCTTTTCCGCGCCGGGGTAGCGGAATTCCACATCGGACAGTTCGAGCCGCCCGTGCACCTCGCCGGGCGTCACCGGGTTCTCCGGGAGGACGACGCTGGTGTGGGTGTCCAGCACTTCGGTGATGCGCTCGGCGCTGACCTCGGCACGGGGCACCATCATGAACATGAAGGTGGCCATCATGACCGCCATCAGGATCTGCATCAGGTACGACAGGAACGCGGTGAGCGCGCCGATCTGCATGCTGCCTTCGTCGATGCGCAGCCCGCCGAACCACAGCACGGCGACGCTGGAGGCGTTCATCACGAGCATCACGATGGGGAACATCAGGGCCATCAGCCTGCCGACGATCAGCGAGACGTCCAGCAGTTCGGTGTTGGCCTTCGTGAACCGCCGCCGCTCGTGGGTGTCCTTGACGAACGCGCGGATCACGCGGATGCCCATGATCTGCTCGCGCAGGATCTGGTTGATCTTGTCGATGCGCTCCTGCATCAGCCGGAACGCCGGCCGCATCTTCGCGATGATGATCCCGACCGAGACACCGAGGATCGGCACCACGAGCACCAGCAGCCACGAGAGGGTGACGTCCTGGTTCAGCGCCATGATGATGCCGCCGAAGCACATGATGGGCGCGGACACCATCAGGGTGAACGCCATCAACGTCAGCATCTGCACCTGCTGGACGTCGTTGGTCGTGCGGGTGATCAGGGACGGCGTCCCGAACTGGCCGACCTCACGGGCGGAGAAGTCCTGGACCCGGTGGAAGACCGCGCCGCGGACGTCACGGCCGACCGCCATCGCGGTACGGGCGCCGAAGTAGACGGCGCCGATCGAACACGCGATCTGCACCAGCGACACCAGCAGCATGACGCCGCCGACGCCGAGGATGTAGTCGATGTCGCCCTTGACGACGCCGGAGTCGATGATGTCGGCGTTCAGGGTGGGGAGGTAGAGCCCGGCGAGGGTCTGGACGAACTGCAGCAGCACGATCAGCCACAGGTCTCGCCGGTACGGGCGCAGGTGAATGCGCAACAACTTCGTCAGCACAACGGTTTCTCCCCAGTGGTGGGTAGGGTGTTACTGCTTGTTCGGTTTCTTCACCGGTTCGGGTCCGGTGAGGGACGGGATGCCCGCGGCGGCCTCGCGAAGAAGGGCGGAGGCCGTCTCCAGGAACGGCTCCGTGCCCTCGTTCATCAGCCAGTGGAAGAACGCCGTCTTCACCGCGGACTCCACGATGGCCGCCATCAACCGCGCGTTCAACGCGTTTTCCGGGCCCGCCCCCGCCCGTTCGAGGATCCCCTCCGCCAGCACCCGCTCGACGGTGGCGTGGGCCTTGAGGAACTCGCCGTGCACCGACGGGTGCAGGATCATCGATCGCGCGACCTTCACCGAGTCCCGGTTCGGCTCGCCCTCACGGCCGTAGGTCTCCAGCGTCGCCGCGGTGACCGCGTCCCACAGCGGCTCCTCCGGCGGCCTTTCGCGCAGGGCCTCCAGCACTCGTTCCTGCCGTTCGACGATGAACGAGCAGATCGCCTCTTCCTTGCTGGAGAAGTAATTGTTGAACGTGCGCGACGAGACACCCACGGCACTGGCGATGTCCTCGACGCGGACCTGTTCGACGCCCTTCTCCGCGGCCAGCCTGAGCGCTGCCTCGCTCATGGCGCGCCGGGCCGCGCGCTTCTTGCGTTCACGCAGTCCCAAGGGTGCGGTCATGCCATCAGAGTAGGGAAAAGTTGCGGGGCCCGCAAATTTCTGCGCAGTCCGCACTTTTCGGACATCACCCGTGGCGTGCAACACGCAAGATGCAGCCGAATGGCCTAGCGCGCCGCGCTCACCAGCCGTAACGCGTTCGTGACCACGTCACTGCCAGCGGTTGATCGGAAACCGGCTGTGGACACGGATAGTGACTTCTGCTTGCATGGCCGTCGTTGTGCTGGGGAGTGCGACACGGGTCCGGGTATGCGAAGAGAAAGAAGTGGAAGCACATGGTGACGCGGGCTCGAGGCTTGCTTGACCGCTCACGGGTTCTTCTGGACCGTTCCAGGGTCGCCGCGGCGCAGTTCCTCGCCGCACCGCCCCGGCACGCTCCGTCGGCTCCACCGGTCGAGCCGGAAGCGGAGCAGCGGCCTGCCGTGGACGCGCCGGACGCCGGCGCGCTCGCCGGTGTCTGCTCCAATGTCGCGCTGCGCGACCTCAATCTGCTCGACCAGCTGCTCGCGCAACTGGAGACGATGGAGGCGGGGGAGGAGAACTCCGACCGCCTCGCCGAGCTCTACCGGCTCGACCACCTGGCCACCCGGTTGCGGCGCAACGCGGAGAACCTGCGCGTGCTCGCCGGCCGCGACGCCGACGACACGACCGCCGGGATTTCTTCCGTGCTGGACGTGATGCGGGCGGCGATGTCGTCGATCGACCACTACTCGCGGATCACGATCGGCCGCGTCGTTTCGCTCGGTGTCGTCGGCTTCGCCGCCGAGGACGTCAGCCGGATCCTCGCGGAACTGTTCGACAACGCGGCGAACCAGTCGTCGCCGAGTTCCCCGGTCAGCGTCAGCGCGCACCTCACCGAACAGGGGAGCGTGCTGATCCGGATCGAGGACGAGGGCATCGGCATGCCGCCCGACCGGCTCGCGGCGCTGAACGAGCGGCTGGCGGCGGGCCCGGTGCTCGACGACGATTCCGTGCGGCATATGGGACTCGCGGTCGTCGGCAGGCTCGCCGACCGGCACGAGATCACCGTCAAACTCGACCGCCGCACTCCGCACGGCACGGTCGCCACCGTGCTGCTGCCGGTCCCGGTGGTCTCGGAACTGGCCGAGAAGCAGTGGTCCGGTTCGCAGACGGTCGTGCTGCCGCAGGCCAGGATCACCAACGGCGCGCCCGTGGGGAGCCCGGTCGCGACGCCGTCGGGGCTGCCGAGGCGGCGCCCGGCCCCTTCAGCGGAACCGGAACCCGAACGGAAGCCCAGCCCGCGTCCGCGCTCGGCCTTCCAGCCGCCCGCCGACGGCGGCACCACGGCCAGCGGCCTCCCGCGCCGGGTTTCGCGCAGTATCAGGACTTTGCCCGACGAACCGGCCCCGCCGACCACCCCGCCCGCCGACGCGGCGGACGGGCACGAGGCGCTGCTGGCCGACCTCGATGCCTTCACCGACGGCGAGCGTGCCGCTCTCGACGACCGGCACGAGCGTGAGACCGGAGGAAACACCCAGTGACCGCCCAGGACGCGACCACGGATTTCACGTGGTTGCTCGACGACTTCGTGCGCAAGGTGCACGGTGCCAGCCACGCGCTGATCATGTCCGTCGACGGTTTCCCTTTGACCGCATCGGAATCGGTGTCCAGTGACGACGCCGAGCAGCTCGCCGCGATCGCGAGCGGCCTGCTCAGCCTCGCGGGCAACAGCGCCGCGTTGTTCGGGAAGGGCAACTGCGAGCAGATCATCATCCGGCTCACCCGCGGGTACTTCCTGTTCATGGGGATCGGTGCCGAGGCGGGGCTCGCGGTGCTCACCGAACCGGACTGCGACATGAAGGTCGTCGCCTACGAGATGACCCAGTTCATCACCAACGCCGGTCACGCGCTCACCCCCGAGGTGCGAGCGGGGCTCCGGCAGGTCCTGACCGCCCGACGGCCGCAGGCCTGAGAATCCGGAGAAGGAAGGGATGACCGTGTCCAGCGACCAATCTCCGGACCGGCCCGTCAAGATGCGCAGCCGCAGAATCCGGCCGTACGCGCTGACCGGCGGCCGGACCAAGAGCAGCCAGCTGCTGCTGGTGGAGACCCTGATCTCGGTCCCGCGTTACGACCCGTCGCTGGCCGAGGCGCTGATGCCCGAATCGCGCTCGCTGTACGAGCGCGCCCGGGATCGCTCGTCGATCGCCGAGCTTTCGGTGGGACTGGATCTGCCCTTGGGCGTGGTCCGGGTGCTCGTCGGCGACCTCGCCACCCAGGGCGCCGTCTTCGTGCACCCGACGGCCCACGCCTACAACCACGATACGAACGTGCTCGAGAGGATCCTCGATGGACTCAAGCGCCTCCCGGTCTGACCCCAGTCTGCTGGCGATCTCCGCCAAGATCGTGGTCGCCGGTGGATTCGGCGTGGGCAAGACGACGTTCGTCGGCTCCGTCTCCGAGGTCCCGCCCCTGAGCAACGAGGCTTGGATGACCGAGGCCGGGGCCGGGGTCGACGAGCTGGTGCCGCCCGGAACCAAATCCACCACCACGGTCGCGATGGACTTCGGCCGGATCACCCTGCGTGAAGACCTGCTCCTGTACCTGTTCGGCACGCCCGGCCAGGCCCGGTTCTGGTTCCTCTGGGACGACCTCTCGCGCGGCGCGCTCGGCGCCGTCGTGCTGGTCGACACCAGCCGGATCGACCAGTCGTTCGCCGCGATCAACTATTTCGAGAACGACTCCGAGCTGCCGTTCATCGTCGCGGTCAACCAGTTCGAGGGCATGCCGGTGCACGACCTCGAAGAGGTGCGCGACGCGCTGGCGCTCTCCCCGGACATCCCGCTGGTCACCTGCGACGCCCGCGACCCGAAGTCGGCGGTCGCGACGCTGCAGGAACTGGTGTCGCACACGCTGTCCCTCGCCGTGGTCTCCGGACCGGGGCGGGAATTCGCCTCACTCGGCTGAACGGTTCTGGGAGGAACGCAGAGGATGCGCAAGGTTCTGATCGTCGGTGCCGGGCAGTCGGGGTTGCAGCTGGCTTTGAGCCTGCTGTCCCACGACTACGACGTCACGGTGATGTCGGCGCGGACGCCGGACGAGATCCGCTCCGGCAAGGTGATGTCGACCCAGTGCATGTTCCACTCCGCTCTGCAGCACGAGCGGGACCACAAGCTGAACCTGTGGGAGGACGAGACCGTCCGGGTCGAGGGGCTCGGCGTTTCGATCGCGGGACCGGACTCCAGCCGCGTGCTGGACTGGTTCGGGCCGCTGGAGCACTACGCACAGTCGGTGGACCAGCGGGTGAAGATGGCCGCCTGGCTGGAGCTGGTGGAGGACCGCGGCGGCAAGGTCGTCATCCACGGCGTCACCACCTCGGATCTGGCGCCGCTGGCGAAGCTGTACGACCTCGTGGTCATCGCGGCGGGCAAGGGCGAACTGGTCCAGCTGTTCGACCGGATCCCGGAGCGCTCGCCGTACACCGAACCGCAGCGCGCGTTGTCGCTGGCGTATGTGCACGGCCTCGAGCCCCGTCCGGAGCATCCGGACAAGGCGGCGGTGCGGTTCAACATCATCCCCGGCGTGGGTGAACTGTTCATGATCCCCGCGTACACGCTGAGCGGGAACTGCGACATCCTGTTCTTCGAGGGCATCCCCGGCGGACCGCTCGACTGCTGGGACGACCGGCCGACGCCCCAGCAGCATCTCGACCGGATCCTGTCGCTGATGAAACAGTTCCTCCCGTGGGAGTACGAGCGTTCGCGGAACGTCGTGCTGACCGACGACAAGGCGACGCTGGCGGGCGGGTACACGCCGGTCGTGCGGAACGCGGTCGGCAAGCTGGGCTCGGGGACCGCGGTGCTCGGCATGGCCGACGTCGTGGTGGCCAACGACCCGATCACCGGCCAGGGTTCCAACAACGCGAGCCACTGCGCGGCGTCCTATCTGGACTCGATCCTCGAACGAGGGGACAAGCCGTTCGACGAGGAGTGGATGACCGCGTCGTTCGAGAAGTACTGGGAGTACGCCCAGCACGTGACGACCTGGACCAACGCGATGCTGCAGCCGCCGCCCCCGCACGTGCTCCAGATCATCGGCGCGGCGGGGGAGAACCCCGCCGTGGCGAAGCGGTTCGCGAACGGGTTCTCCGATCCGACCGATTTCCAGCACTGGTTCCTCGACCCCGCGAAGGCGGAGAAGTACCTGGCCGAGGCCTGATTCCGGGAGCGCGACAGTCCCGCGTCCGGGTGCGCGGGGCTGTCGCGGTGCGCCGTTTCGGGCTACCGTTGTCACCGTGCGTGAGTACGGTCGGTGACGGCAGCGGAGGTGCGGCTCGATGCGTTCGATGTGGAAGGGCTCG
>Ga0307518_10002460_pt1 | contig 13509 bp, 5 predicted proteins | sample 25_EM_MG_FD_203889 | JGI IMG/M metagenome (GOLD analysis project Ga0307518, IMG submission 203889) | Populus trichocarpa ectomycorrhiza microbial communities from riparian zone in the Pacific Northwest, United States - 25_EM | ecosystem: Host-associated > Plants > Roots > Unclassified | place...
AGCCCGGCCGGAGTGGTGCTGACCCACGAGAACGTGCTCGCCAACGTCAGCCAGGCGGTGCACGGGCTCGGTATCGCGCCGACGGGAACCACGGTGTCGTGGCTGCCGCTGTTCCACGACATGGGTCTCGTGCTCGGCTTGATCACACCGCTGGCGATGGGCATGCGGTCGGTGCTGATGGATCCGCTGGCCTTCATCGAGCGCCCGGTGCGCTGGCTGGAACTGCTCGGCGACCACAACGGGAGCTGGAGCGCCGCCCCGAACTTCGCGTTCCACTACGCCGCTAGCCGGGTGCGCGGGGAAGACCGCGCCAAGCTCCGGCTCGACCGGGTCGCCGCGATCGTCAACGGCGCCGAGCCGATCAATCCCGGCGTCCTCGACCGGTTCCACGACACCTTCGCCGAAGTCGGATACACCCCGGACAAGACCCGGCCCGCGTACGGGCTGGCCGAGGCGACCGTGTTCGTCACCACCGGTCCCGGCGTTCCGCCGCGGGTCACCACGTTCGACCGCGCCGCGCTGGGCGCCGGTACGGCACGGACGGCGGACGACGGTCTCAAGCTGGTTGCCTGCGGTGTCCCGGTGGGCCAGCAAGTCGCGCTGGTCGACCCGGAATCCGGTGTCGCGCTGAAGGACGGTTCGGTCGGCGAGATCTGGGTCCACGGCCCCAACGTCGGCACGGGCTACTGGCAGAAACCCTTGGAGAGCACCGAAACCTTCGGCGCCAGGCTCACCGGCGACCACGGGGACCTTCCGGACGGCCCCTGGTTGCGCACCGGTGACCTCGGCGTCCGGTACGACGGCGAGGTCTACATCGCTGGCCGGATCAAGGACCTGCTCATCGTCGACGGCCGCAACCACTACCCGCAGGACGTCGAAGCGACGGCGGCCTCGGCCGACCGCGACATCCGGCCCGGCAGTGTCGCCGCGTTCGCCGTCGAAGGCACCGACACCGAAGCCGCGGTCGTCGTCGCCGAGCACCGCGGCCACACCGCGCTGACCATGGAGGACGAGCGCGCGCTCGCCGTGGTGATCCGGCGGCTCGTCTCCGACGCGCACGGCCTCGCGCTGCGCGACGTCGTGCTCGTCCCGGCGGGCCTGGTCCCGCGGACCTCCAGCGGCAAGATCGCGCGGAGCGCCTGCCGCGACCGTTACCTCGCCGGCGATTACGGAAAGGCCTTGGTGCGATGAGAAACCCGTCGTTCGACACGCCCACGCTGCGCCGCTGGCTGCTGGACACCGTCGCCGGGCACACCGGCGTCGACGCGGCCCGGCTCGAAGCCGACCGCCCGCTCAGCGACTACGGCCTGTCCTCCCGCCAGGCCGTCGGTATCGCCGCCGATCTCGAAGACCTGCTCGGCACCCCGCTCCCGGCCACCCTGCTGTGGGAGAGCCCGACCATCGACCACCTGGCCCGCTCGCTCACCGGCGGCGCCGAGCCCGAACCCGAACCGACGGGAACGGACCGTCGCCGGACCGATCCGATCGCCGTCGTCGGCCTCGGCTGCCGCTGGCCGGGCGCGGACGGCATCGACGAGTTCTGGGAGCTGCTGCGCAACGGACGGGACGCCGTCCGGACCGCGCCTCCTGGCCGGTGGAGCGCCGACGCAGCACCGATCGTCGGCGGATTCCTCGACGACGTGGCCGGTTTCGACGCCGACCACTTCGGCATCACCCCGCGCGAAGCGTCCACAATGGACCCGCAACAGCGGATGCTGCTGGAGGTCGCCTGGGCCGCGCTCGAACACGCCGGGATCGCCCCGGCCTCCCTGCGCGGCAGCCGGACCGGTGTGTTCACCGGGATCTCCACCCACGACTACGGCCACCTCACGATGGCGGGCGGCGGCGTGGATCTGTGGACCGCCACCGGCGCGGCCGGGAGTATCGCGGCCAACCGGCTCTCCTACGTCTACGACCTGCGCGGGCCGAGTATGGCGGTCGACACCGCCTGCTCCTCGTCGCTGGTCGCGGTGCACCACGCGGTCCGCGCGCTGCGCGACGGCGAGGCGGATCTGGCCTTGGCGGGCGGGGTGAACCTCATGCTGCTGCCCGGCCCGACGGCCGCGTTCGCCGCGGCGGGGCTGCTCGCCGGGAACGGCCGCTGCAAGACGTTCGCCGCGGACGCCGACGGTATCGCGCGTGCCGAGGGCTGCGGTGTCGTCGTGCTCAAACGGCTGGCGGACGCCGAATACGACGGGGACCGGGTGCTGGCGGTGATCCGCTCCACCGCGGTCAACTCCGACGGCCGCTCACAGGGCATGGCGGCGCCGAACCCCGTCGCCCAGCAGGACATGCTGCGCACGGCGTACCACGGCGCCCGGCTCGATCCGTCCACTGTGGACTATGTCGAGGCACATGGCACCGGCACGTTGCTGGGTGACCCGATCGAGGCCCGCTCGCTCGGCGCCGTACTCGGCAAGGACCGCCCCGCCGACGCACCGCTGCTGATCGGCTCGGTGAAGACGAACATCGCGCACGCGGAGGCGGCCGCGGGGATCGCCGGGCTGATCAAGGTCGTCCTCGCGATGACCCGGGACGAACTGCCGCCTCAGCTGCACTTCACCGCGCCCAACCCGCACATCCCGTTCGACGACCTGCGGCTGAAGGTGGTGACCGGACCGACGCCGTGGCCGCGCCGGTCCGGTCGCGCCACGGCGGGTGTGTCCGCGTTCGGTTTCGGCGGGACCAACGCGCACGTCGTCCTCGAACAGGCGCCGCCGCCGGAGCCGGTCCCGGACCGTGGCGACGTCCGTATCGGACTCCTGTCCGCCCGCACCCACGACCGGCTCACCGAACGCGCGACCCAGCTGGCGAACTGGCTGGACACCACGTCGCTGTCCCTCGCCGACGTCACCCACACGCTCTCGCGGCGGGACAACGGCGGTCCGCACCGCGCCGCCGTCGTCGCCGGGGACACGGCCGAGCTGGCCGAGCTGCTGCGCGCCGTCGGCTCCGGCGCCGATCCGCTGCCCGCGGGCGCGGTCACCGGCACCGCCCGGAGCACCGACGGCCCGGTGTTCGTGTTCTCCGGCCACGGCTCGCAGTGGCCGGGTATGGGGCAGGGACTGCTGGCCGCCGAACCCGCGTTCGCCGCACAGGTCGACAAGCTCCACGACCTGTTCACCGAGCACACCGGCCGATCGCTGCGCGCGCTGCTCACCGGCGGGGATCCCTTGTCCCTGCCCGAAACCCAGACGGCCATCTTCGGAACGCAGATCGCGCTCGCCGCCCAATGGGAGGCTCTCGGCGTCCGGCCGGCGGCAGTTGTCGGGCACTCGCTGGGCTCGGCGGCGGCCGCCGTGGTGAGCGGCGTGCTCACGCCGGACGAGGCCGTGCACCTGGTCGCGACCCGGGCGCGGCTCCTCGGCACCATCGGGCCCGGCGGGGCGATGGCGGCGGTCGAACTCGCGCCCGAGGAGCTGGACCTGTACCCGGACATCGAACTCGCCGTCGAATCCGCGCCGGGGCAGCTGACCGTGGCCGGGGACGCGACCGTGCTCGATCTCCTGGTCGCGGAACTGGAAGCCGCCGGTCTGCGGGCGCGCCGGCTGCCGGTCGAGGTCGCCGGGCATTCCGCCCGTGTCGACCCGGTGCTGCCCGCCCTCCGGGAAGCCCTCGTCGAACTGGGTGGCCGTCGTCCGACGGTTCCTTGGTACGACACGGTTCTGGCCGATCCTCGGGAGCTGCCGGACTTCGACGCCGGATACTGGGCAGCGCATCTGCGGCGTCCGGTGCGGTTCCGGCAGGCCGTGGCGGCCGCCGCCGCGGACGGGCACCGTGTCTTCCTCGAAGTGTCGCCGCATCCGATCCTGCGGGGTTCGGTGGCGCGGACGCTCGAAGCCGAGGGGATCGACGACGCGCTCGTCACCGGAACCCTGCGCCGGGGCCAGGACGAGGTCCGCGCGCTGGGCGCCGCCGCGGCCGAGCTGTACTGCGCCGGCACCCGGATCACCACGGCCGATCCGGACGACGGGGCCCGGCTGGTCGACGTCCCGCCGATGCCGTGGCGGCACGAACGGCACTGGTACACCGCCGCCGACGAACCGCCGTCGTTCGCCGTCCGCGCCCCGGAGCCCGAACCCGCGCGGAGCGGCGGAGGCGACCGGCTCACCGAGATCGTCGCCGCCGTCATGGGGCTGCGTCCCGACCGCCTCGACGCCCACGTCCCGCTGGTGGAGCTCGGACTGGATTCCCTGATGGCGAACCGGATCCGCGAGGCCGTCCGCCGGGAGTTCGGCACCGAACCCGACGCCGCCGCCGTGCTCCGGGGCGCCACGCTCGCCGACCTCAGCCGCGATCTCGCACCCCGCGAGAACGAGGAACCGCTGCCATCGCGTGGCCGTGCCTGGGACGCGGCGGACCGCCTGGTGCTGCGCCTGTGGCAGGAACACACCGGCACCGAAGCCGCCGGCACGCACGTCCGGCTGACCGAGACGGCCACACCGGACCGGCTGGCCGAGCTGCTCGCCAAGGGGCTGAGCACCGAACTCGCCACGCCTGTCGACGCCGCCGAACTCCGGCGGCACGACTCGCTCGCGGCCATCGCCGACGTCGCCCGCGCGGTCCTGGACACGCGGGAGGAGCGGGGACCGGTGCACGTCCTCGCTCCCGGTGAGGCCGGAGTCGCGCCGCTGCTGCTGTTCCACCCTGGTGGCAGCACCTGCACCGTGTACCGGCCGCTGCTGGAGCGGCTGCCCTCCGGTGTGCCGTGCGTCGGGTTCGAACGCGTTCCCGGTGTCAGCATCGAAGAAAGAGTCGAGCAGTTGCTGCCGTTGGTGCGGGAACAACGTCGCGACCGGCCGTACCGGCTGGCGGGCTGGTCGTTCGGCGGGGCGTTGGCGTACGGCGTCGCCGCCCGGCTCGCCGACGAAGGCGAGGAGGTCGAGTTCGTCGCGCTGATCGACACGATGCTCCCGCTTCCGGAGCCGGATCTCGATGCGAGGGCGTCGTCCGCCCGGCGGTTCCTGCGCTTCACCGGGTACGTCGAGGGGACCTACGGCCGCGAAGTGCGCCTCGGTCACGAGGAACTCGCCCCGCTGCCCGAAGAGGAGCAGATCGAGCTGACCATGCGGCGGGTCGCCGAGGCGGGCTTGCTCAGCCCCGGTGTGCTCAGGCACCAGCGTCAGTCCTTTTTGGACACGCTGGCGGCCGAACGCGGCACGCCCCGCCGCTACGACGGGCGCGTCGTGCTCTACCGGGCGACCGAGCAGTACGCGGCCGGGCTGGCGATGGAACCCCGGTACTCACGCACGGATCTCGCGGCGGGCTGGGCGGACCTGTGCCCGGGGCTGGAGATCGTGCCGGTCGAGGCGCATCACCTGTCGGTGGTCGACCCGCCCCACGTCGATGTCGTGGCGAGGCATCTGACGGGACTCCTGTGACCACGGCCCGGGCCGAGCGAGCGGTCGACCGCGCCTGGCCGCTTTTGGCGGTACTCGGCGCCGGGCTCTTCCTCGTGGCGGTCGACGCGACCGTGCTGCACGTCGCGTTGCCCGACCTCGTCCGGCAGTTACGCCCGGGCGCGGCGGCACAGGTGTGGATCGTGGCGATCTACCCGCTGACCGCCGCGCCGCTGCTGCTGCCGTTCGGCACCCTCGGCGACCGGTACGGGCGGCGGCGCGTACTGGTCGCCGGGTACGTCGTGTTCGGGATCGCGTCGCTCGGCTGTGCGTTCGCGCCGAACGTCCCGGTGCTGCTGGGCTGCCGCGCGCTGCTCGGCTGCGGCGGCGCGATGATCATGCCGGTGACGATGTCGCTGCTCCGCGAACTGTTCCCGGACCAGCGGCGTCGCCGCACGGCGATCGCGGTGTGCAGCGGGATCGCGGGCACCGGCTCGGTGTTCGGGCCGATCCTCGGCGGTGTGCTCGTCGAGGCGTGGGGCTGGCGGGCGACGTTCCTGCTGAATCCGCCGGTGATCCTGGCCGCGGTCGTCCTGGCGCTGCGGTGGCTCCCCCGGAATCCGCCAGGGCGACGGCCGTGGGACGCGGTCAGTGCCGCCCTCGCGGCGGGCGGTGTCCTCGGGATCGCTTTCGCCGTCGGGCATCCGGGCGCCTGGACCACGGCCGTCGCCTCGGGCGTGACCGGGTGTGTCCTCATCGGACTGTTCCTGCGCCGCCAGCGCCGGACCGATCCACCGCTGCTGGACCTCGCCCTGTTCCGGCGGCCGGGGGTGCGGGCCGCGGTCGGCGGTGTGCTGCTGGTGATGAGCACGCTCGTCGGGCTCGGTCTGCTGTTCGCCCAGTATCTCCAGGTGGTGCTCGGGCTTTCGCCCACGGCGGCGGCGGGCCGGTTGCTCCTGGTGCTGGGCGCGTCGGCCGTCGGCAGTGTCGTGACCCCTTCGCTGCTGGGCCGTTTCGGCAATGCCCGGGTCCGGGCGGCCGGGTTCGCGGTGGCGGCGGTCTCGTTGCTGGTCCCGGCGGCGGGTTCGGCCGCGCTGACGTCGCCGGTACTGCTGGGCGCCGGGTTGACCGGGCTGGGCCTGGGGATGGCGCTCGCGCTCACGTCGAGCACCGACACCCTGCTCTCGGCGACGTCGGCGGACCAGGCGGGCGGTGCCGCGGCCGTGGAGAAGACCGGCTACGAACTGGGCGCCGGTTTCGGGACGACGGTCTTCGGTTCCCTGTCCGCCGCCGTGTACGCGGGGCATCTGACCGTCCCGGCCGGCGTCCCCGGCCCGGCGCGGGCGCTCGCCCTGTCGGGCCCTGCCCAAGCGGAAACCGCCACCTCCGGCCTCACGCCGCATTTAGCCGACGAACTGCTCGACGCCGCGCGGGCCGCCTGCACCACGGGACTCCAGGCGTCGGCGGCCGTCGCCTGCGGGCTGTTCCTGATGGCCGTCCTCGTCACCTCGCGCCTCGGGTCTCGTGAGTGGTAAGGACGGTTAGAACCGTCCTTACCACTCACGAGCCCCAAGACCGAACGGGAGTTTCGCGTGTCGTCCTCCAGTCACGCGAGTGACGCTTTCGGACCGGTGCCTGGGTAACGCGAAAGGCCCCACCCGATATCGGATGGGGCCTTCACTGCGGTGGGCGATACTGGGATCGAACCAGTGACCTCTTCGGTGTGAACGAAGCGCTCTCCCCCTGAGCTAATCGCCCGTGGTACGAACGTCGGTCCACCGGAGGAAGCGAACCTGGTGCGCGATACTGGGATTGAACCAGTGACCTCTTCCGTGTCAGGGAAGCGCTCTCCCGCTGAGCTAAACGCGCGTGGTGTTTCGTTCGTACTGGAGATACTTTAGCGGACCCCGTTTCCGAGGCCGCACAGGGGGTTCCCTATCCGTGAGACTCAGGGTTTCGGCAGCCGGGAAGCGACCGAGCCCGCGATCTCCTTCGCCCGGTCGCAGGGGCTGCCGCTTCCCTCACGTATGATCAGACGCACGGCGACGTGTTCGGCCTCGCGGTCCGGCATCGGACGATGCTGCCAGGTGACGGCGCAGTTCGAGCCGCCGAACTCCCGGATGCCGCCGGTGACTCCACTGCCGAGGTCCACCGGCGAACCCTCGGGCGCGTACGCACTCCGCTGGAATTCGATGGTCAGTGTGTCTTCGCCGCTCTCCCACTCGCAGGTCCGCAACGTCCGCGGGGCGGGCTGCGCGTTGGGCATGGCCTTGCCGAGCACCGCCGGGTCGGCGGCCACGCACGGGTCGAGCGGCAGAATGCTCGCCGGGTCGCCGGCGCGGTCGACCTCGTGCGTGCGCAGCCGGGTGAGCGCGGCGCTCAGCATGTCGTCGGCGGCCTTGCAGGGATCACCCTCCCGCCCCGGATGGGAGACGACGACGCCGAGCCGCCGGTCCGACGGCAGTTGCGCGACCGAATCGCAGCCGCCGCTGATCGTGCTGCGCAGCAACGGCACTCCCTCGGCCGTACGATCCGTCCGCTCGACGCCGGCGGTGCTCACCCCTTCACCGAGCCGCAGCTCGAAGCTGACACCTTTGAGGCCTGTGTACTTGCAGCGAGCCGGGTAGGTCAGGCCCGTGTCCGGCCTCAGGGTGCCGAACTCCTGCACGAACCGGCCCGCGAGCACCTTGCACGGATCCACCAGCCGCAGGCGTTCCGCGGCGAGCGCCTCGTTCACCGACAATGACGTCATCCCGGGGTTCTCGGGTTTGGCGTACTCGGCGATGGAGAGGCCGAGCGCGACCATCCCGGCCACGACGAGCAGGACGACCGCGGCGAGCGAGCCGAACAGGATCTTCTTCGTCCGCGGCGCCATCTTCTTGGGCGGCGGCCGCCAGATCGGCAGTGGCAGGGCCAGCACCGAGCGCACTTCGGTGTCCTGCTGCCGGATCCGGGCGTGCACGGCGGGCGGCCAGGGCGCCGCACCGGGCGGCACGGGGCCGAGGAAGTCCAGGATCTGTTCCGGGGTCGGCCTCCGCACGGGGTCCTTGGCCAGGCAGGGTTCGGCGAGCCGCCGGATCTCGTCCGGGACGGCGCTGAAATCCGCCGCGGCGTGCACGACGTTATACAGCGTTTGCGGTGCGGTCTGGCCGGTGAAGGGGCCGCGGCCGGTCGCGGCCATGACCAGGATCGCGCCGAGGGAGAACACGTCGCTCGCGCCGGTGATCTGCCCGCTGCCGGCCTGTTCCGGGGACATGAACGCGGGCGAGCCGATGATCGCGCCCGTCCCGGTGAGGTCCTGCGCCTCCTCCGCCACCCGCGCGATGCCGAAGTCGATCACCCGGGGGCCGTCACTCGTCAGAATGATGTTGCTGGGCTTGAGGTCCCGGTGGATCAGCCCGGCACGGTGGATCTCGGTCAGCGCCGCGGCGAGCCCGGACGCCAGCAGCCGCACCGACTCGACGGGCAGTGGTCCGGCCGCGTCCACGGCCTCCTTCAAGGACGGTCCCGTGACGAAGACCGAGGCGAGCCACGGGGTTTCCGCTTCCGCGTCGGCGTCCATGACCGCGGCCGTGTAGGCGCCGGAGACCAGCCGCGACGTGGCGACCTCGCGCCGGAACCGCTCACGGAAGCGTGGGTCGTGCGCGAACTGGGCGTGCAGCTGTTTGACCGCGACGAGCCTGCCGTCCGGCGCGAGGCCGAGCACGACGCGGCCCATCCCGCCTTCGCCGAGTTCGGCGATGATCCGGTACGGGCCGATCTGCCGGGGTTCGCCGGGGTTCAACGGTTTCACTGACCAGCCCTAGGGTTTCGGAAGTTTCTGCACCAGCACCCCGGCGAAGGCCTTGGCCTTCTCGCAGGCTTCGTCGGCGGTCATCTTCGTACCACTGGTCCCGACGGTGAGCTCGACGTTCTCGCCGTCGCGGTCGCTGACAGACCGGTGCTGCCAGGTCAGCGAACAGCTGGAGCGGGCGATGCCGTCGTCCTTCTTCGCCAGGTACACCTTGACACCGCCGAGATCCAGGGTGGCGGTCCCCGTGTAGTACGAGTCCTTCGACTGGACCGGCGGGTACGCCCGCACGAGGCTCAGCCGGACACTGCCCGCCGCGTCGTACCGGCACTGGTGCAGATGTTCGCGGATCGTTTCGACGACCGGGCCGATCAGCCGGTCCGTCGTCGCGGGGCCGACCAGCGCGCACGGGTCGAGCGGCGCCAAGGTCCCGGCGGGGAGTTCGCGTTCCTGACCGCCGGCCCGGATCCGCTTCACCGCGTCGGCGAGCGCGGCCTTCACCACCGAACACGCGGCGTCCTTTGTGGACATCGAGTTCACGTCGGCGGTGAGTTTGGTGTTCGGCAGGCCGGAGACCGGGACGGCGACCGCGCACGCGTCGTCGGAGCCCTTGACACGCAAGGGAAGCCCTTCCAGCTCACCGCCCGCTTCGCCTTCGATCAGGTCACCGCCGACCGCGAGTTCCAGCCACTTGCCCGAGGGTGAAGAGTACGTGCACGAGTCGAACTGGATGTCGATCTTCGTGCTCAGCTTGCCGAGCCCGGGAACGTCGCGTCCTTTCAGGACCTTGCACAGGTCGACCCGGCGAAGATTGTCCGGGCCGAGCGGGTCCTGGTTGACCGGGGTGGCGAGCGGTTCGTCCGGTTGCGGCGGCGAACTCGGCGCGACGGCCGCCGGCGGCGCATCATCACCGGACAGGGAGACGGCCGCGACGACGCCTCCGACGAGCAGCACGACGGCGGCCGCGGCGAGCCCCGCGTACAGGCCACGCCGGGATCGCTTCGGCGGCGGCGGGTTCAGCAGCCGCTGGACCTCGGCCTGTTGCGTCGCGATGAGGTGGGACACCACCGGAGGCCATGGGCTGCTCATCGGCGGGATCGGGCCCAGCCGCTCCAGCACCCAGGCGGGTGACGGCCGGTCCGCCGGGTTCTTCGCCAGGCACGGCTCGACGATCTGCCGGAGTTCCGGCGCCAGATGCCGCAGGTCGGGGTGGACGTGCACGACGTTGTACAACGTGTGCGGGGTGGACGTGCCGGTGAAGGGGTTCGCTCCGGTCGCGGCCATCACCAGCAGCGCGCCGAACGAGAACATGTCGCTCGCCGGGGTCAGCGGCTTGCCCTCGGCCTGCTCCGGCGACATGAACCCGGGCGAACCGATCACCGCCCCGGTGTGCGTGAGTTCGGAGTCGCCTTCGACGGCGCGGGCGATGCCGAAGTCGATCACCCGGGGACCGTCACCGGCGAGGATGACGTTGCTCGGCGTCAGGTCGCGGTGGATCAGCCCGGCACGGTGGATGTCGCCGAGCGCCAGCGCGAGGCCCGCGGCGAGATGCCGGACCGCCATCGGAGGCAGCGGACCACCGGCCGAGACCGCCTCGGAAAGCGCCGGCCCCGGGACGAACACCGAGGCCAGCCACGGTGTCGGCGCGTTCGGGTCGGCGTCCATGACCGGCGCGGTGTACGCGCCGGACACCAGCCGCGAGGTTTCGACCTCCCGGCGGAACCGCTCGCGGAAGCCGGGGTCGTGCGCGAAACCGGGATGGACCTGCTTGATCGCGACCAGGCGTCCGTCGGAGGAGGTCCCGAGCAGCACCCGGCCCATCCCGCCCTCGCCGAGCGCGGCGAACACCCGGTAGCGCCCCACGCCGGTGGGTTCGCCGGTGTCCAACGGCTTCACGAAGGCCCCCTTGTTCCGAGGGGCGATGGTACAAAACCACCCGCAAGTGTCACGCGGCGCGTCGGTCGGCCCGGCCGAAATCCTTGAGCCGGAGGCTGTTGGACACGACGAGCACCGACGACAGCGACATCGCCGCCCCGGCGATCAGCGGGTTCAGCAGCCCCAGCGCGGCCAGCGGGATCGCGGCGACGTTGTACCCGAACGCCCAGAGCAGGTTCCCCCGGATGATCCGCAGCGTGCGATCGGCGAGCCGGATGGCGTCGGGGACCACGCGCAGGTCTTCGCGGACCAGCACCATGTCGGCGGAGCGGACCGCGATGTCGCTGCCCCGTGCCATCGCCATGCCGAGATCCGCGGTGGCCAGCGCGGGACCGTCGTTGATCCCGTCGCCGACCATCGCGACCCGCGCTCCCCCGGCCCGCAGTTCCTCGACGACCGCGGCCTTCTCCGCGGGCAGCACTCCGGCGCGCACGTCGGAGACGCCGATCTCGTCCGCGACCGCGCGGGCGGCGGTTTCGTTGTCGCCGGTCAGCAGCACGGTCCGCAGGCCGAGCGCGTGCAGGGCGTCGACGGCGGCCCGTGCGGACGGCTTCACGACGTCCCGGACCTCCAGGTGCCCGGCGACCCGGCCGTCCACCGCGACGAGGATCGCCGTCGCGCCGGCCGCCGCCGTGAAGCCGCCGGGGACGGTGATCCCGCGGTCGGCGAACAACCGCGCGTTGCCGACGAGGACGTCTTGTCCCTCGACCTCGCCCCGCGCACCGAGCCCGGGTAGCGCGGCGAAGCGTTCGACCGGGGGCAGGTCCGGCAGCTCGGCCCGCGCCGCGGTCACCACGGCCGCCGCGATGGCGTGCTCCGAACCGGTCTCCACGGCCCCGGCGAACCGCAGCAGTTCGCCGGTGGTGAACCCGTCGGCGGGACGGCACGCGGTGACGGTCATCTTCCCGGTGGTGACGGTTCCGGTCTTGTCCAGCACGACGGTGTCCACCGTGCGGCTCGCCTCGAGCGCGTCCGGGCCTTTGATGAGGATGCCGAGCTGGGCGCCGCGGCCGACCCCGGCCATCAGCGCGGTCGGCGTCGCGAGCCCGAGCGCGCACGGGCAGGCGATGATGAGGACGGCAACGGCCGCCGCGAACCCTTCGCGCGCGGGTGCCCCGCCGAGCAGCCAGACCGCGAGCGTCAGCGCGGCGACGCCGAGCACGGCGGGGACGAACACCGCGCAGATCCGGTCGACGAGCCGTTGCACCGCCGCCTTGCGGGCCTGCGCGCGTTCCGCGAGCGCGGTCATCTGGGCCAGCTGGGTGTGCGTGCCGACCGCGGTCGCGCGGACGACGAGCCTGCCGTCCCGGTTCACCGAAGCACCGATGACCCGGTCCCCGGTGGTGACCTCCGCGGGTACCGGCTCGCCGGTGACCGCGCTGACATCCACAGTGGACAGTCCGTTGTGGACGACGCCGTCGGCGGCGACGGACTCCCCCGGCTTGACCACGAACAGGTCGCCGACGGCCAGTTCTCCGATCGGGACCATCTCCTCGGCCCCGTCCCGCAGCACCCGGACGTCTTTGGCGGCCAAAGCGTCCAGCGCGGCCAGCAGCCCGGCGGCGCTGCGCCGGGACCGGCTCTCGAAGTACCGGCCCGCCAGCAGGAAGGTGGTCACCCCGGCGGCGACGTCGAGATAGATCGCGTCGGCGCCCGCCGCCGTCGGGCCGAAACCGATCCAGTAGCCGGGTTCGGTGCCGCCCGCGAAGGCGGACCAGGCCGACCACGCGAACGACGAGAGCACCCCCAGCGACACCAGGGTGTCCATACTGGACGACCGATGACGGAGATTCCGCAGCGTGGCGCGATGGAACGGCAGCGCGGACCAGAACACCACGGGAACGGCCAACGCGAGGCACAGCAGTTCCCAGCCGGGGAACCGCAGCCGCGGCACCAGGGCGAGGGTGATCGACAGGTTCCCCAGCGGGATCGCCAGCAGCGCCGCGACGACCAGCCGTCGCCGAAGGTCCCGGACCCGGGCGAAACCGATGTCCGGATCCTCGTCGCCGCGGATCTCCGCCGTGTAGCCGGATTTGCGGACCCGCTCGATGAGCACGTCGTCGGCCAGCGTTTCGGGGACCTGCACGGTGGCGCGCTCGGTCGCGTAGTTCACCGACGCGCGTACCCCGTCGAGCTTGTTCAGCGTGCGTTCCACCCGCGCCGAACAAGCGGCGCAGGTCATCCCCGACACGGTCAGTTCCACCGTACGGACGGTGGTCTCCGGCGCGGAAATCGTCATTTCGTGGCACTCCCAGGTTTCACCGATGGTTCCTCGGTGGTGGAACAGGTGTCCCTGGTGGTGTCGCGACGCAGATTACCGGCGGCGGGAACCGGACCCGCCGCCGGGCCGACTACTGCGGTGGTGGTGGAAACAGGTGTCTCAAGTCAGGCTTCGGTACAGCTGGTCGTGAGTGGTAAGTGTCGTTGTAACGACACTTACCACTC
>Ga0307518_10002461_pt1 | contig 13509 bp, 16 predicted proteins | sample 25_EM_MG_FD_203889 | JGI IMG/M metagenome (GOLD analysis project Ga0307518, IMG submission 203889) | Populus trichocarpa ectomycorrhiza microbial communities from riparian zone in the Pacific Northwest, United States - 25_EM | ecosystem: Host-associated > Plants > Roots > Unclassified | place...
ATCTGCGACTCACCAAGTTTCTTTTTTCAGAGATATCCAGTTCAGTAGGCGAATGCCCACTCCTTTAGTACATAATATCGTCCGGTGTCATGAGGCGCTACCGACGCGATCCATACTGTGGAAGCAGCTGCCACGAACGATGGAACAGTGTTATGTCGGCCCACTGGAACGGGTCTGGTTGTGTTGTTGGGATGCCAGCTTCATACTGTCACGACGACACGCTCCAGAGTTTGCATGTGCACATCTACCAGTGCACAGAACTTGCTCACTAGGAGGCAGAGTAAACTGAGGTTTATGGGTATCGCTTACGCGGAAAAGACTAGATGTCATGGGCCACAGTGACCATTCGAGTCTGGGATGCAGAGACAAGCCCGGTAAGTACGGTCCGCGACGAGGACCGTTGGTAAACGAGCATGACTCTATATCGACAGACCCGAATGCCGATCTGCGTAGAGTGTTTTAGTGGTATTGATGCAAAATCTGTAGGGGAAGATTTCCTGAGCATAGCCGCCGTCGGGAACATTGTTGGATTATTAGGTACGTAGATTCAGCGAGGGGATATGGAGCCGTTCCCCAAAAAACATACATGACAAGATAAAATATCACGTAGCTGATGGCTTGCAGTGTTGAGTAGTCGCAGAAAAACAGGATCCAGGTGAATGAATGGAGGAAGGATCGATGGCGGTGAGCAAGCGAATACCAAGTGTTCTATTAAATATGTAGGGTGGTTAGGGTAAAAGCACACGCGCTTTCAAGTTAGCACGGAGGGAATCGATAGCTGTGCGCCACAGCACTTACTACCTATGCGTTGACATCATATTTTTGCCTTGATTGCAGCGCATAATTCGTGGCAGTGACTGTGCGATAGCTGGTATGCGATAAGTAGTCTCCCCAAGGCAGACCAAAGATTCGATGGAAGACAATCGTTCCCTCTCCGACTATGTGCGATAAGTACATAGCTGAAAATCGGTGAGGAATAGGCCGCCTACTATGTAGGTGTCACCAGCACGGTGCCTTCACTTACTGAGCACTGCACGAGATACCTATGTCCGTGTACCCAACGGAAACAAGGACCTAAATTGTCATAGTATGACCGTTTATGGCCCCACTGGATAAATTTTGGAACTGATATGATTTCGTGATAAAGGATTTGAAATCCGGGTCTCCCCCGGGTCAGTTGTGGCCGAAGGACTAAATCACTATGCTGTGCGGGTGTACTAGTTGTCAGTGGGGCGGGTGATGGATCATCATACAGCAATCGTATGCTATGGACATTCATATTGACACCATCAACTGGTATGACCGCGGGGACGATGATAATGGAGAGTCATCCCGAACGCCTGTGGTAAAGATGGAAACCGCCAACTTCAATGTAGAGATCGAAGAAACACTTCAGCTCGTTGAAACTTTGGTGACATGGGTGCAAAAAACCACTAGCCACTTGAGTAGCATGGCAGTCTACTTCCCTCAACTTGAACCTGCAATTTTTCAGGGCTGTCCTTGAGCTGGATTTGCGACAGTTCACAAAGCCTCCCGGACTGAAGGGCTATGTATGTGTACCAGTGTTCATCCTGCTCAGTCGAATAATAGCAGGCCGCCATTGGGCAAACGTACATTCAATGTCGATCGAGTAAGAATAAAGCTTATTATGTAATCGTGTGCGTGAGGATTTTCTGTCAAGGCAGCTCAACACCCTCAACATCAACCACCATGGCTGCCCACGACAACGACCCCTTCTACCTCAGGTACGTTCCATTATCAATCTAATATCCTATATTCTCATTTTCATTAGGTATTAGTAAGTGTACCATTTCTACACTCGCATTCTTCAAGAGGGTTCTTAGTATTGGCTTTCCAGCACCGGCCACTCTGGCAAACACGGCCACGAATTCCTCGAATTCGAGTACTCACATGGTCGCTTGCGCTATGCGAATAACTCGAACTATCGGAATGACAGTTTGATTCGCAAGGAAAGTACGTGAATATCGCTTGTCGCAGTTTTTTGCCCCGCTTATGGTGTTGTAGTGTGGGTGGGTCCGTTAGTGGTCAAAGAGCTCAAACGCATTGTCGATTCGAGTGAGATAACAAAGTAATACACATCGCACTCCTTCATACGATCTACTCATGCCCCCTCTAGGGAAGACGATACAAATTGGCCTAAGAAAAACATTGTTGGGAAGCAGGAGCTTGAAATTCGGATAGGAAGTGATCACATCGCATTTGAAGTTCGTGAGATCGTCGCCGGGTCTCTATTATGAGTCTTATAACATACTGCAGACAGCAAAAATCGGGTCTTTGGTTGAGATCCAGGATAGCGAGGATCCAGAAGGTCTTCGTGTATTCTACTACCTGGTTCAGGATTTGAAGGTACGCCCAGTGATTTCTTACCCGATTTCTCTGACATTGTATTCCAGTGCATCATGTTCTCCTTGATCTCTCTTCACTTCAAGATCAAGCCTATTTAATCTTCAGTTTGATGCACAACTTTTCGCTTCTTGCAACAGCTCTGCTGGATTTACATTACAAACATGGTAACTAGTTATACCAGTACCTTGCTCAAGTTCGTTCGCGCAAGAATGTGTTGTATATTCACTATAAGGTACATGCTATATATGTGATGCAGATATGTATACTAACCAAAAGTTCTGATGGATAACAGCAATACAAACTGTCCTTGTTCATCACAGCAATAATTGGGGCAGAGTGTATTCAAAAATGCAGCAAACATGTAACATAATTTGTCAATTTTGCTTACATGCTTGCTGAGTTTTTGGATACACTCCCATACTACTGTAAAGACAAGTCAACAATTACAAGGATCCCCTCAAAGCTTGTTCCTCCAGGACTGTTCGTGACTTCCCTACTGCCATGCTGCCGGCAAGGCACAACAAGATTGACATTAATGTAAGCTAATCACCCATAGATTCTCCGAAACCTGAGAGGAATGTCCCTAGGGTGCCTGCATCTCATGAGGTTGAACACTTACTAGTGGTCCAAATGCGAGTGAAAGCCAATGGTCGGGTAAATCGGCAGGTGTAGACATAGTCGCAGCATCAGAGGATAATCTTCAAGAGGGCGAAATCGTGGATAAGGCCACTAGGACCGAATGTAACCACTTTCATCTTTCAGGCTGAGTGTGCGTAGGGACCAACACCAGTTGAACCAGTGCAGTAAACATATCTACATTACAGTGCACAGACAAGTTGTGTACTTTTATGACGCGCAACGTTATCTATGGCGTCTTCTTTTTCTTCTTTTGTAAGGAGAAAACGAATAAGTACATGGGATGACGGATAGATAAACGGAACTCACGTATGAAACTGCCTCGAAGTTGTACTTGATTCCGGCTTCTTCGAGTTTTCGTTTTCGCTCTTTTTGGCGTTTTATCAGCCGCTTCTCTGCTTTTCGTATGCTTTCCTCAGTCCGAGCCTGGGGCACATAGTTAACCTTTTCGCTTCGATGATACTGACTGGGCCCACCTTATGATGCTGAACTCTGACAATTCGATCTCGGGGCACTTGTCTCCACTTTCGGTTCGCACCGACCCAGAGATCAGGATGAACCTTGTCTTTCGGAATCACTTTGCACTGCAGGATGTGTCCCATCAAGAGATAGTTATCCATGGTGTCTGCAACAATCCGAGACACAGAAGCAGAATCAAATTCGAGAAATGCGTAGTGTTTTGATCGCCCGGTCTACATACATGATGGGGAGCAAGCGTTTTTCATAAACTGGAAGCTAGGAAACAGAGAAAGCTGAACGAACCTTTTTATTCCGTGAAATGCGCACCCGGGTTACATTGCCAAATTGCGAGAAATACCCCTTCAATTGTTCTTCGTAAAACCCGTGAGGTAGTCGACTTATACAAATGACGCCATGGTCTTCAGTCTACCCATAAAACTCTTCAGGAATGTGAAGATGCTGCATAGTGGAACATACCGGTTGTCGTTTGGCTTTCTCGAGTTTCCTTTTCACGGTTGCATCGTCTTTGGCAATTGTTGGAAGCTTGGATACGTCGAGACCTTCCTCTGCCAATGCAAATCCCTCACCGTCAGAGGAGTCCTCATCTGTGGAAAAGCCGTATAGGTAGTCGTCTTCCTCGTGGGCTTCAGTGTCTGATTTCTCGTCCCGTGGGGCCATCGTTACTGTTGGACACCAAGTTCACCTGCTACACAACAACACAAAACAACCCCGGTGTATGCCTCTGACATGAATCATGCCATCGTTCCCAAGTTCGCCAACCCGCACTTCTTCAGCCAAGGATATGAACGTACTTCACGAGCCGAGCATACAAAGCACACAGAGATTTTACCTGACAATACTCAGGATGACATCGACACGCTGAAGCGCAAATTGGACGAACTGCTTCACGAATCCTGGACCGATGTCCTGCAAAGCGCGCAGCCTGTCCGTGATGCTGAACACTCACAAGTCAGTGGAAAGCGTTGCAAAACTGCAGTGTGTGATTTAGGCGCAAGTGAAGACGAAAGTGTATGTAAGTACGTTGAAATTCATGGATCCGCAACTCGTTCCAACAGGTTCTTCCATTTCAGCATTTCGTCTTTTGTCGAGCATGAACAACCCTCAGCCCATATCTTTACTACGGAAGCCGCAACCAGTTGTTCGGTATGTTGTCATGACTTTCCGATCACCGTCATTGGTGACTCGGATTTCGTTTCTCTTACCCCTAGTACGAGGGAGCCAGAATGGGAGGACAGCTTAAGCGAGGCAAAGGAGAGGCGGAGACGTGCCCGATCTGTGGCAGTAGAGTTTGGTTCACAATGGTGCACTTGGGATTCACCGCAACGTCAGGCGAATGCAAAGGTAAATTTATTTCCCATTTGTGTATGCTATGTTATGCCAACTATCTATGCATCACTGCAAGGCTTTTGTGACTGGCGGTGGTTTCCCAGTCCCCCCTCACTCCATCGTGGTGACGGAGGAAAGCAGTCCTCGCACGTGTGCGCACGCGATCCTGGTTTCTCGTCTGAAAGCTGCAAACGCGTCACGGGATGCACCGTCTCCTCACGAACTCAAAGCTACTTGTGTACCAGTTATTGCTGTTCAAACGACTGCAACTGTGGCTCGCAGTTCGAGGCGCCGCCGTATGCGGAAGCACGAACAGAAGAAACCAGCTCCAACCTATTGGAAGCCGCCAGCCGGACTGCGCGGTAAATGCATGGGCTATGCCCTAGGATATCCGAGCAATTGGGGGAATACCAGCGTTCCAGGGGGAGGATACAGCCGGGACGTCATGAAGAAAGGGGTCTACGCTTGACATTATAACTGACTTGTCACCAGTGGAAAGCTAACGGGCTGACTGCGGAGCGTCGATCTCGGTAAGACAGATAGATTGAGCCTAGGGATTTGTGTTCAGTCTAACTAAAGCAAGTACCATGATGTCTCGCAGACTCTCTACTGCAGAGGATCATAGCATGATACCTGGATGATCGACTGCGACGGAGTACTCTGACATGGCGAACGACCCATCCAGGGTGTAGTAGAGGTCCTCGATATGCTGCGCAAGCGAGGCAAGCCATACTCCACTGCGTGATCAGGAAAGCGCCTTCTCTTCGTCACGAACAACGCCACCAAGTCCCGGAGGAGCTACAAGGTCAAGTTCGACTAGCTTGGCGTCGAAGCACATGTGGTAAGTGGTCGTGAGGGTCAATCGGTCCCTCCCTAAGCGTGAACAAGGATGAGATTTATGGGTCTGCCTACGGTATACATCTCCTCATTATGTAATGAAGCTTCCGAAAGTCAAAGGGGTATGTGTTCGGAATGTCGGGCATCGAGGAAGAGTTACGCGAGGAAGGCGTGTCCTTCATCGGTGGGGTTAGCTTTCCCCTACACTCACTTCTGCAATGTCCTCACATCGGACACCAGGAACCAGACTGCACACTCGAACCCTTTTCTCTGGCTGATTTCACACCAGACCCGGACGTTGCTGTGGTGCTGTGTGGTTTCGATACCAAGATCAACCACACCAAACTCGCAAAGGCTTCCCAGTACCTTCATCAGAACTCCGCATGCCAGTTCCTCGTCATCAATGAGGACAGCACGTTCCCTCAGCGCTCCCCTGCGATTTGCCCTAAACAGGGATCCTCTGAGCATCGGCAAGCCAGCGAGGACCATGTTAGATTGTATACAAGCCAAGTACGTACCCTTATCTCGCTGCCACCGTGACTGACATTGCTTCCACAGGATTCACTTCAACCCCGAACGTATAATCATGATTGGTGACCGACTCGACACCGATATTTTATTTGGGCAGGGTAGTGGGCTCGAAGTCCCGGTCAAGATTCTAGAATGACTGACATACGGGTATCACCGCAGAAGAAGAGATAAGGACCGAACCCCTCATCCATCGTCCCCGATTAGGGAATAACCCCATAGAACATTCCCCTGCACCGTAGAACCAGAAAATAGCGCCGTCATGGACGGCAGGCACCTTGCCCAGACAACCACATATGAACATTTATAGTACTGCAACATGGTTGAACTGACTCTCAATATTGTAGGATTATAGCAGAACAACAAAGGCATATGCAGGATTTATAGATTACCAAATGTTATGAGATTTTATAGTATCACTATGTAGACAAAGCATCTCTCAATCGCCGACTCCCAGGCCCACAGTAGTGGGGGAGGGGTGTGTTGGGCAGAAATGCCTTGTGCCTGAAAATGGAGCTGCAGGCACGGACTTTACTTTGTAGACCTTGTAGACCTAGCTAGTCAAACAATTGATTCTTGTTCACCACAAAAAACCTCCTTTGTCAACATCATGGGTTTCGTTCATTGATTGCGAAGTCCACTAGCCCCAGCATTGAAGATGTCAACACCAGCATCCAGCGCTGCACTGATGATGACAATCAGCCCCTAGCCCTAAGGTATTGACACTAACATGCCCTACATGCCCAGCAAGTAAGTTTTTTTCTTTACACCTGTAGCATCAATGATCACCAGTACCACCTATCCATCACTGAAACTAAATTTTCTTGAGAACCACATACAATTGAGTTATCATCGAAGCAATTGATGCAATCCAACAGAATATGCTATTATGTCTGATAACCTGGTTGTATTGGTTTAGATTGCTATCCCCCTCTGTGGAATTGCACCATTGTGCCAACCCATTGAGAACAACAAGCCTGGTTTGTAGCACATGGTCCCAACACTCCCATTTTGGGTCAGTTTGCCCTTTGGCACTTAATAGATTAGTAGATGAGCAATAAACATAATCTGCCATTATGCCTAATAACCCACTGTATCCAATTAGATTGCTATCCTCATCTATGGAATTGCACCATTGTGTGAACCCATTGAGAGCAGCAACCCTGATTGCAGAATGTGGCCCAAAAATTGGGCTAGTTTGCAAATGACCCTAAAAATGTGATGCATTAGGCAGTACATCCAACATGCAGGTACTATCCAACCGCTGATCCGGCCATCCAGACCCCACCCATGACAGGTATTGTATCATGACAGTCACTCAGTACTCAGTACTCATTGTCAATGACAATAATATATATTATGCCTAAGTCCTATACTACAAGAGGTTGCCGTACTACTATGTACTATAGTAGTAGCCTATGGCATCCTTTGTGACATATGTGGGCATTGTGAGCGTTGAGAGCAGTGGCCCGGCATCGTGCTTCTGTGTGCTGCAGGTGGTCGTCATTGTCGCATCGAGCCTTTGGCTTGCAGATGGGTGTCACCATGTTGTTGTTGTCGATGTGGACTGCAGTGAATCGTGATACATGTCATCGACGCAAGGTGGGGGCTGAAGCGCTGATATCTTAGTGGTTGTTGTTTGCACAGGTGGGTCGTTGTTGTGATCGGTGTGCCTCTGCAGGCACGGGCGTTGTCACCACCGTTGTCATACGGGCTGCAGGGCAGCAGGTAGGCATCTGTTGTCCTCACTGCTGATTAGTAGAGCTAGACTGTCAGATGTGTGGATGAACTTCGAGATCTTTGATTTCACAGCTGTATAAATTCGTTTTCGTCATGGGCAGATGATGATCTGGGACTTGAGTGAAATGAACTGATATTATGGCCGACTAACGCTATGACAAAGCAGTTGGGCGTGATCACATGGGCTAAGGCCTAACCAAAACAAGGATAAAACTTAACTACTTGAACACAAACTTTAGCGGCATTCAATGGGACTGACCCTTTTAAGTACTCTCAGAACCACACAGCAAATCAGGCTGCTGTTCTGGAATTGTGGTTCGGGGTCCTGAAAGCCATGAGGCTCACCCTCCATTTCAGTGAAGCGGGGAGTCATCTGACCGAGGTTCGGTGACTTTTAGTTTAGACTCGTGCTGAGATGATTCATCAGATAATGGGACAAGCACTAGCCGGTGGAATCCAGTGGATTCCACCCCTTATAAGGATAAGTGCCTTCGGGTAGTCTTCAGATCTAATTCAAAACTTCGTCAATTTTGAGTCTGCTCCTCAGATGTTGGTCACCCTGATTGGCGAATAGCACCGGTGTCACACCTGCATGTGACCTGTACCCATCTCCACCCTCTGAGAATCTCCTTGATGAGGCTAAGGCAGCCAACCCAAAGCGGCCAGGAGGAATCTATTTGCAGGTCAGTCAAATGGTTGTGATGGGATCGAGTCTCACTATCGGCTGCAGCATTGGCGATTAATTGGCATCCAATGCAGATGTGCAACTAGGAGCCAAGTGCCATGAACAGCCTAGCAGTGCTGTATTGGAATCGAGGCGAAACGACCACGCCAGCACAACCACAACCCCATCACGATGAGGTGACACAGATGGCAGTGTCACAACGACATGACACCAACGATGACATGGGATGACAGTGGCGATGTACAGGTACGTCAATGACAACGACCATGAACACAGGTATTAACTATTAGCTACGTAATAGTATCACAATAACCACGATGGAACTAGCACCAGCACCATCACTTGCACAACAATGGCGACGGCAACAACACGAACAACTGCCCCAACACCAGCACCAGCATCCACACGATGGCAACAATGCCAGCACCAATATCTGCATGGCGACCATGACCAGCACCTGCACGACAGCATCTACATTTGCACGACAATGGCGATGACGATGACACGAACAACCACCCCAGCACCAGCATCATCACCATTACCTGCATGACGAACAGTGACAACATGACGATGTCCTCAACACCGACACCACCACTTGTACCATCACCCACACGACGACAATGATTAGCTACCTTGTATACTATCTATATAGTTTGTACTCATCAATCACTTAACTATATCCCAGAACCTTTGTGTACCAAGGGAATAAATGTGTTGAACTAATGTACCATGGGTACCGGACCTGTACCTGTAAGTACCCTTACCCGTGACCTGTCGCAGGACTAAGCAACGCAGCTTGCTGGAGAGGGTGTGTGTGTGTGCTACAGCTGAATAAAATGAATCAAAAGCTTACCTGTGTTGTCTGGGAGGCATGTGTGCGATCAACACAGGGGGTATGGTGTGACTTACCATTGGGCGACGATGCGGAAGTCACTCAAATGGTAACAACCTTTGCTGATCAACAAGTTTCAACCGCAGTGTCAGGTGGTTACAAATCCTTTACATCTACACAAGACAATTAGAGGGGATTTTACTTTCATAAGCATTAGAAAACAAAATTGCATGTGGTGAACCTCTTTCCAGGTGATTACAAGCCCTTTACATTCACACAAGACAATTAGAGTAGATTCTACTTTCCCAAGCATTCAAAAACAAAGTTGTCAAGATTAGTAGCATGTGGTGATCTTCTTGTCAAGCAGTTACAAGTCCTTTACATTCACACAAGATTGTTGGAGGGATTTTTACTTCCCCAAGCATTAGACAATCAAACTGTAAAGACTTTGTAGCTTACCCACCTTCTTTGCCAATAATGGAACACAAGACATATTATATGAAGGCTACGAGTGGACATAGTGCGCGAGAGCAGTGCGCAGCGGAGACATAAGGTGAGGCACTCAGAGTATGCAGTCAAGAAATGAGGGCACAGAAGGTCATCTCCTATTTGTCGGAGCTACATATTTATACTACCTATCAACTATGATATCATACTTGTTGTCATTGTGGCTGACGCTGAGTTGCCACAGCCTCACTACGACTCAACACTCCCCTTCAAAGAGGGGTCAGCCCTAATTCTGCTGAGTGTAAGTGATGTTTTGGCTTAGGTAGAGGTTTAGTAAATATATCTGCTGTCATGTTAGCAGTAGGACAATATTTTACCTCTATTATGCCTTCTTTTACCTTCTGCCTAATATAATGATTCCTTGTATCAAAATGTTTAGTTCTCTTATGATATTGGGGATTTTTGGCTATAGCCAAAGAGCCACTATTATCACCATAAATTGAAATGGGTTTTGGTTGGTTAAATTCCAACCCCTTTAACAGATTACATAACCAGACTGCTTCTCTGGTTGCATCTGCTAAGGCAATATATTCTGATTCAGTTGAGGATAGAGCAACATTAGTCTGTTTCTTAGATCCCCAAGAAATAGCTCCCCCATTCATAAGAAATAAATACCCTGAGACGGAGGTAAGATCATCATTATTAGCATAACTGGCATCTGAATATCCTAGAAAGTGATTCTCTATTAACCCTATAGATTATACCATAGTCTTTGGTTCCTGAGAGATAACATAAAATATGTTTAGCTGCTGTCCAGTGGGACTGTCAAGACCATGTCCAACTCCGGACAATTATCTGGTTACTCCGGTCGCATCACAGCTCTACAGCTCAACTCCGGACCTCTGCGCATCACTCCGGACCTGGATGCGCACATACCCTTCCACTAAGTGCGATCCTTTGCATTAGTCTCGATCCAGTCGTTACCATACTTCCCCACCTACCCTGTCGTACCGTGAGTTCCCTGTGCTCCGTTTATACCTTCTACCTTGTAGTATTTTCTCTGGACCTTACTTATTTTCATCAGACCTGACCTATTCCCAACTCCGGTTGTTCCTTGTCCGCCCTTTGGGCTGTTTACTTGTCACCGTAAATACTCGACCCTAGTTCTCCTTAGTATAAGTACCCTGTACTCCATCCTGTACTCCTCAGTCTGAAATCAACTTAGTCTCTATTCCTGTTCCGTCTGTCTCTGCCTCTGTCTCTGCCTGACCGGAACCTACGCAAGGGATCAATGCTCAATCCCCTTGTCGTTGAATCCAATCAGTCCCAACTCCGGCCGGACTAAACCCTTGTCCAGCCTCTGCCTTTCTCCTTCGTCCGTTTCCGTCCGGACTTGACTGGACCCCTTTACTGGAGTAGACCCGGACTTGACAGGGACATATTGGGATTAGCCATAAATGAACCCAATCTGTAGACAGCATATGCTATATCAGGCCTAGTAGCCACAGCCAAATACATTAGTGAGCCAATTAAAGATGCAAAACTTTTGGAGAAATTTTCCTGCTGATAATCGGATGCAAAACTTTTAGGGCAATTCCCTTGCTGATAACCCTCTGACTCCCCTTCAGAAGGATTGAGTTTTATATTAGGATCCATAGGCATGCCCACAGAGTTAGCATCTGCCATACCCTGTTTTTGGAGGATCATTCCAAGAAATTGTTTCTGAGAAATTATTAAAGTATTATTAGTTCGATCGCGATCAATTTTGATGCCTACAATTTTAGAGGGTTCTCCAAGATCAGTAATCTTGAAGGTAGATTGCAACTCATGTTTTAAATCTTTCATGAGTGCTGGATTGCTAGCAAAAAGGAGTAGGTCATTGACCCATACAGTAATGATCTCAATCCCTTCTGTTTTATGTCAGGAGTATGTACATGTGTCAAGTCCGGGTCTACTCCGGTAAAGGGGTTTGGTCAAGTCCGGACAGAAACGGATGAAGGAGAAAGGCAGAGGCTGGACAAGGGTTTAGTCTGGCCAGAGTTGGGACTGATTGGATTCAACAACAAGGGGATCGAGCGTTGATCCCTTGCGTAGGTTCCGGTCAGGCGGAGACAGAGGCAGAGACAGACGGAACAGGAGTAGAGACTAAGTTGATTTCAGACTGAGGAGTACAGGACGGAGTACAGGGTACTTATACTAAGGAGAACTAGGGTCAAGTATTTACGGTGACAAGTAAACAGCCCAAAGGGCGGACAAGGAACAACCGGAGTTGGGAATAGGTCAGGTCCGATGAAAATAAGTAAGGTCCAGAGAAAATACTACAAGGTAGAAGGTATAAACGGAGCACGGGGAACTCACGGTACGACAGGGTAGGTGGGGAAGTATGGTAACGACTGGATCGAGACTAATGCAAAGGATTGCACTTAGCGGAAGGGTATGTGCATGTCCGGGACCGGAGTGATGCGCAAAGGTCTGGAGTTGAGCTGTAGAGCTGTGATGCGACCGGAGTAACTGGATAATTGTCCGGAGTTGGACATGGTCTTGACAGTATCCCCCTCTTAGGGGCCAAACTCATGAGGCTGTCATATCCATACTTTTCCCAGTCACAACTCCGGTCTAACCTTGGCCCGCCTGACCTCTCCTTAGGCATAGACGCAACTCCGGATCTAGTCTGGCCATCTCCAGCCCCATAGCTGCACTCCAGCTCAACTCCGGTCACTACATCCATCTTCACCTCAGGACTAACCCCTGTCTTCCTACAGACAGATCTGCGGTCTAACTCCTCCATGTCGGACCTGTACCTACCATTGGTCGCTACTCCGGTTTCAGTCCAGCCACTCCCTTAGCCTTGTCTGCAACGTAGCCCAACTCCGGCTGGTATATCCAACTCCGACTCAGTTCTGCTCCTGCTCCTGCTCCGCTTCCTCTGTTAGGTCCACCAAAGGCTTAGGACATTTCTATGTCCAACTCCGGACCTTCCTCTGGCTACTCGGCCCTTCCTCCACCTGCACACTCCCTCCGCTCATACACTCCCTCCGCTCTTGCACTTCCTCCAGTTCCACTTCCTCCGGTTCCACTTCCTCCGGTTCCACTTCCTCCGGTCCTGGACATCGCTCCGGACTTAACATTAGTTAAGTCCACCTCTGACCCTTACCTGTCCTGTTCCGGCCTAGTTCCCTTGTCCCTGCTTTTCCTCTGTCGTCCCTGTAATCCTAGTTCCCCGTTTCTGCTTCCGCTCTGGTTTGTTTTCCTGCCCCTGCTTTATTTTCCTGTACCTGGATTATTTTCCTGTCCACTTCCGCTCTGTCCCTTGTCTCAACATTAGGGTGTTTACTTGTCACCGTATATACTCACCTCTAGTTTCATTACTATATAAACTACCAAACTCCAGCCTAGTAGTCCTTAGATCAAATCTCGACTAAGGTACTCCTCCCTCTGTACTACCCACTATGCTCTCCTAATCCATCTGTTCACCTGAACTCCTGAACTCCGGCCAACTCCGGCCTCCATCCTATCTCGTCCCCTTGGTCCTATGTCCGCTCCTAGCAAGTCTCCTACTCGCACAAGGGCAAAAGCCACCTCTGTCCCAGACTCGACGCTAGACCTCTAGGGACTTATCCCACCTCTGGGA